>Ga0307510_10003627_pt1 | contig 18029 bp, 28 predicted proteins | sample 12_EM_MG_FD_207224 | JGI IMG/M metagenome (GOLD analysis project Ga0307510, IMG submission 207224) | Populus trichocarpa ectomycorrhiza microbial communities from riparian zone in the Pacific Northwest, United States - 12_EM | ecosystem: Host-associated > Plants > Roots > Unclassified | place...
TGCGAGAAAGGATTTTCAAGGAGTGGAAGTGTGGTCTAGGATCCAAGAGGGTTAGCTTAGCGGTGCTCCAGCATTGACACGACCGACCTTTCCACCGCGAAGCGTCTCATAATTCGGCAAGTCAAACACATCAATGATCAACTGAGGAACTGCATCGCGTCCGACCCAGAGGAATAGTGTCTGTCCATCTTCGATCAAGAAAAGGCCATGCCTCTCTAGTCTCTCCGAGGTAAGAGGCAGCGGTGGTGGCATGATGATGCCGTGCTCGCCAACAGTCCCAGCCTGTTTAAAAATCAGTACACTAGCGTGATCTTCTGTGTAAATATTTTTACCTCTGGTGGCATGCTGTGTAACGAGTAGAACGTAGGGTGGATGTAAGGGATCAGAAGTTGCGACGGTAATGAGGTGAGTAATGCTTGAGCATAGGCCCTCAAATCCGGTGGAATCTGTGCACTCTGCCGAATACCAACATTCTTCAGCAGACCTAGCACGAGCACCGGTAACATCCTCATATTTTCGCATATAGCTAGCTGGGCACTCGCGCCTGCACCAGCAGCTGTCATGCTCGTCTTGTACGCTTGCAAAATCTCGATAAGCTTGTTCTGGACTGCATCACGTGCATCTTCAAGCTTATGCGTAATTGTGCGTTCCACAGCCTTGTTTGCGAGTAGCGTGGCAATGGCAACCTGATCAGCCGATGCAAAGACCTCAGACAAGTTCGACGTTGTCGGATATGCGGATGTGATGACCCGAATGCGACGTTCACCTATCAACGGGTCAAAAGCCGTTCACATTGATATGCACAGAAAGCCAACCAACCGTAGCAGCTTGTATGCAAAATCGCCGTTTGGAACACGACAAATGGTGATGTGATCGTCTCTTCGATTTGCAACTCAATTGCATACGATGTGTCTTGTGGCACAGCAGGCATCGCAAGTAGGTCGGTTGAGCGCACAAAGAAGTTGCCGTGGAACGAGGACATCCGAATACCGCGCGTGGCACGCACGCGCATGACAGCCTCAAGCATTATAGGCAAAGCAAGGACCTCGCCGAACTCGTGCGCAAACTTTACCGCATCCTCAGAGCGCGCCGCGTTGAAAGCAGGATAGAAATACGTCTGTCCGGAGGTGTAATGAGGAAGGCAAGCTGGACACTCCATTAGTCAATTGCACAATAATTGAAGGACGGGTCGTACCTAGGGTGGCGACATCTTGGTAGGCAGCACTGAATAGGAACATATCGACTGAAACCTGAGCACGCGAGCACTCGATGGCGAAGGTCTTGTAGAACGGTGAAGCTGTTTGTAACAGACCAGATTCCTGTGCAAAGATGAACATTATCCCCCAGGACGCAGGCAAGTACCGACCTTAGGGGTGCCCAGTATTTTGGGATCCTCCCTGTTCTTGAGGGCACCAGCTCCAACGCTTGGTAGACTGGAGGACAAAACGACAAGTTTACCGCCAATGGGATTCTAACAATGGGAAGATATAAATCAACCCAGATTTCACGGTAGACGTGAGGGAACGTACAATCAACTTGAAACCGGATTGCAAGGCCGGACCAAGGGCGCTGCCGATAGTGTGGTTATCGGCGAACATGTCATTGAGTCTGCCAAGGAGAGATTCGACCGCCGCCCTGCACTCGGTGAGATTCACAAGCAAGTCATTGGGTTTCGGCAAGAAAACGTCGTCAACATCGGACATGACGAGCATAGAACAATCTGCTGATTCGGCCTACGCGCTGTTGTAGCCACAGGATGGGGTAGACGCCGAATACACTCACCGACATCGAAAAGAAGTAAATAGACGTATCGTAGGCAATAATTGCGACTTTGGTACGCTGGTCCTCATTGGGCAGTCGATCCAGGTTTTCAAGAATCGTTCGCGTTGCAGTGGCCACCATACCTTCACCCACATAAGCGGATGAGATAAACGTTTTGGAATAGAATGCGTACCAGACTGAATTGCACTGTGGCTCACGTCGATGAGGAAGATGTAGACGACCGGCTGTGGGGGGCGGACCATGTATTCGGTCGGTGCCACGAACTCGACGACAGCATGGGACAGCTCAGCACGCGCCCAGCGATCCCCGGGCTGGTTCCGAGCCTGATCCCAATCGAACAATTGTGGGACCTCGTTTGACATGCCACACATACAGCAGCGCCAACTAGACAGGACGATCGTCTCGAGCTACGAAGAAGAACTGAACGAACCCACCGATTACCGCCGTCAATGAACTGTACATAAGGGTTGATGTACGTTCGGCAACGCCTGCATCGAGCAATGATAGTGTCCGATATAACGGGAACAGGCTCTTCCCCTTCCTTGACAGAACGATACGGCGTAATGATGAGACCCAACGGGATCTTTGACTTGCCAACAATAGAACTGGAGTTGGGAATGGCGTTGACCGTACTTCGCTGGTAGGAGAAGTGCGCATTTGCATGAGGAGAGTTGGTCAAACAAGAGCCCGGGGGGATCCGGATTGGTGGCGGAGGCAACTCAAGGTCCCGCGGGTCGGGAGGGGAAGTGAGCAAGTTCGTGGTATAGATCTGGAAGGGTTTCTGACCGCCATTGATACCCATCTGGCCAAACTGATCCGTAAGTTGGCCAACCCCACCTGCACCGTAGCCAGCTACGGGGGGTTGGCCATAACCAGGCGCATTTATGTACTCAGGCTCCCCCTGATGCTGGCCGTAATACGAAGGACCTGCTTGTTGTTGCGGCTGCTGTGGTTGTGGCGGCTGTTGCTGTTGCTGCTGCTGCTGCTGAGAGAACTGGTTTTCTGCAGCGAGCCCGGGGGTAAAGAGTTGCCCGCCACTGAGACCTGGAGGCTGTGCCCCAAGGCCGCCATAAGCAGGAGCCGCAGAAGCTTCGGCTCCTCCATAGTAGGCTTGTGTTTGCCCAGCAGCATACTGGCGTCGCTTGGCATGCGTCGGTTGTGTCGGAGGAGGGGTGCTTGCAGGAGCAGCTTGTTCGGGTACATCGCCTGTGGCTGGATGCTCCCACTGAGCGCGCCCAGTGGCAGTCTCTGCAACACTCAGATAATTCGGATAAATGGCAACTTCACAAGGGGTTGTGACGAACCAACAAAAAGGTAGCGCTGATTATCAGGTTCCCTGAAAAAGAAATCAGCGAAAAAGATGGTTAAGAAGAATTATGACATGCCATTCGGCTGTCCATCCTGGGGGAAGTTGTTGATTGGGATCTGCCATGGGACTTTAAAGAGTTAAAAGACGGAATGAGAGAAGTACGTATTGGATTTGGGAACGAGACCCGACACGTCGCGTTCTCACGATACTGAAACCCTTATCTGAGGTTAGGTCAAGTCTCTGCCCTCACTTTGACTTACGATGTCCTCGGTGGATGTACCGAATAGTTCTCTGGTTCTAGGCACACTATCACATGGGCATGTACATTCTACACAGCATGTACAGAAGGACTCTCAAGCCGAGGAAATCGAACTCTCAGAGGTAAATGCTCGGCCAACGCCGCCCGAGGACGTGAAAAGAAGCGTCGTGGACGTTGACGTGTCCAAAACAAGCAAACGTCCCACCTCGCGAGCGAGGATTCAATTCCTTTCTCTTTGCTGGACACTCTTTCTGATAGGGTGGAGTGACGCATCGACGGGTCCCTTGCTCCCCAGATTGCAAATTAACTATCATGTACCGTGTCTCTACCTCAGATTGATTGGTGCAACACGATAATCAAATGATCTGTCTCTTTAGGTTGGCTTTACCGTTGTCTCCCTTGTCTTCATATCGAATTTCATCGTGCGCCGAAAAGTGTCTCATCTTGAGACGCATCATGTCATTGACTGGGTGTTGGCAGGGATCCCTCGCTGGTTCCACGGCGAACGTTGTATTGAACGATAAGTTAGGCTTTGGGAAAGTGCGTTACCGTCCTAACGTCAGAGCCGCCGTCCCCAGAGCCTTGTAGGTCATTACTCTTGGATCGGCCATGCAGATGGTCGCTTTTAGCATCAAAGCATCTGCTCCCCCGTTCCCCGTTTTTGTAATGGCCTTTGCTATCAATGGGTTCGGCGCATCACTACAGGACGCACAAGCTAATGGCTTTGTCGCAAGCTATAAAAACAACGCCGCGGCCAAGATGGGGATCATACACGCTGCTTATGGTAAGTACACATATTGTGCCCATGTCAGTACTAGTGGCTTACTTCGTCATGGTGTGAATTCACTAGGCGCTGGGGCGTTGGTATCTCCCCTCATTGCGACGCAATTTGCCCAGCTTCATAGATGGTCATTTCACTACCTTACATCGCTCGCTGTTGCGATGCTGAACACCGTTATTCTTATCTGCGTCTTCAAGTTCAAGACCCAGGATGGCAAGTGTCATTCGTTTCTCCCAGGGCGTCAAACCTCACGTTGCGCCGCGGTCTAGAATGCCTCGCCCAGATTGGCCAGGCCTCAGAGGAGAAAGAGACGGTTGGAGGCAGCAAGTACAAACAAATGTTCAAACTGAAATCCCTCCATCTCCTCGCATTCTTCATTCTGGTTTACGTTGGCGTGGAGGTCACAATCAGTGGTAAGTCTTCCCCTCTGTCACACTTTCTACGATGACTTCTACGATGACGTTGTCCGTGCCATAGGATGGATCGTCACCTACGTCATTCAGGTTCGCCACGGCGGGCCATCGTCTGGGTACATATCGTCTGGATTTTTCGGAGGTAAGTCTACTCTCATGACGTCCTAGCAATCAAGTTCAAGCCGCACCCGAGGTTTGACCGCAGGTCGAGTTGTACTCCTATGGGTTAACGAAAAGGTATTGTATTTTTCTTAGTAACTAACTCATCAACGCCTGTCACTGAAAACCTTATCACTTAGATCGGCGAGCGTCTCGCGATATTCGTCTATGTGACCCTCGCCATCGGGTCCGCTTCTTCATTCGGGACATTTGACTCCTGCTGATGAGATGTTCACCTAGTCTCGAGCTCGTAGTTTGGTTTGTTCCTTCTCTTATAGGTGGCGCAGTGGCTGTTTCGCTCGTTGGCGTTTTGCTTGGACCGATTTATCCCATTGTCATGAACGAGTCCGGACGCATTCTCCCACGCTGGTTGCTCACAGGTTGCATTGGCTGGATCGCAGGACTCGGGCAGGCCGGATCTGCCGCACTGCCTTTCATGACTGGTGCGATTGCGAGCAAGGCCGGGATTAAGAGTTTGCAGCCAGTGTAAGCTTTTCGCTCTACCCAATTCCTATAACGTGGGCTAATATGAAGAGAAGGCTAGTTTCCATGATGGGGTTGCTCATAGTATTGTGGGCTTGGGTGCCGAAGGGACACCAACGACAGGATTGATGATAATGAAGGTCGATCCTGACACCACTCTAATAGTAGGTGCGAGTCGGAATGACGAAGAGAATTCCTATCTCATTCGATGTAAAATACCAATGTTTTTTTCGTTTCTACATCATTGTTCTGGTGGCTTGGGGGTCCGCGTGGAGGGAAGTCGCTTATGACGATTGAGTAGAACACCAGTGCAACGGATGAGAGCTTCCTCCTCCTCTTTCTTGGCATCCGCGCAAGCCGCCCACCTGATTTTTAGATTTTCATCCACAAGGTAAACGTAGCCGATGCGACTGTTGGTCATTCCAAGTGGTTCCCGCACGTACTCCTGGGTATTCATACAGGGTGAATAGTAAAGTTGGATAAACTGGTGAGATACGGACCATGTTCTGCCGGGAGACAAGATAACGCGTGTGTTGATCCGGTGGGATTTTTGAACGCAGCGAGGAGAGGAAAATATTAACAAGGATAGACTTGAGTATGTTCTCTTGCAAATTTATTTGAATGTATTGATACACGGGGTGTTTACGATATAGGCCATTAAGCGTGTTTGTGTATGACGTTGCATGTATCTGGAGTTGTATCCAAATATCAATATCTCGGATTGCTATAGAATGTCACGACACACCTCAGATATTCTTGTTGATAACATGGCTATCACAGACACTTTACCCGCACACATGTGTGTGGTGTGTGCCTTGACGCCATTGTCCAGACGATTGCCGATGATGTTCGGAAAATACAATGCTTTCTAGACAGATGTGCAAGGCTCGTGGATTTGTTAGCAGAGGACAACTTTAGGAGACGTACGTCTTCCCGAAGGAGGACTCGAGGTGCCATCCAAGTCTTTCCTCCATGCACACGAGTCATGTGCAGGTCGTAGAAGTATCCTGTCGACGCCTCCCTTACGCTAGAGCCGCGTGAGGCTATCAACGCCATTCCCGAGTGGGAAGGGCCACGCACAGATGACGTCGCTTCTCGAGCTGTTTCTCCTGGTTCAGGAAGTCCGCGCTCCTCTCTGAAAGCGTCTTGGTTTTCGTCGTCGGCACATCTAGCACACCGAGCGGCCTTTGAAGCGGGGGTATCGCAGGTGTATCATCGGCAGGTTTTTCAGTTTCCGTAGGCTTCTTGGTCGCCCCTACTTTCTCTGGTGTTTGAGTGCTGTAACACCTTCGGAACAAGCGGCAAGCTCCTCGACTCGATTCGCACAAGCGGAACAAGGACACCATGACGTGGAAGAAGCGCTAGCGCGTGGCATGACACGGAATGTGCCCCCACGCGACAATCAACGGAGGGATCACGTGAACAGGGGTTATATAAGTACCAACGCGCCGCCTCAGATGCGCACTTGCTCTTGCTCTACAACCCCTACCATCACACTGACGTATCCCCTCTAAAAGTGCAATCTTACTAGAAAACATGGTATGTATTGTGGTGCAAATGTGTGGCATGTTTTCACTGACAGATGGCTTGTTTAGAGTGGCAAAGGTATGCCCTTAAATGTTAGCCTGAAATTGGGTGTTGACCACGCATTTGGACCCCAGGCAAAGCTGGAAAGTCATCTTCTGGTGGAAAGGCGAGCGCAGATAGCAAGTCGCAGTCACGCTCTGCCAAGGCCGGCCTTCAGTTCCCCGTTGGTCGTGTGCACCGCCTCTTGAAGCGAGGGAACTATGCTCAACGTGTCGGTGCTGGTGCTCCTGGTACGTGAGACTGGTGTCAAGGGTTCGTGGTCGACAATGACTCATGCTATGCCTTCAGTCTATCTTGCTGCTGTTTTGGAGTATTTGGCTGCCGAAATCCTTGAGTTGGCTGGTAATGCAGCACGCGATAACAAGAAACAACGTATTGTTCCACGACATTTGCAGCTTGCTATTCGCAATGACGAGGAGTCAGTTCTCTTTACGTGACCCAATCCGAGATTGAACTTAACTATGACCATGTAGGTTGAATAAACTCTTGGGAGACGTCGTTATCAGCCAGGGAGGTGTTGTGCCCTTCATCAATCCTGAATTGCTTCCTAGCAAGTCAAAGTGCGTTGTTATTATTCATGTCTCCTTTTATTTTTCTCATTTCGTGATCCCTAGGGCCGGCAAGAAGGAAGGTGCAAGTCAAGAAGTCTAATATTGCTTATGGACGTTCTTGTCTCGGTTTCCTGCATTGTACCGACTACTCTACTGTATTCTACTTGACCCTTAAGTCTCATTCTGTCATGCAAATAGTACTTTTACAATCATTCCTTGACCATCCGCGTGACCAACTTGAAGGCTTCTGCACGTGATGAGACATTTGTTTATGTTGTGGCGTCATAGCGCTGCATTAGAACGGATGAACTGAACAGGTATGCATCTTCCACCCGGGTGCCTTGAGTGCTGTCATCGCCCGCACTGATTTTCAAAGGTTGTGAGTGCCCGTACACACACTTTAGGCCGCGCAAAGTGCCCTATATAGTAGACTGACCATTTCCGAGTCCTAGACAGTGTGCCCACCACTGTCCAAACGACCCTATGAACTACCTTTAGGACGACTTCTGAGCCGCGCCCAAATACATGATGAATCTGAAAGCAGCAGCAAGCTACTTGCGAGCTTGCGGATGAGATATCAGACGTCTACGAGGAGACACGCCGACAGTGGCGCTTCGATGCTTGGTTTACGAGGACGTACGGCATGGCAATTTATAATTCATCAGGCGAGTACGCGTCGGAGGGACACTGCGAATATCCAGAAGATACAGTACACAGAGCTAGGGTCGATTCCTCATCCTAGCTATATGAGGGGTGACCTCAATACGGCGGTGGCCCGACGGATGAGGACCATGCCGAAGGCTTCACGTACCACCAGGCGTACTACAGTACCCACATTTCGCTGTGTCACAACTCTGGAATCGCGCCAGCGACCCTGCTTACATATCGAGGTACGCTCCCATGTTCACTGGCAGTTGCGGCAGGCATCGGGATTGACTGACGGATGACAGGTCCAGTCTTGGGTGCCCCTGCCGTCGTCATTTACACCGATGGGGTGGTGCAGGAACCATTGACGCGCGGCATGAGAATGGACCGTGATTATCGTAACAACCATGCTAGGAGCATGATCAACCGTTTCATCTGAACATTGGACAGAGCCATCAAGTCATCGAAGCAAATTTCCGACGTAGGTCCCGTACATCCTGGTCTCTCCCTCTCCCTTACTACAGCCGTGAGTTGCCATTGTTACCGTAAGGGGATACCGCCAGAGTACGAGGGTCGTAAAGACAGGAGAGCGCGCCGCGGAGCGTCTCACTCGTACCCGCAATTTTTATACGAATCTCGCTTCGGAAGGGGTCATGATACCGTTCGAATATGTGCGCCGGGATGTTCGGAGAGAGGGACTCTTGTTTCAGGCGGCTCGAAAGCGAGCCCCGGAAGCAAATCGCGTGCGCTGCGCCCTGGTACGCAGCGAAGACGTAGGCGTTACTCGTCAGGAAACCATATGTTCCTGAGCTTTTATGGGTGCCAGGAATTACCCGGTAGTTAGAAGATGATTGCAATGGAATTGCCTCGGAGACTCCGAGGGAAGGTTGCGTGACGCTGGGCCACATTCGGGATAATACGAAGCAGTACCGTGACGACTCGAAGATCTGGGATGATGCAAATCATGCAATGGAACCTCTCCGCAAGCATCATCAATGGGTGCATGGAGACATACGCCCTCACAACATCCTTTTTCCGAAGTCAGTTCCGAATTCAGGCGAAATTGAGGTCATACTCATCGATTGACACTATTTCGGAAAGGAATTAAGGAAGATGTAGATAGGTAAAAGTTATCCCTCGGAATGAGATTGGAGGGACACTTTCCGGCAAGTTGGTGCGGTTGGTGCGGTACCGAAAGTGGACCTTGACGGTATCATGCTGCAGCGGTTCTCTGCGCACCACGCTCGAGCTAGTGGAGCAGGCATTTAGGTGGAATGGCAGGTGGTTTGGTGTCCCTTTGTAATATCCTCCGTTTACGTGCCCTTCAACGGGAAAAAGATTTTGCTCCTCAGCCCTGAGACCACGTTGCGCTCGTAGACTATAATGTGCCGAGGAGCCCGGGCCCCGCGAATCCTCAAGACGTGATTTGTTTGAGGGTGATTTGATGCAAAACAAAACAAGAAAGTTCATCCGGGTTTCAGAAACATGAAAGGTGCAACACGCTGTATGTCCCAATTGAATTGATGGTCCACGATCGGTCCATGCATGATCGAGCGACGCCGGGGCCAGCCTGGCAGGACGTCTGGATCCTCCAAATGGGGTTTTCCCTTCATAAGTACAGTACTGTCCCTGTTTCCACCGGTGCCAATACAGTATATATATAACACATAAAACGCACTCGACATCATACATCGTCCAATATTTGATTCAGTCAGCTATAGAACTTGTAACGTCGGGTGATAAGATATCAGTACGCCACTTGTACTGTACGAGAAGCTTTGACTTGGCATTGCGGTCAGAGTACGAAATTGACACGGTCCGATGAACTGGACGCTGGCCCCCCCGCCGGGACGCGGCAATGACTCGGATCCAGGAACCCAAAGTGCCATGCCATGAGGCTTTATGTTATGGCACGGTATCTTGTTTCGTCAGGGTCATCATATGTTGACAGGTGGCTGAGCGGGGAAAAAAGCGCCGGACCTGGCAACCAACGGCTATTTCCAGTGTGTTTTCCTGCTACAGTTGACTCCCTCTCAACCCACCCGCCCGTCACGATTTTGAGCTATGGGCTATCAGGTTTGAGGGTGTTACTAAAGCCTAATACCCTAAGTCGGTAACAAATATATATATATCTATGGGATATTCGGGAGTACAGGTTATCAGAGCTATGCGTTAAGTGGAGTCGACTGTATGCGTCCCTAGAAATGATGGAAGCGAATACGTATTTTTCCTTCTACAGAGAAACAGCAGTGCAAGCTCAGTATAGCCGTTAGTCGTGTGACGACAGAACTGCGCGCCACTTTGCGCCTCGATACCAACTACGGCCCCCCAAAGGACATTTGGTCCTAACCCAAGAGGGTCACAAGTATGCGGAGTGTGCATCGCGTTTGCACGCAGAAATGCTGTCCTCTTCCACCTCTCGTGGAACCACAGACCTCATAACAAAATGCCAGGCCCCAATTTGCGCAATGAAGGGGAGGGAGGGCACCGAAGTTATGAGGGGTGAATTCGGTGTTGTCAGAAAACCGAATACAGCGCATTAGGCAAATGCCGGAAAAACCAGAAACTTCCACAGGGAATCCCCATTATCACGGATAATCAAGAGGTCGTTGTCGTCGAGCCGGTATAAAAACAATATGCCAGGTTATAAATACAACTGAGCCACGGCCTCTGAACAAAAATCGACGCAGATCGATCAGCCTTTGGGATCGAGGACTGGGTGTCTAATCCGTTTGGGGACAGCGAGCGCACCTCTTATATCTCCAAATCGTGCTTCATCTGAAGCTCCAGTGTCCGAATCTGCTGCTCCTCTTGCGTAAGTTCTGGCGAATAGGAAATGCTCTCCTCGTCCTCCTTTCTAGGCGATAACCCTGGCCGGCCGTCGCCGAGACGAAGTTCCAAATCGAACTCGATCGTTTTCGTAACGGTGACCTGCACGTCTCGACCTGATCGCGGCGCTGCTCGCATCCCCTGGGGTTTACGTCCGCGACGTACAGCATACGAGTCCTGGTCGCTATAACCGAAGTGAATAACATTGCGGGTTGCAATGGTACCAGAGATGAGTCTTACCTTGTAATGTATTGAAAAAGATCCCGATATGCTCGGGAGGATGTGATAACCCTAGATACAATTGAGTGAAATCCCGACAAGAGTGAGGCAACGAGCGTACATGAGGGTGACTGCATACGAGTGGCCGAGCGTCAAAGTCAGTTGGGCACAGGGAGGGGTGACATGGACATACGATGAGGGTATTGGAACATCTATAGAATGCGGTATCAGCAACGGGAAACAGAAACATCGAGCGAGTACCACTAACCATATTCCAAGGATCTATAGATGGGCTGTGATCAACGTCAATTCGGGTGCGCCGGGGATGGACTCACCATTGATGTTCTTAAAGGTCAATGCCTGGGCAAAGAGGTGCGCTGAGTCGATGCGGGATAGTGGGCGACAAAGAGACATACCACCGATGGCAATTCCGTCATGGTAGCTGCAAGGATCCAGAATAATGCTTGGAAATACAATATGTTCCACAGATGCGTCGAATTCCGCTTGTGAAGTACGCCGAAAATCATAATGGCCAGCAAGACGGAATCTTCGATAAAATTAATCGTGATGCTCCACTTGAACTCATAGGTGCCAGTGATGCCACAGGTACGTAGTGCTGGGACCCACTGGGTGTGGCCCTGCGCCACACACGGTATCAGCAACGCCAGTGAGGGCATATTGAGGGGAAGAGGAATTGGACCTTTGTAAGAGCTTTATCAAATGTCAGAATCAGAAATGCTATCACAAAACGAGTGTGATGGGATATCCGTACCATAACAAGACCCAGCCAAATTTGCCATCCAGAACAAGCCCGTAACTATCACGATTTTCATGTCTCGTCCCCATATCGCAACTCTGATAAAAGGGTGAGAACATTAGACACGGTGACGGTGGGGAGGACGCGGAGAGAGCGCACCCTCGTAGCACAAGGAGGAACGAGGCAGAAGCGGCGGCAAACCACGCCGTAAACTGGGGAGCGGGGTTGATTAGCTTCAAAGGTGAAACAAGGGAAATCAATCATACAAGCACAGCGCGTAGCCAAGCCTGTACAGGATGTGCGTGAGTGTCTGATTGATGATGTTACGGCCGCAATAGGACCACGAACGTTACAATTAAACTCCCGAGTAAGGTTGAATCCCACAAGGCTGATGATGATGCAGATAAGGGCAAGTATCCTCGCGGTGACATACACGATGAACGACCATCGCCATGGCCGCCTTCCGGTGTAAACCTCCCACTCAAAGTCAAAGGTAGTGACGAATTCCCATCTATCTCAGGCGCATGAGCGGAAGAGACCTCCTGACATAGGCGAAAGCTCACATGTAGATACCAGCACAGGTATGCACGACCTTGATTACATGGCCTTGTTGAGGAATAGCTCAGTCCACGATCAGGGGAAGAACGAAGTGATCGGGAACAAACCGAGTATCTCCAATGCGTACTCCTGGGACTTATCCATTGTTAAAGGCGGGGACGCCACTGCCGGAGAGATGAGGGTAGTTGCAGCTTGCGGGGGTGAGGAAGGGGGGTTATGAAGGAAGGAGAGAACCACAAGCCACGCCCTTGACGGTGGTTTAGAAGAAGGGTGGGGGTGTCATGTCTCTGAGAATGGACGGGCGCCAGTGGACCCACGGCACGCCAAAAGTGCCCCGCGCTTAACCACCCTTACGGCTGAGGGTGTCGTAACAAATCCCAGGCTCCGGGAGAAGGGTAGAACCCCATGAATCGAAAATGAATTCCGCGGCCGGAACGGGCCAAATACGATCTGTCAGATGTTGACAGCCCTCTTGGAGAAACTGTTGTCATTGTCAATTTATGCATCAAATCAGAACCCATATACGGTATGGGTGTATGATACCACGACCGCACCCTCCCCGCGCATACTCCACTGAAACAATAAAAGACCATTCTGGAAAATTTTAGTAGACGGCAACGCCGCGTGCACCTGTAGGAAACTGGGCCAGAAGCCCTGCTGGCAGACATGGCCGTCATTGTTTGGCCAAAGAAGCATCCCGCAACCCTCCATCGGGCAATAGCTTGAATGACAACCACAGGCAGGCCGCCAGGAGAATGGAGGCCAAGACCGCCAAGACGAAGCACTACTTCGCCGCAAAGAAAACATCTCTGGGGATGCCGACTCACCATTTTTGTGCTGAGATAACGATGCGAAAAAGATTCCGGATGGGGGTAGGAGAGGAAGCAAATCCGTCAAGCATGATCAAGATCATCCATTCCAAAGACGGTAATGACATAATCGACTCGACCTGACTGTCCCTTTCCGGGCCTTCCCTCCTTCACTCAATGGTCGAAGTATCTACACACCAGCAAGGGACGCAAGGGCAGGGCGGCACTTCCGAAGTGCCAGGTTCCATTCACCAGGCTCCACCGGAATACCTTGTGGCTTGGTGGGTGGCGTTTGGCACAGGTCCACATGTTACGATAATGTGCGCACACCACCGTGCCAATCCAATAGCAAAATTGGGTGCCTTCAGAGCAAATGGTGCCGTTGACACGTCTTGCGTACGTGTGAAACGCGAGCATGACGTGCATCTTGTTCTCGAGCTGTCGGCCAGTGCAGGGTAGGAGCAAGCAAGCACGGAACGCGGGGGATGGATGTGCCGGCACATTTGGAACCAGCCATGGCAAATGTGTCAATATCAATGATTACATACGGCTTCGAGTGACTCTAACTCGAAGCCGGTGCGAGGACTATAATTATTTACAGTTCTCCCACGGAGCGCCGCTGCACTTCTGGATGTGCTACCAACCTCTTTCTTCGGTAAGGACGGGTTCCAATTCACGCTGTATAGTCACTCACCTCAAATCTGCAAGTCTTTCTTCATCTGGGCTTCGGCAGTAATCAACTCCAGTTCTGCTTTGGACCGCACCGTGATCGTTTGCTTGTAGTCATCGCGAAGTCCGGGTTGTTCTTCATCAATGCGTGAAAGGTCTACGTCAACTTCTACTGTCTTGTGTACGGCAACCTGTACGTTCTGATGAGGCCATACATTGGGGCGACGACGACCAAATGGGTCATGGTCACTTAAAAGGACAGTTGAGAGAAGGAAGCCTGCGCTGTCAGCCTGGAGGGCGTACTTTGTGATGTACTGGAATAGGTCACGATAAAGACGTGTTGACATAATGACCCTGCATGATACCTAAAGTCAACGAACGGCTTGCAAAGATACAGCGGTGTGAACGAACATGAGAACCACTATAATCGAAGAGATATCACATAATCAGGAATCGATGAAACGAGCAAGGAAGATGTACGAACTGTGTGGCACTTGGAACATCTATGCATGGAAGTTTGTGAGTCATCTTACGGAATACATACCTTTGTTTTTACCCACCAGATTCCATGAATCTAATGTAACAAACGGAGCTAGGTAAGTGCATCAAGGCTGGTCATGAACTCCCACACACCATTCAAGTTCATGAAGGGGAGAACCTTGCAAGGATTAGATTACTGATGCGCACAAAATGGGATTGTCGCAATGGCCACTCACTACAGACGGCACCTCAGTAGCAATGGCAGTCAGAATCCAGAAAATGCCCTGGAAATAGAGCATCTGCCAAAGATAGGTCGCATTCTTCTTGTGTAATACGCCGATAAACATGATGCAGAGGAGCGACAGGTCCACTATGAGGTTAACAAGGATGCTCCATCGGAAAATGCCTGTCCCGCTGATGATACATGCGTGTGCAACATCATTCCACACGGCTTTGCCCTGCAAAGGACATAGTCATGGATCAAGATCTTGGCATCCTTTGCTGCCGCGAGGCGTAGAACAGAGCGCTTACCTGTGTGGAACCTAGATAGATAGACACGTATGCCACTTACAGTGAGCTGAAACCGAAAAAAAAAATGACAACGGTGAAACCCACTCCAGAATGACATTGCGATGTTCGCGGACCAGATCCCCACTGCTACGGTTGTAATGACTTTGTCTCGGCCCCAAATGGCAACACTAATTATTGATCGATGTTATTAGCCGAGAATATCCTCGATGGGAAAGTCTGATCATAAAGCACGAACCCACGAAGTACGAGAAGGAACGAGGCAATGGCAACAGAGAACCATGAACAAACGAGGGTGCCACGGAACCATACCTATGCAAGATTAGTCCCGTGGATACCAAATGAAGGTATCGAGGAGCCACGGACAGAGCAGTTAAATGGGGTGGTGAGATTAAATCCGATGAAGGTGAGGATTGTCGACCCCATGGTCAATAGCCTTGCTATGAAATACACGACGAATGACCACTTCCATGGCCGTCTCCCGGTGAACACCTCCCACTCAAAGTCGAGTGTAGTGAAATATTCCCATCTGTGGTAAGCAGCCGTCAACATCGCTCGGGTGCACGCAGGAGCAGTAAAATCGAAGCGAACAGGAAGACACCGTTGAATAGATGGATGACCTTGACAAGGTGGACTGGGGGAAAGAGAGATTGTGATCGTAAACGCGATCAGCGGCGGACATCGGGGGCTCAGACTCACTGGCAACTTCAGCCTCAGAGGGCATGGTGCACGATACGTCAGAGAACGGGAGTGAGAGGTGGGGGAGCAGAAGTCCCTCAAAAGTGTGAGACTAAGAGGAAAGAGGGGGCCCGCTCGGTTCTGGAATTGGTTCCTTGTATGTTTCCCGTCAGGTGGCCGCGTCCCCTCGCGGTCCCCTGGGATACGGGGAGCACGCCGTAAAATTTTGTGTTTGTGCCACCCAAAGGCTGGTTAGCCTGGAGGAAGCCGCTAGCCAGGGGTGAGATTGAGGGTGAAGACGGGCGGCTAAGCGTGCTCCGCCAGGTGCCACGCCCTAAGCGGGTGACGGACAGCGCTAGCGGAGAAGCGTCATGATCAAATTCGGATGTAATTGAAATTTGAGCAAAGATTCCAGCGCGGGCGGGACTGAAGAGATGGTTCGTTGGGGGCTTATGCCACGGCCCTATTTTGGTATCCAATGAGAAACATCCAGGTACGAACTCAAGCGGCCGCGCGGTGTTGCGAGATATTGGCCATGCATCCGCGGCACCAGTAACCCATCGACACCGTGGGGGATATGGAGCGGTATTTCTCGGTGGCGTAAAAGGCACCGCTGGCAGCTTCACCGACGCCGACGAACCAGACAACTGAGCCACCAGCCACAGTTCAAGTTTGACAGCCACGATGGGCGGCGAGGCAGGGAGAAGCCGCCCACGTGGGGTGCTAGGGCAAAGGCGTATTTGGGTCCCTGTTGAATAACATAACCGCCGGCGAACTCCGCTTGTTTTTCACTAGGGTGAAAGGAGAAGAAGCAGGCACGGCGACGACGGGAGCGGTCGCGTGGGACATTTTCTCGTGTGTGCGCGCGATAAGGCCATCGCCCAGCTTGACGACCAAGACCAGCACATAGTAAAAAGTCGGCCATAACTTGCGTGCCAGGCCCACCCACCGCCGCCCATTCCTACGTTGGAAGTAGTTGGTCTGCTGTAGAGGTGCAATTGTACAGAGTGTCGTCTTCTTCCGCTCGTTAGTTCCGATCTCGAGGAAACCGCAGTTCAAGTTATCGTATTGGACAAAACTTCTGCTACAGTCGCTGCCGCACCGATCGATCTCAATTCTGAATCCCCGCGCCACCCCAGTTTCTGATGGGAAGTAAAGCAGTCAAATCTGACCATGCTGTACGGCAAACGAAGCGCCTGGTCCATGCCCTCTTTGCAGGAAAAACCACCCACTTGCCACAAGGCCCTCACTTGCCGGGTGGGAAAGGCAGACCTGACAATTCAATTCGATGATGATATTCATCCCAGGGCCCACCCACCCTGAAATGATGGTAAATATGTTTTGCAGAAATGCAGCACTACAGGACAGTACAGTATGCACATTCGGCGCCCGTCTCACTTCGTTTCGGGACGGGATTCTTTGTGCCAAGAAGCGCGTACCCAACTCGGCACCGCGGGTGTGAATTTGAGAGAGGAACTCGTCATGCGGAGAGTGGCACTGGTCGACTGTCCTCGCCTCAGTCTTGCAGAACGTCAAGGTGATTTACAAAGGGAAGAACAGGTGTATTTGCATCTTATGGTTCACTATGAACTGCACGCAATTCAAGGTCGGGTGCAGTGACGGGGTTGAGGGGTAAAAAGTGTGCAGACGGCTATCACGTAATATAGTGTCAGCCAATGGCTAACCGGCCTCAACAACTCTCGTTTTCCCAGCCGTCTCGCTTACACCGTCCTACCCTATTTCTCTGTCCTTGCTCGCTTTACCCCTTGGAAACTCACGCTTTCCCAAAGGAAAAAACGATTCAGCTCCCTCTTCCCACGTCTGGCCTACTTTTCACTTTTTCCTAAATCGTGTGAGCGCTGACCATGCATGAGTGGACCTCGCCCCCGACGAGGCGCGAGCTGACCCTCCTCCTCTTCTGCGCGACCGTCTTCATCGTCGCGTTCAATGCCAGCTCGTCCTTCCGTCTCATCGGCCTCGACTCTTCTTCACTTCTCCCATTCTCCCCCCACGCCGCACCGATAGGGTTCGATGGCCGCAGACTGGAGGGTCACCGCGACCACCTGGAGAGCGAAATATTTGGCGAGTGGGAATGGGAGCCTGGTCGCATCGCGGGTGTCAAGGAAGCCGAGTCGAGTCGCTTGTTGCACGGAAGGTCGTACGGCCACCCGGACGCGTACTTGCGCGGCGAGGGCCGGAGCGGCGAACAAACGATGTGGTTGCGAGGTCTCGGCGAGGGTCTCTTCGGTCATGGAGAGGAGTTTGGGTCGACGACGAGCGTGAATGACGACTTTGTGCGCTGGGGCGACGACGTGCCACGCACTGAGCTCGTACAGCATGTCGCTGGTGCGTCCTCCCCTTTATTTTCGTCTCCTCCACTCGCGCGTGGGTGAACACCGCATAATCCCCCCCCCCCTAGGTTACACAATTCTTGACAATGTCATAATGTACTCGGGCACATTTTACGTCGTCGTCGATGACCCAACATCCATGCCCGCTGCGGAATTTATTGCGTCGTCGAGGGTGAATCACA
>Ga0307510_10003628_pt1 | contig 18025 bp, 14 predicted proteins | sample 12_EM_MG_FD_207224 | JGI IMG/M metagenome (GOLD analysis project Ga0307510, IMG submission 207224) | Populus trichocarpa ectomycorrhiza microbial communities from riparian zone in the Pacific Northwest, United States - 12_EM | ecosystem: Host-associated > Plants > Roots > Unclassified | place...
GCGTTCGCGTTCCCTTCGGGATCGCGAACCCGTCTCAGAACTAGGACCACCCCTCGAACTCACCCCGTGTAGACATTCCGTCTTCACCACAGCAACCTCCCTTACTCTGCCTTGCGCTTGCTGTGAGACGACATTGGTTAATCGGGATGTGTAAGTGGTGGCCGGGCGGCTGCGTTATTCACCTTTCATTTCGACTGACACGCATGCCGCATGTCCATGTTCCGGAATCAGGATTGATGTCCCCACAGTCGTTCAAACGTGTATGAACATGCGTCGCTATGTCAAGCACCATGATTATGTAGGCCACTGTATCACTATCGATTCACAAACGAAAACAACACTACACAACGAACACCAGTTACGCACCACAGTATCGCTGAAGTTCCCCAATACAACACGTGATCATTTCTCTTGTGCCTAACAATGGGCTTACCGCCAAATGGACATCCAAGGCCTCAGCCCCACGGGACGATTTAGGTATTACGGTAGGGGGGCGGAAGTTCTACTACTCCAGAGTTAACAGCGAGAGAAGGAATCATGATGAGCTCGTGAAGAGAATCACGCCACATGCCCGCGGCAACACCTCCGCGGAACAAGCCTACGTGAATAGTTTAGTCGCTTCCTGTCTAGCTGCATCTGCCATGGCCATGCGCGTGCCCATGCTGGCCACAATTTCTTGTTGTAAATCCCAGACACAGCAGTTGGTTTAGGAAAGAAAGTCGGACCCCGCCGCGGCGGCCTCAAAAGGCTCAGGTCAGAAACAAAGGTGTCTGACGCGCAGGAACACTGCGGCCACTACAAGATCAACACATCGTGGATGTCCACCTTGTACTTTGTAAGTTTAAAATGTAGAATGCCAAGAGTTCTCATCTCTTTGTTGTCACTTTCGGGATTGTAATTCACCAGTCGTCGTCGAAGTTCACACAACCCTAACCCATACCCCGTAGCGTTATCTAGACTTATTCAGGTGTAAATGCCCTCCATAATTTTTAGAGAAGTGCCCAACATACTGAGATCCTCGTGACCCACAAAGGCGTGGCATGTGAGGGCTTCGATCGTAGTCCTTGAAATCGAAGTCCGAGCTGCACCCGAATCAACAAGACCCACACATCACGTTTAAGGCCTCTGGAGTCCAGCCACGGACAGCCTTCTGTCACACTTCCAGTTCCGCAGTACTGGTATACTAACACATTGTCGCAAAGGTCTGCCGCTGCGTACCGCGAGTCCCAGAAGACACGGACATCCTAGGGCTCGGTATCATTCGTGATTCGTATAATGAGTAGCGTCGCGTCGATTTGGCGTATGGTCGCGTGGATCGGACAAGGAGCCCTGAGTGGGTGTTCTTTCTCGCGAAATAAATTGGGTTCAATAACTGGAGCGCCACCAAGCCTGAGTTCCACCGAACGAATCATGTGGGTGGTATTCTTGAATCATAAACCTAGACAATATTATATTGGCAACGGTGGTCGAATCAGAATTTTGTGCTGGCTCCAGGATACCACGTCATGGGCGGCAGCCCGCCGGCCACGGGTGCTTTGTAGCTTTGGTATGTAATCGAGACGTATGCACGGCTTCAAATGATGTTAGCTTTGTCCCGAGTGGGCGTCCTGAGTTGGCGAAACCCACGAAACCCCATGACGGAACGTTATCAAAAGGTTGCGAGACTCGCATCCCCCCACAGACAGCGAAATATACTAGGTGATGGCCACCAAATCATCTGCTATGGGTCATGCCGGGAGAAGCTGTGTTCATCTGCTGTGTAGTCGTCATGAAAAAAATGTTGCGGACAGCGAAGTGCAGTCCCATAGAGATGCCACGACATAAGAATGGAAATAGAGTACAGGCGTCATGTGGCGCCCTTCCACAAACTATCACATGGCGGATTTTGCGCCAAACCTTCCGCGTGTTCGTGGACCCGATGGACCGATGGTCTCGAAGCAAGCTTTGGCCGAGTAGCATTCATTGGAGTTGAGCTAGCAAAACATCGCGCAAATACCTCGTCGGAGAGGGTCGACAACTCCGCGGAGGAATGTTCTAAGGGATTCGGTGCTGGTCATCCGGTTGTCAAGATGTCAGCACTGCGCTCTGGGTCGGCCTGCTGTTAAGAATAGACAGATCGGTAAGACCGATGCGCGCGAGAATCGAGCTTCTCGAAATGTTGTTACCATGCCAATGTCGCGCGGACGTACAGCAGAACAGCACAGTGTACGGAGGCGAACACCATAATAGAACACGCAAATAACGTAGTCGTCCTTCGCTCACCGATGATCGCGTTTGTTTACATTTCATCGCAACAGACAATTTTGTTGTGGATTCGAGGTTCGAGAATTTGAGAGACTTCGATCAGACATTTCCGTCATGTAGCGGATATTGCAGAACCCAACGAGAAGTAACGACATCAACGTTGATAAACTTTTTCGAGAGGGGTTTACTAGTAGGAGCCGGTGGTTCCTAGAGATGAGAAGTGCTACAACATCAAGTGTGCGACGCCACAAACCCTATTGAATCCTTCTCGAGATGCAGTGGAGCACCTACCCATGATACCTCTCGGGGTTGGGGCATCGGCTTCTCATACACCGCCTTTCTGTCAAAAAAAGAGAAGGGGAAAGCCCGAGGGAGGCTAGGCCTGCAAATGGAAGTCTCCTCTTGCCCAACTCCTGGTGCGGGTATACATTGCTTCAGCCTAGCGACGGCCATGTTCGAGTTGGGGATTCCGGTCTTGCGATAAAAACGAAACTAGATGACTTTCGTTAATGGGACCTCAGAAAGATTTTGGGATGAACGAAGCACGAGTCGTGGCACACCAATCCGGCCTCTGCAGTTTAGTTCCTCAATCTGCCATGATAAATAAACATTTCTGACTGCCCAGGGAGGAGCCATGCAAGGAGTTGGTGGGTAGCATTCGGTTTCTGTCTGCGCCGTCCCGAGGAAGACGGGTGGGCGCGAATGAGGCCAGCCTCTCGTTGCTGACTATATTTTCACGGCAGATCTCCATTCGGTAGTTAAAATGCGGAGGACGATGTCGGAAGCAGCCAACAGTGCAAGTACTTTTGTTTAGTTGTTATACAGACGCAGAGGTAATACTTACCTCTGGCCCAGTCCGCAACTTGTGAATAAAGAATCACGCGATATGAACGGTAGTCTTTCACTATACACATAAGTGGTGCGAGTTTGCGATGTAGTGGTGCCACTCAAGTTGTCGGTAAAGTTTCTGGGGATTCGTTGTCTGGTGAGTCGTGAGACATTAATATTAATATTGATTCTAGACTGTTCCGGCGCCTGAGTTCGTTGATGATATTTGTTTGTATTTGGGCGATTTTTACCTCGCGACCTCGAGGTGCATACAATTCAACTCTTGAACTCGTGAGACGGAAACTACTCCCAGCTGGAACCCTTCGCTCTAGTGCTGAGCGCTGAGAAGTAGCGCTGTGGCTAATTCTGAGATTAGACCACGTTAACCCTTCCTGCCTTAGAACATGCGTGGTTAATGCGCCCTAGGACATCAAAAGGGGCTTTTACCATTTGATGAGCTGGTGACGCAAGCACTGCCCCGATTGGGAGACATTCCCTACAATCCCCTCAAAGCGATAGCACTCTCAGATGATCACCGGTAGAAATGGAAAGAGGACAGGGCCAAGGCGATAATGTGAATGGCGTTAATCGAAGGTGCTGTATTTGGTTGCCGTTTACGGTCACAGAAGCTCATCACCCTCCCGGTGACAATAAATCTTCAGGGCAATTCATACAGGCGGCGTCGTTTCCCTGACATATCCGGTGTGCGACTTGAATTCTCCCTTACAAGTCGACGGCCCTTTCGCTCTGGATTTCCATCGAGAACCAGATCCCAGGCCTGCCTCAGAACCTCATGGGTATGGGTCACAACTTACGTGTCGTAATTTGTGCACGGTTCAGAAGCATGTGTTTGTCAGACTGTAGGGGAAAGAAGAGGTGCTCATCATTCGTTGACAGTTCCTGCGGCCTCAGGGCGGCTTACCAACATACCATAATGCATCTCGGGCGTAACGGTCGGACCGTATCACGCTTCCCTCACAAACACATAATGGGATGCCGGATCCACACTTTACCCTTGTGGGGGTATTGCACTTCCAGCCCCTCGATCAAATGTTCCTGTTGGAAGAGAACCAAACGTCACCTTGATCGCGGACACCCAGGGCAGTGGCCGAGTGGCCCCTAGGACGTGTTGGGGACCACATGGAAAACGACCGGAAATTTGCTGTTATTCGGAAAGTCGACCACGCCTCAGCACATTGGGCGCAAAAGCCATTGCGCTTCGCCACTTCGTAACTATAAGATCGCGAAGCCAGAAGAGCGCGGAAATAGCAAGTACTTTGCGGCTGCGTACGCGAACGGGCGTCATGACGTTTTCCTGTGCCTTGATTCCCACCCGCCGCAGTATACTACGCCTCATGCGGCGTAAGCGTAACCAATGATGCGGGGGAAGTAGTGGGCTCACCTAGACCCTGCAGCAACCCTGCTTTAGACGTGTCAACGGTAATGCGAAATGAAGACGTTCGCTCTATCTGGGGGCCAAGAACCTTATTGCACTCGCCCATATGCCTGGAACGGCCGCCGTTTCATACACTTTACAACAGTCAACAAAAAAGCCTTACACAATTGAAGGATCGACCAAGCAAGCTAATCGCTGTCCGCCACCACCACAAGCACCACCACCAGGGGTGTCTCGAGTCTGGGCCTGGGCACCAGAACCATCTCGCCATTCAGTATGAAAGCTGTCGATTCGGCTGACGCGCTCAGAAAGCGAGACCATGCTCTTGGACCCTCGCCTGGACGTAAACCAGGAACCAGTTCTCTCTCGCTTCTGTGCTCGAGCCATTCTTTCCCTTCTCGCAATTTCAAGAGGACTTACCGCGTGCTAGCGGCAGTTGCGTTCGGCTGACAACGGCATGACGGGACAGCAGCAATTGACGAAGGAGGCCTCGGTATCCAGTCAGCCAGCGAAGCCAGTCGTCGGACCGTTCTTTATTAGCGATGTTGTGACCTTCTGACGACTGGGAGAAGAAATGGCCTATCACGCTCACTGTTACATCGACCGAGGCCGAGAACATTCTCCGTGTTCATGCCGATCAAAAAAGATGAAAGAATATGTTCTTCCCTTCTTGACGTGAGTGTCTTGCGCCCGTCGCGACGGAACTCTCCGTAGATGAGTTTTGCATCCCTTGACGCAATCGCAATTCCAAAATATCTTCTGATCTTGGATCGAATCATGCGTCCGCCCTGCTCTGGGGTACTTCTCTCGCCTAGGAGAGTGAGGACATAAGGGAAAACATATGCGTACTCATTCGTATTGCGCAGCTCAATGATACCAAACTTCGACCGTCGCCCCTTTGGTGCATTTATCAATTGTCACGGCAAGACACCACATGCTCTCCTCCGCACACCATACGTCATCTCCAGCTCAATGCGACTCCCAACGGGGTGGGTGCGCCACGACCCTGCATCAAGCAGCCGAGACTTTCGACGAAAGGCCGAGGGGAAAGGGTACGAAGGAAGACATAACGTGGACGATTGGCCACAAGCTAGCTTAGCGCCTAGCCTGCTGACCAGCGGGGGTGGAGGGTTCCACGACACGACGATCAGAACATGGACGAGGTGACGCCACGACTCCCTCTCTTGACTTATCACGGCCGCTCCGAGTCGGCAGAAACCGTACGGCAATCAAACGCTGGGCCTCGATGCATCGCAGGTGGGCCCCCGATTCTCGAACAGGCGGGGTGAAAAGAGAAAAATGTCCGTCGTTCCGTGAAACGAGACCGAGATGCGAACGTGACGTGAAACGGTAAGGCGTGGTGCTGTCTGTTGTTGTCTGTCTGCGATCGCAGCTTATGACGACGCGACGACGTGAGAGGAGGAGACGGTTGGTATGTTCCACTTTGCGAAGTGTGTTGTGTGGGTGTATGTCTCACTTTTCTCTCTTCACCCATATCCCAATATGACGTACAGTACGCGCGTATGCGCACGTCCTGTTGTCCTATTCACCTGCGCTCGACCTACGTCTGCGTCGTAGGGGTACAGTAGATGTACAGTATTGTCAACCGCCATGAAACTCTCAATACAAAGAACATTCTAAATATGTCAACGGCGATACTTGTACGTTATTCCTGGGTTTGGGTCCACTGACGTGATGAGGTGCCGTTTAATTGGGTGGAGCCGCCTTCGAATTCCGGGTCGTCCCGCAAATGACTCACACTCGGGTACAAGTGCCAGTACAGCAGCACAGTACGACATGTACCTATGATACAACAACCTGTCTGTTTTAAGGCCCGGCCGACATACATAGGTCGACGGAGATGAAACGACAAAACAATGAAAGAACCCGTGCCCAGTGACAGGTTTTCGCATCATCATCCAATACAGTCACCCGGAACCGGAACAACACATTATCCCCTACCAGGTACTTACGCATGCACCCCCTATATCACCTGAACAATCTCGTGTGTCTTAAGCGGTTACGGGCGGCTTAACTGAGAAAGAAAAAAACGGAAACAAGAAAACGACGCCGACGCGACGGTGCAACGCCCAGTGAACGACAGTACGTATACAGCATGTATGATCCTTTATTCCAAATAAAATGCTATTGAATTGGATGGATTGATGGGCCTTGGAGCGCGAAGCGCCTTCGATGACTGTAAAAGAACAATGGATATATATATATATCTTTTCTTCTTCGGGCGACGCTACTTGCTACTGGGTTAACTACTACACCGCTCGTCGTACAACAACTCCTCCGACTGGCCGTATGCGAGAAAGAAAAAAAGCGAATAAGAAAAAGGAATAACACAAACGCGGGAAGGAGAGGGTTAGAGGAGGAGAGATGGGCGCAAATGTGAAGGTTCCTCCAGTAGTCGAAATGTGAGAATATCATGGTGTCATGGGGGCGCTAGGACAGAAAGAGAGAGCCGAAGCCCAGATGTGAAGGCGGGTGGGGAGATTCGTGACAGTGGTCGTAAAATGGCAAGGAAAAAGAGAAGTTTCTATACACGAACAATGAGAGGGAGACTGTATGCGGCGGAATGACAGACCCATGAGAAAGAAATGAAAAGATGAATGGAAAATGAGAGATGAGATCGGACGACATCCAAGTCGCGACTGAGGCTCCCATGGTAGGAGCGCCTAGAACCCGCTTGCGCCGGCGCCGACGCCATCCGTAGTGTAACCTGACCAGTCGCTGGGGAACATAGGCGGATGAGGTTCAGGGAGCAACATCGGGGGATGGATGTAAGGGTTCAGGAAATGGTCGTTTTCAGACATGCCTGTCGAACTATGTAAAAAGTCCATTTGCACGTCGCTGTCAGACGCGGAAGTGGGCGGGAGCATCGGGGGGTGAATAAACGGTGAGCCGTGCGGCTGGGGGAGCATGGGAGGGTGCCAGTACGTGCTGTAGTACCCGCCCGCTGCGGAGTTGTGGTTGGCGTTGGGCGCGTTACAGCTCCCACCGTTCATGTTCGGACTGCTGCAACCGGTGACGTTCGGCGGTGAGCTGCTCGAAGCCGAAAAAGAGAAATCCATCGAGTGACGCGCCGATCCAGAAGCAGACGTCGCACTCGAGAATCCGCTGCTGTCTCCGAAGGAGGAGAACGAGACGGCCGAGCTCGGTGGTTCCGTCACGGAATCGTTGCTCATCCGTCTGCGCTTCGGTGCACGCATCTCGATGCCATTCTCCCCTTCGGACGTGTCCCCACTGCTGGTGGTGTAGTCCGTGGAGTATAATTGGGAGAGTAGGTCTGGGTGGTATGGGCCCGGAAAGTTCGACAGGTTGAGCGACGGATAGCTGTATGCATTGCTGCCGCCGAGGGCGCCAACCAATTCGCTCTGTGTCGGTGGCGCATACCCGAAGCTGCCGTTACCATTCGCCATACCGTTGTGACCACTTGTAGGGTCAGCGTCGAGGTCATCAAACGCGTTGGGGTTGGGGTCGAGCGCAAGCGTAGGCGAGACACCGCCATCTGCGTCTCCCAATGGAGACGGCCGGCGCGATGCACCTGGACTCGCAGAGGGAGTCTCCGAGGTATTGCCGCTGCCATTTCCGCTGCTACTGCTACCGCGGCGAGCGTCATGGCGGGAGCGCTTGCGAATCACGTCGGATTTCATCGAAATTGGACGGGCGGAGCCATGAAGTTTGAAACTTGGTAAGGATCAGCCAAGAAGCTCTGACACGAAAGCGTGGTGAAAACGTACTACAAGCCACAACTGTACATCGTCAGAAAACGATGAACGTGGTAAGTAGCTGTCGAGAATGGATAGGATTTGGGACTCATACGCATTGCACACTGTCTTGCCCTCATCGTCCTTGCGCCAAAGGGGTGTGGCAGTTGTGTGGCAGTTGTAACATTGCGCTACATACCGAATCATTGAGCTGGGGCCGCCTGAGATGAGATTCACACAGAGGGGTGACGGACCAACAATGTCGGACGACTCTGGCCGGGGTGCTGCCTGAGAGCGTCCCTCGCCATGGTTGTTCCTCATGCTCTTCGGGCGCGGACGCTTATGCTATGTCGGACGTCAGACGATGCATAAGGGACCTTCGAGAGGGTGCACATACCAACTTGCAGTAAAGGCCACATGCGTTGCAATTTAGCTCGTCGTTCAGGCCGCGACGCCAAAGCGGCGTGTGGGTGGCACCACAATTTGAGCACTCAGCCTTGACACCCCCGGGAGCGTTGTTGCCAGTGGTGCCTGTCGACGGGAGCGTCGTCGAAGAGTTGGTCACGGTCGCACCGGGGCCAGACGAACGTGTCGTCGCGCCCTGGGTGCGGACGCTGAGCGTAGGTCTTGACGAGTTGGAACCCGTGGGCGTATCGCTGCGGTGGCCAAGTTTTGAAGGGGAAACCGTCTGCTCCTGCTGAGAGGCGCGTCTGGCAAAGTGGGCTTGCGAAAAGGCGGGGTGGTGGTGTTCGAATGCCTCGCTCTTCATGCCGATCTCCGTCTCCGTTGCCAGGTCCAGCTGGCGGGCATGGGGCTGAGGTTCTGTCGTCGAGACGGGAGGGTATGAAGGAACGGGCCATGCCTCGGAGCAGTCGCCGGGCTCCATGAGGAGCTCGTCGAGAGGGAGCTCAATCGTGGGGCGCATGATGTCGAAGGAATCGGAGGTGGGAGCAGAGTGACGGACGCCTTCGCCGTAGTTCATCGGGTTCGTGAGGGTGGGGGTAGGAAAGAGAAGGGCAGAGGGGCCAAAGTCGGTTGAAAATAGGGTGGGGAAGCGGAGAAAGGCATCTTGAGGACTAGAGGTGGTTGTGGCAACGGAGATGTAAACGTCCTTGCGGTCATGCGTGTCCTTGTCGTTGTGCTGTGAATGGGAGGGTGTTGTTGAGGTCGGATCGGACTGAGTGTCTTCTTGGGTGGCAGTGGACCTTGTGACGGGTCGGCTTCTGCGGGCAACATTGTCCTTGAATTCTGCCGAGGGCTTAAGGTCCGGCTTCTGCACGGGGGTAGCGGAAGCGGTGCGTGTGGGTTGATCGACTGAGAAGGTGAATTGCATGCGCTTGATCGTGCCGGGATGACCATTGACGTTGGCCTCGCGGGAACGTTCTTTCTCTGCGGCACGCTGTCGGATGATGTCCGTTGAGTGGTTTCGCTTGAAACCGGGTGCTTCTAACTCTTCGATGGTCCTAGTGAATTAGGAAATGAAAGATGAAAGAGAAGACGACGAGGAATAGAGGACATGGTGGGGAACGCAACGAGGCGAGATGAGGTGAGGTGGGATAGTAGCGATGATGATGATGATGAACGAACAAACACGAGGGTCAGCGAGGGAGGGTTACGGACAAGGGGGGGCGGAGAGAACGGACCGGCCCTTCTCCTTGTCGAGCTTGTCGCTCATAGACTTGCTCAGTCTCTTGAATTCGCGTTTCGACTTTGCACTGTCAACGTCGACCATGAGGTTTTGGAGGTGCCATAGACGCCAACTGAGGTTCTCGAGACGCTGGCCTTGTTCGAGGAAGCTAGCGACTTTTGTGCAGACCTATGAATGAGTGGCAAGTCAGTCATTAATTAGTGGCAGTGGGACGAGGGGAGAGATATATGACGTGAGAGGTGAGACGAACCTTCCATGTCTTTGTAAGAGCATCGGCGTCACCGAGGTTTGAAAAGGCGATGAAGGATTTGTTTCCCTGGAAAGGATGAGGCATTATAGGAAAGAGGGAATCAATGTTGAGCATGAGAAGGGGCCGGAATAGCGGGGGGAGTAAAAGTGGGAAAACAGACTTTGAACTTGAGATTTAAGATGGAAGGCATTTAAGGAGAGGATTTGAGGGGATGAGGGGAGTGAGGGACGGGTAGGGGAGAGAGAGAGGAAAGGAGGGAAAGGGCGGGTCGAGTGGAAGGGTTAGAGGGAGGGGATCTTTGAGTGGAATTAACGGTGAGTCTTGAGCTGAGCAGCTTAGCACTGGCGATCACATTATTATTATTATTATTTTCCGATTCACCCTTTCGGTAGCTCCAGTTCGCCGATACCAGCCGACTTGACTCCGGCCGAGAGAAACTAAACAAAACAAAAATCATATTTATATTCCAAATTCCAAATCTACGCCAGGCTTCTTTCCGCGGACTGCCCGTCCTAGCCACCGTTGACTCATGATGGCACCCAACCCTCTCTTTGCTACATCTTGTTGCCCTCTTATCAAATTCCTACCCAAACCGCCCCCGCCCCTCCAGCCTCCAGAACATCTCGTTATCCTCTAGAACCTCTTCTGCTCCAACTCTCTCCGCTCCCAGCTTCATATGTCCCTATGGCGCTCAACCTTCTTTCCCCTTCCCTTCCCTTCTCTTCCTCTCACTCGGCGCGCGTCTCCCAAAAAAACATATGTTTAGGCCATCTATATCTATACACACACGCACATACTCCATCTCGCTTAGCCGCTCACCTCCCATCCAGAAACGCTTGCCACGATTCTGATCTCACACGCCCATCTCCCGTTTCCCCTTGCTTCCTCCTCATAACCCTTGACCCTATTTATCATCGGCGTCGTTCCTGCCCTGCAAAAAAAAACTTGACACACCCTCTCGACGAGAACCGGCAGTCCCAGCCTGTCTACCTCGGCTCCCTACCCACACAGTCACGAGGTCCACAACCCCGGCCTCGCGGTCAGATCTGAACAAGCTGAGATCTCTCCCTCCCAAGAATAAAATCAATTATTCCCTTATTTGGTTCTCCTCACCTCGTCCCCCCTTGCTCGACTCCCCGAGACGGCCACGCACACCTTTTCCTTCCAATCCTTTACGCCCTCCTTCTTCTTTGTCACTCCCTCACGCCCTCTCGTTTTCTCCACACTATATGTCTGAATTCGTTGTTGCACACCCGCCTAATCTCCTTCACCATTTCAGCACTTCAACAATCGAGCTCAACTCCGTTCAAGTCGGAGGCGCTGTCGTCACAAGTAGGTGGAGCATTCGGTCCGGTCGTTTTGACCGACAATTGAGTAGCACCATCCTTGGCTCTTTTATCCAAGGAAGATATATATATGCGCGTCTGATGGGAACTGACATGTGAGCGGAGAGCCATCTGTCTCACAATTTCCACTCGTGGAAACCAATAGACGCGCATCCCCCGAATGCCAACCACGACATGCTCCAACGAAAAAACTAAGAATCGGTGCCGGGCGCCTCCGAGTCAACAATTTGCCCCCCTCTCTTCGAGATCGAAGAGTAGATCTCATCCCATGGGCCGTCCGCACATAGCAAGGGGGGTAAAACGATTGAGCGCCTGTCGTGCGTGCCGTGCCTGCTCCAGAAAGAAAACAAAATCATTCTGTTACCCCTGCACTCGGCTCCTGGCCTTGTCACTGTACTGTCAACTATACTGTACGATAGCACTCCATCTCCTGATCAAAGCTATTCCGCGTCTAGCTAGTTGGCAACGATGCTCCGGCGCTCGGAGGGCACGTGTTTTTGTCTCTCTCTCCCTCCTTCCCCTCAATCCAACGCATGTCCCCGCTTATCATCACCTCCGCACGCACGCATGCGCAAAGACGACACCCCTCACTACAGACTAGGGACATGCGAAGGAAGACGCCATTCTGCGCCGTGCCAGCTATTATAGTCTTCATTTAGGAGAGACTCCGGACTATCTCTCATTTCCACGGAAGGAACCAACCAATAGACACCTTTTGCGCACTTTTTTTTTTTGGTTCTGGGTGTGTTCTCCAATGAAGGAGAAGGGCATGGATGATATGAGAGCGTGTGATAACGGAAGGTGCCAGTGGACGAGGAGAATTGCCACTCGACGATGAATCTAAAAACTTTTTACAGGCTCAGACGATGCTCGGGTTTACCCACGTCGTGGCCCCTGCCTGCCCGTTGCCTGTCCTTGCGCCCATTATGATATGTTAACATGTTTCTCTGCCCCTGCCTCGCGAGCGAGCCCTCTGTGCGCCTACTAAAATGGGCGAAAGGCTGTCATCGATAAACATATTGCCAGATTGGGTGCCCATCGATAGTGGCTGGCTGGCTGGATGACGCCCGATCGCCCGATCGCCCGGAGCTCCCGGTACGGGCCCGCCGACTCGTCTCACGTGGATACCCCGATCCCGGCTGGCGGACGGACGGACGGACGACCGGTTAGATATGGATTATGAATGAGATAAGTCGCTTGTGCACACGGTTGTTGTGTGGGGAACGTTGGTAGTAGTACAGTACGAGGTAGTGGCGGTGTGGGTTTAGGATGTTTGAGATTTAGCAGAAGGAGAAGGACGAAAAGGAAGGATGAATGGGGGGGGTACTAGTACTAGGGTACTACGGTAATAGAAAATGAATGGCAATTTTTTAAAATCATAAATCTACGTATTGTGGCGCCCCCCGCTTGGAAGGAGGGAAGGGAGAGGAAGGGAAGGAAGGATGCTTTCAGCTGCCAGCCAGTGGTGCTCCTCGCTGGCGATCTGTGCTTCGCTCGTTCCCCTCCGCCCCGCTCTGCCGGGTCGAGTTCCCCTCCCTCCGCTCCCTCAGGCTCCGATTTCCTCTTCCTCTTCCTCTAACGACCCCACTTCCATCCTTCCTCCTTCCTATGCGGGCTCAGGCTGCGGTGGGGCGACAGTTGCCTCCGATGGTTCAGTTGTGCCGCTCGCCGGGGTTCTTATCAAAGGCCGCGGTTGTGCGGTTTAACGGGGTTCACGGATTCACCGGACGACGGACGGACGGACGGACGGACGGTTACTATCGTATCGTACATCGTACACGGTACTTTGGCCGATGATTCGTATTCTCTTCGCGACGAGAGGAACTTTTGTCGCGGTATATCGCCTGGCCAGTTGGCCCAATTCCCAATTCCCAATCCTGCCGGCTATCTCATCATGATCTTGCCTTGCCGACGGGTGCGAACGTGTGTCTGCGCAAGGCATAATGCAATGTAGATCCATGATCGTTGGCCGCGCGCCGCAGTCATGCAGTAATGAGCACACTATGCGGTAATATGATTGTGCTATATGCGTTAGGCCCCACTTTCGCATTTTGCGTGCGCGGTAGCGCGTTCAATTGCGCCCGACATAACAATGTCCATGCGGTGCACAAACACCCTCATTCATTTGGATACACACCATTCATGTACGCATTGCTTTTGGAGTCCTACGTCGGGGTTCTGTGCCCCGAGGCGGACAATAAAAAGGATATCAAACAATGTCCATGTTGCGGGATAACGGGGGTGGGAGTGAGGGGTACGCAGCAGTGGCACCAATCGAACAGCTTTTACGTCCATCCGTGGGCCGTGAATCGTATCACACACGGCACAACTATAAACTCTGCTTACTTGGAGAAGGGGAGGGAGGAGGGGGGGCTGGACTCTCGTTGGATTGGAGGGACGCACTCAATACCCCTCCCTCCCTTCTCTTCTTCTCTTCCTTCTTCCCAAATTCCTTTCCATTCTCCCGCACGTTCCCTCTTCTCCTTTGCCCTTCTTCTATCAGGGGTCCCGCAAGGTACCGAAGGTCCAGCTCTCTCTGAGTGACCCTTCTGGTGCCCCCGTCCAGGGTTCTTTCGAGTCCCACTCGTGCATCATGCTCTGGCAGCACGGCACGTATACATGCTCACGTGATCAGTCTGGGCTCAAAGAAGCGCACTTCCTTCCCCTCCCCCGGAACGATCGACCGAAGAAGGAGGGCACAGACGCGCGGCGGCCAGTCGTGGGGTCGTGCACGGCCTTGGGCGGTTGTTCACTGACACGAACCAGATGCCCGGGAGGAGGACACGGTGTCCGCTGGAGGTTAACGCCAGTTGTGGGGCTGTCAACAATCAATCCACTCCTTTCCCCTGTACTCTGCCAAGGCTCCTCAGCTGCCACCGGAACACGTACCGAATCCTACCCGATGATGATTAGAGTGTGCGTGTGTGTGGCGCGGCGGATGCCACTGCGGCACACCCAGCGCCCGCCGCCGCCGCCGCCGCCGCGGTGGGGGCTCATGCTGATAAGCTGCAAACCGCTCCGACAACTCCAGAACTCGTTTGCGTTGCGTATATTTCAGTTTTGTCCAAGTTCGGAAACGGAAGAAGGCGCGCGATTGCGATTGAAAAAGCCCCTGACACGCAACGCGTGGCACATACACGACACACGCGCACCAACGCACCAACCCACAACCATGATGGATGTTCATACCGACACTGACACACACACACCGTGTGTGTGCGCGCATCCCACGCGCATGTCGCTTAACCTCCCCCCCATAGGAACAACAGAAGGGCGTTAAGGAGTGTCTCCCAACCCCCTTGGGTATGTATGTCTGTGTGTGTGTCGGGAGAAGCAACAGCATTATTTATGAAGACGCCCGTTTCCGAAGATGGACTTACAATGTGGGGGTGTGCTGCCAGCTAAGCAAGCAGGGTGGAAGGTTGACATTTGCTCGCGCTTATGCCGTGTGTGTTGTGTGCGTGCGCGGGCACGAAAATAAAACAAAACAGAGCGAACGTGCGTCTCTGATCTCAGTTTGTTTGTTTCCCGGGTCCCATTAAAGGAAGGAGGGAAGAGAGGGGCGGGAGGGGACGAACGTCGAGGAAGGAGGGTTGTGTCCGGGAAATGAAGGCACGGACCGTCGGAGCTTGGAGGGCGTGGGCAGTTTGCGAAGGTCAAGTTCATGATACGCGGCAGAAAGGAAATCCGTCTTCCTATAGGACGTTATTGCGGCAATGTGGAGCTGGCGCCCCACGCAACCCGGCGAGTTGCGTGGCAGCTGCTCACCCGTATTGTTCATCATAGTTCATCATCATGGTCATCTGCATTTCACATTTGAGCTTCGTTCGGACAAAGGAAGGTGCATAGCCCCGTGGTGATGTCAGTCAGCTGCACATTGGAGAGATAGGGAGGCAACGCCAGTTACGCCACTTCTACCCCCTACCTCCCATGACCCCACACTCACGTTCATCAACATCAAAAGATATATCATCATCACGACCATTAAGTCATGATGCACGCGTATCATATGCTGTAGATGTCCCTCCAGCTGCGGTGGTGGATTCCCGGGTGTCTGGCGTCCAGTTCCGGGCGGCCGCCATGGACCGGAAAGAAACGGCCAGACGCCACCTTGAGGACCCGGCCGCAGAACCACATTTCTTACTCTTTTGCCACGTCCATCCCAAAGCCCATTCAGGACAGCAGCCCAATTAGACCATGTCGAGCTGTCATTTACTGTCAGCGAGATCTCGGCACGGGTCTATTTTTGGTTGGAAGCCCAGCGATCCCGACCAATTTCGACGTGCCACTGCACACAGTACTGTAATATTAATATGGCACCCACTCACTGCGTTCGCCTGTTCGATTCCCGACTCGGATCGGGTAAAGGGATCAAATGAGGGGGGACCGTAGAAAACGTGCGTTGTGTCCATAACGCGTATCGCACCCCGTCCGCGTGCGGCTGGCCGCTGTATGCCTCATGTTTTGCACCATGTGTGGCCACATACCGCGTAATATAAAAAAAGATGCGGACTGCGAACTCTCGCCCGCCAAGACGAAAAAAAACATGTTCTCCGAGCAAGGCGAGAAGGGAGAAGGGGGTTCATTTGTAAGCAACTTGAGGCCGCAGCGGAGCTGGTTGCCAGTTGCAGTTGCTAGCCACCTTTACCCCGATTGGTCTTGCGCCGCCCGCTGGCGACGGATCCGACGGGGAATAGTCGACGTATTGTCGTCGTTTCTCGCCATCGGTGTCTGTAATGTGGTGAGCACCGTAGATAAACCGCGCTGGAAGCAAACCCCTGGACGCGAAGCGCCCACGACGGTCTATGGGGACCCCACCCTCACGGACTGCGCGCATTTCTCTTTCGTAGTCGCATTTCCAGAAATGGATCCGTTCTTAATGCAAAGAAAGGAGACACGCAGGCAGTAATTGGTGAGTTTGCGAGCGACCGCGGAGCGTTTGCCATTGGTCTCAGGCTTTCCTCCCGACCCGCCTCTTCCCGTGCAACAATCCGTCTCCTTCCGTCTGATAGTCGTGCCGTGCGAGGGGACGCACGGCAGGTGTGATGCACCGGGGTGGCGTCAACGCATCATGGCTCTGCATTTCCGGAAAGTCATCTTGGACAGACACGCAGGTCGAGAGTAAAAGAGCCGATCTACCTCCCATTGTTCCCCGTGGGAAAATAAAGACATGGGCGAAGTTCAATTGATAGGAGGAGAAGAGGGGGGGGCGGAATTGCGCGTTGCGGAGGTCACCGTACGACGCGGCGTTCACCGAAACGAAATGAGATGGAACGGGACGAATGGAATAGAAGGACACGGGCAGAGACACGAAACGGAAAGAAACCGACGCGGAATACAGCATCGCTGCGCGAGATAGCACAAAACGCACCGTGAGCCGTGATACTGGGCCAGGTCTGCCTTTCTCCGTAGTGCCCTTCTGTTGGCTCCGGCATCCTCACGGGCCACCAGAATTAGACAGAACGATATGAAACGCGTCGTCGTGACAAAAGTGAAAAGTGAAGAGGAAGCTCAGGTGGTTCATCTGTCGATCGAATGAGTTCTAAAAGGGGGGAGAGTGGTGGGGGGAGAAGACGGAGAGACGCGTTGGATCCGAGCCCTGTGTTTCGCCGCGGCGGTGCGGGGAATATGAAACCGTGAACATGGCTTGAGAGAATGTGGGGAAGTGGGGAATGCGGAGGACGCAAGGGCGGTTATGTGGCATCAATCGGGAGGACGGACGGTACGCGCTCGACAAACGTGGTGTCGCCATACCCCGGGATCGGAAAACAACAACAGCACGCGGGTGGAACATGTAAGACAGAGGGTTAAGACAGGGCAGAGGGGAGTTGAAGCAGAAATCACCTGATTCTTTCTCTGCCTGGGCTGGGAGAGTCTGAGTTCGTCACCTGACCATGCTTGCACCATCGAAGGAGGCCAGTCATGTAGTTTGTAGACGTTTTCGTTTTCGACATTACAGTAGGGTACGCCCTGGATGGAGGGGAAAACAATACGAGAAATGGAAGTACGTTCTTTTTTTCAGGCGCCAGGGACGTCCTCCGCGCGATATCACAGGACTTGCACGCGCCTCGTGCATGGCGTTCCTTGCCCAGCGGCCGTGGCGGCGTCTCAATATGCCAGGAGGTAGGCACGAAGGCACTATTGAGATGATGGGACGTATACGTCCATAGGGTCAGTCACCAGTCAGAGGTAAACACGTCCTAGCCTCGATGCAGGCCCCACTCTACTCGATGATATTTTCCAGCTGCTCCGGTCAGCGCTGGGAAATCGAGCGCTCCCACGAGCGCTTCGGTGAGACTTGTCACATTCATGTGGACTCAAACGGGGAAGCATACTAGCATACTAGTAGACAGTTGGCGCTAATCACCATCTAATTCTGATCGAATCATTTGCCGAGGGCGCAAGCTTGGTTTGCGGTCACCGCCTTGAGCTCTTCCACTTCAGAGTGCATTTGCTATATCATTCCAGACCAACCCACCGTCCATATATACAGTCGCCTATGCCTGCATCGCCTGCAGCGCCTAGTAGATTGTAAACGGTCTCGGAAATAAAGAGAGCGTTGAATAGAACACCTACCAAATCAAGAGGCCACAATCA
>Ga0307510_10003629_pt1 | contig 18023 bp, 11 predicted proteins | sample 12_EM_MG_FD_207224 | JGI IMG/M metagenome (GOLD analysis project Ga0307510, IMG submission 207224) | Populus trichocarpa ectomycorrhiza microbial communities from riparian zone in the Pacific Northwest, United States - 12_EM | ecosystem: Host-associated > Plants > Roots > Unclassified | place...
AACCGCAATTGCAGCCTATGACGCGACAGCTGGTCTGTCTTCTGGGGGGAAGGCCTTGTGCTATGTACTAGCACTATACTCCATAACCTGTAGCCCGAGGGCACAAGCGGGCGACGCAAGGATGTGAGGAAAAGAACTTGCAGTGCTACAACACCCTCACGATGCACCGCATTCTCATCAATTAAAAGTCAGGCATTGCCCAGGTCATAGTAATATTCAGTGAAGACCTCCCGGTCAATTCCTAATCGCGCACTAAACGCCACCCAATATGATACATTAGAATCCAGTTATCAAACCATAAAGTCGCACCAATGCAAAACTGCTAATATATCACCCCTCCCCCCCCACACCCACCACACTCTTAACCACGCCACGCCACAGTCAATGGAATACAAGACCCATAAACATCCCACCAATAGCGCCTGTAATTGTCCTATATACTATTCACAAGAATACCCATATGCAAAGGAATGACACGGAGGGGGGGGGGATAAGGAAACAATAGAAACCTCCCCGAATACGACTATCTTCTAAGGCCTCTTCTCTTCTTTCTAGTGTCTGTGTTTTTAGTGTTCTGATTCCCTCCAGCCATCTTCTTCAGTTCCTCATCAATATCCCAGACTTGCTGACCCATAAACCCCATGACTTCTTTTACTAAATCTTCTCTCTCGTCGGAGGCCTTTTGGCCAGGTTTGGGGGAAATATTCGGCCCAAGATCAAGACTTGTAGCAGTTTCGTCTTCATCCAGCAAGCCAAATCCCACAAACTTCACATAGGGCTTCGTGTTCGATTCTCGACCTGGTGGGTGTTGGGTCACATCTCGGAGAGGGGAGAACGTTAGTGGGCTGATATCTTTCTGAGTTGGCTCAGGTGTACCGTTTGGTGTGGCGAATGCTGCAAATGGAGTGAACGTAGTTCCTTCCGGGGTCGATGGTTTGAGAGTGTTGATCGTCTGCGCAAACTCTGTGCTCGCCGGTGGTGGTGGGCTAGTCCCTGGGACCTGGATATCATTGGATGGCCTCCAGCTGCTTCGTGGCACAGGCGTTTTGAATGGCGTTGAATCGGTGCCAGGGATTTTTCCACGGTTTCCCCAGCCCCCACCAAAACTCAGCGTCGGCGTTTTGCTGGCGTCGAGATTGAAGAACGAGTCAGACCGCAACACGCTCGGCGTCTCCTCAACCGTAGTGCTCAATTTCGACTGTAGAAAGAATGGGGAATCATTGAGGGCGTCAAAAAATCCCTTTTTCGCGGCTATTAATTGCGCCTGAGTGCTCTGGTATAGCTCCAGGTCTGCTTCATCCGCTCTCTCCGCCTCATTCCTCTGCGCTTCAGGCGCCAAGAGGTAGCTTCGTCCATGAGATTGTGGGGGCTCATTGGCTATTGTCAAGGGCACCGCAGTAATGTCCCATTCCGGGGGTTTCTCTGCTGGCTTTGGATCTATCTGCCGGCCCCCTGTGGGGTCGGTTGAGGGCACGCGGTTAGGGGAGGCCGTCTTCCCGGCGAGTGGTTTTGCAACAGGAGCCACTTTTGAGTGACTATCCTCCCCAAGCCTCTCTCCTGAGGCTATCATGACTGGAGACGGCGATATAAGGAGTGTTGCCCTCTGAGCAGGCTGTAGAGAAATAGATTCTGCTGAAGATAGCGGTTCAGACCTGCAATCCATTAAAGTAAATACTTGAGGTAGGTGCAGGAGAACATCAACAGAGTATACATACGTGTGAGAGTTAAACTTTTCAACAGGTGGGGTATCTAATGTTACAGCCTCGGCGTTTTTGTCCAGGGTTTCCGACCTAGTGCCATTGCCACTCGTATCAGATCGCCTATTCTCAATGACATTCCTGTCTATTCTAGAGCCCACATGCTCCCCAACTGTCTGCTTTTCGGTTTCAATGATAGAAAGCTCTTTCGTCGTCTGACCTCGTGCTATAGGTTCCGAGAGGTAATCCCCGGGATATTTGTTCACACCACTATTGCCAGCCCTTTTCCGTCTCCTCCTCGGAGTCTTTTTAGCTTCCACCGCAGTGCCCGTTGATTGGTTCGCAAATGGAGGCATTGTAGTGGAATTGATTCGGATCCGCTTTTTCGCATCCGCAGGAGCCAGTGATGGTGTTGCCCTGTTAGCTTCGGGCGCGACATCGTGTACACTCTCATCCGGCTCGCAGGGCTTGCTTTTCGTTCGGGGCACTGCAGCTGATGGTGTGCTCTGAACGGAAGCTCTTCCTCGGCTACCACACACCGGTGAGCGGGAAACTGACCGGGATGCCTGTTTGGTGGGCTCAGCTTTACCGTTCGGTGTGGGTTTAAGTACGGGATTTGGAGTTGCTCTAGGTGTAGGCTTGGTTCCTAATTTCTTGTAGAAGGAGCCTGGAGAAAGCACTGGAGGAGTCGGAAGTTTTTGTTTGTGCTTTTCCTTTCGGTTGGCTGGCGTAACTATAGGGGTAATATCATTGGAAAACACCACGGCCGTCTGCATCTCTTTCTCCTGTATTCCATCACAGCTCGCAGCTGGCCGAGGGGCGATTGATTCACCAAGACTCAAACAGGCTGAGCGCAAGAGCCCCTCGGTTTCGGGTGAGGATTCCAGAATAGCCCTCCTATTACCTCTCCTCTCCCCAGTTCCCCATACAGCCCATTCCGGTTTTTGTGTAGGGGCTCTGAGAATTTCCCTCTCATCATCCTCGCATAGAGCCTTCCGCTTCTTTGACTTGTGTTTTTCCTCCATCTGGGCCATAGGTTTTCTCTTTGTTTGCTTAGCCCCCTTCCCCCACGGATTGTTGATCACCGGACCTCGTAGTCGTGCTGAGTGAATGTATAGCTGTTGGCCGCTAAGGTAATTCTGGGCATGCCCCAAGATCCGCTGATTCTTGACTTGTTGGGCGGCAGGCGATTCTTCATCCGAGGAGTCACCGGCAAGTATAATATCTGAAGGTGAGGGGACAAGAATTGGGTTCTTGGGGAGAGGTGGGTATGGTTCTTGAGGCATGATTGTGGGTTTATCCCCTTTGTTTAAATGTGGTTAGGTCAGCAGAGGGGATACGAGGCGGGGGTGTAAGTGGTTGTGGTGGGAGACGCGAAAAGTATAGGAACGGACAAACCCGCCGCGTGGTGGGAAGACGTAGCTTATCTGATCTCAATTTACGCGTCGAGGGCTCACGTGATGTCATATAGATACCTACCGAATCAATCAACGATCCACCCGCAATCACTCGCACAGCTGCTACGGGGGTAATCTGAGACAAAGAGCAAAGAATAACTCTGCAAGTGTTGCTTTTTTTGTGAACACTCTCCAATAATTCTACCTGTATGGGAGGCCTAGAATTACGTTTTGACTCGCTTCGATTTACTCTGTCTGGCATTTCTTTATCTAATCTCTTGATGTTTTGTAACGAATAGGTAATTTAAATGACTCCTGCCCCGCACACCATCGCCAGAATCATAAAACATCCTTTGAAAGAGAGAAGTTAAGAGCTAGTGCCACTCATTCCACTATGTACTACGTGTAGGGGCTCCTCGAAGGGCGTTTGAAGCCGGACAAGCTCCATGTCATGAACAAAGGGACCGTCCAAGAGCAAAAAGGGAAGCACAATATTACGCGCGGAAGGTACAAGTAAAAAAAGGCCATGTCATCTGTACACAAAATCAAACTACACAAAATCGGTATAGCTTGTTTGAGAATATAAAGTTACCAGAGAATCTGTTCTCCCTTTAAGGCCCACCAGCATACCTGCCCTGTTTTTTTTTAAAGCATGATAGCGTGAGCTGGCTCCAAATCCCTTGCTTGCTTCCGGAGCCCGGCCGGGCCCCCTCTGGGGTGTTCGATGAGCATTTATATCAAACGCTCAAAACACCGATGCTTTAGAGACTGGAGAATGCCTTCCCGCAGGAAAATTCAAGACAGTGACAGCAAGCATGACCTCAATTCCGTCATAGGTTCTGCCCAGAACTTCACAAACCCGAAAGACCCCTAGATCTGCCAGATCCTGCCACGAGACCTTTTGTAGTGTCACAGCCTAGGCCAATTGAGCTCCCGTTTGTCCCTTAGGGCTCGAGGCTTGTTCGTTACGAGGGTTGACTTGTCACGGCTGGGATAATAAAATCGGGATTAAGTATCATACCAGCGTGCGTTCTTAAGTACTCGTAGAGTATTCAGATAGGGAAGTCATTATTGGTCATAAATAATCCATGCTCACTCTGGGCGGACAACTCAAGCCAAAAATAGCAAAACTCCTCCTTGTTCCGGAAATGAAAACGGTCAAACTACAGCTCGACGATCTGCACGGGGGGTTCTGTTGCTTGTGATGCAGCGGGCTCTTTCTAGGTTCTCCGTGTGCGCTCTTGGGTTGCCTAGGCAGTTTAGTTCGGTCATCGCCATGGTAATGTGGCCTTGGGGGGCAACTTCCAGCAATTGTATTGCAGAATTTTATGGGTGCTTCGTGGGTACTCTGTTGGCAAGATTTCCAAACTGCTGCTCAGCTTCCACCGTTTCATTTAGAAGCGCCCACCTGGTGTTTAAGCTCAATATCACTGGTGTTGGCGAGATGAACGAGTGGTCCCGGTGGCCGATGCCTGCTTAGGACTTGATATCTTAATCCCGATTCTATGATTTGTTGGGGTTTACTGTAAGGCATCATAATATGTTACAAGAGAGTATGAAACGACACTATATGTGAGGAGCACCCTCCACAGCCGGAGGCTCGGAGGAACTAGATTTGGAGCTGATATTCCATGGGCTGCTCATTACCAACACTACTTCCCCGAAATCACCGGCTCAGCCGTTCAACCCCTCACAAACTAAAAGATCAACGCAAAACTCTGATATTGTGTATGGAGTTCCGAAAACGTAGGCTCAATAGTGCTGTTGAACATAAGGCTCCCTGGCGGGTAAATTATGTCCATTCTTTAACTTCCAATGCTCCCGGCTCACTGTGCTGCTGAGCACCAGTGACGATAGACAGGGATTTCAATCATCCATATTACTCGAGTACAACTACCCGTACATCTCAGACATGTTGCCAAAGAAAATCCATCGGCTATCTCTGGCCAGTCGTTGTTGCCACGTGCTCCAGCCCTGATCTTCAGTCGCTGGATATCGTATCATGCACTAGACGGCCCCAAGACCTCCGTTTGCTCCTTGTTTGGGCAACTCTGAGATCCCGTTGCCCGAAACACCATTTTCCCGGTCATGCACGAGTATCATTTTCTATATTTTTATTTTTGCAATGAACAATCTTGCATGTTCTGATTACGGGGGAAGCTTTGGGTCATATTTTATGTTGATCCTTTAATAGAATACGGTACATGATACAGGGCCACCCTCAATGGTGCTGCTGTGAAGGCGTGGCCACGAAAGGCGTCCGAAGAAATCTTTGTATTGGCTATAGAGTGATTTGAGATACGGTGCCGTATGGTATTGCATTCTGCAAATGCATGTAACATAACACCACCACCACAGGTTGAAATTTTCGAATCACCACGGGATCCCAAAGGCCCTTCGGCAAACCAATTCTCGTGCCCCTGCACGGCAGAAGAAGGTTGCCAATCCACGTAATTCTCCACTTCAAACCCTGAATTCTCAATAATTACATTGCTTGAGCAGGGGTGGCTGGTAAAAGCTGGGGAGTATTTACTCCACAGATTGATATGTCGAATGGGGATGCTCTTCATTTATCCAAGTCCTCCAAGAAGCCGGCATCTAGATAGCGCAAGATTCGCGTCTACTCGGTCCCATCCTGTCCTAATTCATAGGTGCATTATTCGATAGAGAAGGCCACTGAGTTATGGGTGATATAAATACATATCCATAGTCAGCCAAACTCAATTCTTCAATCCCTTAGGGGAGATGTAGCCGGATGAATGGTCAAGGATATAAGAACACCTGATTTTAACCTTGCCCGGCTAGAGGGGTCTTGCCGAAAGATTAGGTTATCCCCGCAAATTGAAGGCAAGTGTTCGGGCACCATACCGAGGCATCTGAGTAAAACCCCGAGAATAGTCGCACCCCGCCACTCCGGACGGCTGAAACCCAAAGAATCTGTCTGGTGTAGCGGGTGGCCCGGGGCAATTGGTTAGGTGTTGGTGTAAGGAATTCGGAACTCACAGAAATTCATACGGGATAGAGAATATCCGGATTATCGAGATCTAGGATAGCAGAGTGTGGCTGCACTCCCTAGTTGTATTTTCGAACGAATTCATTCCTTGGATGTTTATAATAATATTATGAAAACAACCCGTCCCGGAGTTCTATAGTGGTTTTTATGTTTCACGAAGTTCCGGTTACAAGCGGACAAGGCATCACTGGCCACCGCACTGGGAAATATAGCGCGGTAGGGGGACGGTGGACGATACGCCAAAAATCTAGTGGCAAATATCAAATTTTGCTAGGGCTGTTCGATGCACCCCTCCTGCTTGTTGTCCCCCCTATCGTGCTACGGTATTCTTATCAGGAGAATGCCGACGCCGTTGCAATTCGGTCTACCGGTATCGCGGAGGAAGGAGCCTCTGAAGATAACGTCAGTATTAGGTACAAAACTTCACCCTGGATGCATGTGATTTAGGATACGGACCCGCCCAAGGATTCAAAATTCTGGCTAAGCGACTCGCAATGAGTGAAATGTTGCAGAAATTTGGTTCCCAGCGGATCGGTTCCGGGAAGAATTATGAGGCAGGCTCAGTCTGTGTCGAGAGCCGTAAAAGTCAATAAGAGAGAGCTGACCCATTCTAATACTGTGGAAATCAGAGATAGGATCGCCAACTGTACGCGTCAGCTCCATCATTAACACTCCCCAAGTATGGTGATGCATGCAATGTGCATCTGTGTTTGCAAGTGCTTACCGTAAGTGGCCATTTGGTGCTCGTACTGTATAGTGCGGTATAGCATGGTACTGTACAGCACAGTATGTGCCCTCAGTGCCCGGAGTGCACAATAGAGCTGATCGATCCCCTCAAAACCCAGTCACCGCTGTATTATCATTCGAACACCGGTATGTCTGCCGGAAATAGGTGGCGGAATGGGAAGCTGGGGGGAGGTGTTCAAATCTCGAATTACCCTAATAGTGCCTATCTGGCGTCCTCCAGCTGGATAACAAAACAAAAATCAACTGCCGCAGCCATGAACCCGCCTAGGAGGTAGCCAGAAGACTTTCGTTTTTTGTTTTGTTATTTTTTCCCCCTCCACAATCCGAGCGGAGAGAGCCCACATGTTATAATCTGCAACAGGATAGATATTGCTGTAGCCATCGAACAAGAATTGCTGCTGGTTGTTGGCCAAAGGAGGTCCGTCCTCGATGAGATCTCGTCCATGGGGGAAGTGGTCGGTACTATAGTGCATATACCATTAGGGACTGTCCCATCGACAACCGCATAATTAGAATTGGCCGCTCTCAATTCGGTGATGATCACTCGAGTGGTTAAGCTTATGGGAGAGGAGGGGACGGGCTAAAAGTTAAATTTCACCTAAAATTGGATGATTTTGAGACACATGGAGATAGAGATGCCAGCTGCCAACGCCGTGTCGATAAGCCTGGATACGACGGATCCCAGGGCACTACTGCTACCATAGCAGCTGAACACTGGTACCACGATACTATTCAAGCATGGATACAGGAGGCCATCGAACTGCCGGGATGCTGAGCGACGAGGAAAATATTTCCGCTTGTCCAAAACGGTGCAGTTTGGTAATGACACGACCACACAGCACCCGAAAGCTGTGGCTTCCGCTTAAACCAGGTGATGACTTGAAATTGCGGGGTTAACGGCAGGAGGCTCAACGGTTTCTTGGGGAGTCAGCCGATGGTGAAACAATCTGATGACCCAAGCAGGAGGATTTGAAGGGAGGGGAAATCACCAACATAACACGAGCCTCTATTTTTTGTTTTTCTTACAATTCTGTGGAGCGCTCGGCGTATCCTTGTGGTGGGGTTCGACCGTCGAATTGGAGAGACATCGCACTTGTAGACTACGGAGTAGCGCCGCAAGTGAATAAGATAATGTGAGACAAAAAGTTTGCTGTCGGAAAGGAGCCCATGGAGGGGAAAAAAGATAAATCCCGCAGCCTTTTCTTCCAGGCACCTCCGGCAGTGGCTGAAGCGACTGCATGTTTAGACCTTAAGTTAAACGGGGGAAGACAATTTCGGTCATTGGAATCGTGAGATCGATCCGTCTGTACTGTTCATTCATGTAGAGAAACCGAAGACAGACTCCAATCGACTCGTCATGCTGCCCATAACTCAAGATTGATTGGCCAAACGCCTTGAGGAGGAGACCCAATGGCTTGGGCTCCAACACTTTGTGGATTTTGATTTATTTTTTCTTTTTCTTCCTTTTCATTTTGATTTTTCACACTTTTCTTCCCCATAAACCAGGCGCACATGGTGGTGTTATATGGCACCCAAATAGCTACCATCCATCTAGATACCGGTTGGATTTACCTGGGGCAAATTTGTGTTATTAACATCCTCAAGCAGACATCTTCTCAACACTCGATTGGGATTTTTGGGGAACTCAGAAACTACCGTACCGGGAGGTCCTTGGCCACCTTGGCCAAGAGTCGGCTCCATGCACTGTGCCTCGATCGGGGAGACGAGGGCCAATGGAATATGTTCGTGACGGAAAAGAGCTGTAATATGCATAAACACGTTGGGGATAGACAGCCTGATCCGTCGATGATAACTTGCTCCATAGTCCAGCTTTGTATGGGGCCGTCGAGACTGGGGACGCTGCCCGTATGGACACAACACCGCGGAGGCCTTAGGTGATGAGGGGGTTACTACTATTGTTTGTGAGTGTGAATGTGGATGTGAATGCAATTTCCGCCGTTTGTCGGTATTGAGGAGACGCCTACGAGTGAGTGGCCGCATTGCAGCACCCGTGGGGCTTTCTTCGTTTTGGGTCAGGGTAAAGGGGAGCAGCAACTATAGTGTTCAGTGTCTTGGGCTCTCCTTGTTTTGGGACTGGAGCCTTCCCTCCTGCTCTGCAAGTATGATCCAAGTACCTGTGCTGGTACACTTCTCTTTAATTCTCTTCTGGCCCCCTTTCCCGCTTGCAGTAGATTTCTCTCCTTTTTTACCCTTTTTTTGTATCTGTGACTTTGCCCTCTGGCCCTTGAGCTTGGCTGGGTTCCTCTCTTCAGCCCGGTGCCCGCTCTGTTGCGTTGCTTTGTCCATTAGCTTGGCTCAACTCTCGTTGCTCACTTCTGTTCGCCTCCGACACATCTCTTCCTCTATTACATAGCTGCCATTCTCCTACGCATCCTTCACAAGCAAGGGGATCACAAGATCGCCCTCTCCCCCCCCATTCCTTCCTCTCTACAAGAGCCCCTACTTGCGCCGGAGTTATCTTAGAAACAACACCTTATCCCCAATTTCGGGCGCGAGCAAAAATCTCCCTCTGCTTATCTCCTCTCCACCGATCATATCACGGTTCGCGATAACGTCATCCCTCTACACTTTTTCCCCCAAGTTTACCTGGCTTCCAGCAGGCTTCAATGACTCCTCATGCCAGTCCCGTTCCATGATCCCATACCTCTAAAGGACTCTCCTTTGGCCCCTTCAGGTCCTGTCCCTTCTAGCAGCAGTTTTCCAATTCTTACTTCCTCATCATTTACTGCTGATAGTGGTGAAGAGCATAAAACAATCAGCAATCATTTTGATACATCCTCAAATTCTGACGATACCCTTTCTACCTCACAAACTTCTACTTTACCGTCAACTACCCTTTCTTCATCTGCGTCATCACCCTCTCTTTTTACCAAGAACATAGGAATCGACCCCAGCGAACCAATTTACGGAAATTCCTATGACGAAGCCGATTTATCTCGTCCTCCGTTCCGCTATTGGAGGCCTCAATCTACATCCTTCCCTTTAGAGGCTAAATTTACGCTCGGCGGAGGCATACATCCGGATACTGGAGTTGCTGAATCGCATGAAAATGGTTATATATTTTCCTCTCATCAGAAGGAAAAGAGCTCTCACATAACCCTTCCACCTTACATAAGCCCAGCCGACAGTCCGACTGAACGCCCCTCTACGCCTTCGACCCGAACTTCCTTTTCGAAGGCCAACGGTGGGGGTGGCCCTGATGCTGTTCTCGGGGCCCAACTTGGCCTTGATAGTCCTATTGATTTCAATGAAAGACTGGGCACTTCTGTAGCACGATGGGATGCGAGAAGTGATGATAGAGAGGCAAGTTTTCCGATACAGAGCAGCCCCATTCGGGAAGATGAGGACGATGCTGGGAGATCCATTGCTGCTGTTATGGCTAGTGAGAGTAATTCTCGTAGCAGGAAGGCAACACAAAGACTTGGGTTGTTCCGGGAGAATGAACAGGCTATTGAAGAACGTGGAAGAGAGAAGTTAAGGCGAGAGGAAAAAGAGAAAGAGAAAGAGAGGGAACGACAAGAGAAACAGCGTGCAAAGGAGAAGGAGAAGAAAGCAAGATTAAAAGGTAATGGAAGAACGGTTTCTGTCACACAGTTAAGCAAGACAATGAAGGAAAATAATGCCCCCCCTCTAGGCCTTTCTTCTAATGTTCTTTCAGTTAAAAGTACGAAAGATGCATATTCTCAATCATCAAGTGATGAGCTTTCTTCTAAAGTTTCTGATAAAACATCCACACCGGCCTCTCATTCTAATCCTGTTTGCGGAGCAGTTGATGGGAACGAGCCTTCTGGGATTCAGTCGACGATTGATTCTAGATTAGACTCGGCCCTCAAGGGTATCTCCCCTGCCAACAGTGATTCATCAAGTGTCCACGTGGGCTCTAGAAACTCATCCCCTTCCTCGATTGCAACAGTGGTTCCTGAGGGTCGCAGCGAATCCCCCTTTCCCGGATGTCGAGATCTATCCATAGAAATACCTAACGACTTTGAACCGATTGAAAGGCCAGACCGCCCGGAGGACGATGACGATGAAGAGGAAGAATCTGATAAGGATGAAATCTCCTCTGCCCTATACATCCCGCATCCAGCTCCGTCTCGTGCCACAGGCTCTTCACTTGGTCATAAGACAAGTCCAGTGAAGGGCCAATACAGTAACCCGGTCTCACAGAGGCCGTTGATCGAGACTGGTAAACAGAAAGATGATGATATACGTTATAAGGACTGTGAAGAAAGTCCAGAATTCGATTTATCTATCCAATCTGGGGATGACGAATACCGTTACCAAGGCCGCCGACTATCCGTGATCGCGGATGATGATTATAAAGGCTATCACTCCAACACTGAAGGCTATTCGTCGGCTGCGTCAGGGTTTTCTGACTTTTCCGATAGCTACGATGAGCTTTCAAATGGCGAAAATGATCGTAGTGGGAGCGGCTATCGAACTGCTTTATCTGAAACTGAGGATATCACCCCAACTGCTACGCCCATTGCACCGCGCCCCCATATCAAATACGATCAAGCGCTCGACAACCGAAAGCAACATTCTTCTAGTGCCCAGTCGAAGATCGTGCCTCAGGTTCCTTTGGGAGCTGTGGAACTAAAACCGTACAATCATCAAGTTGGAGGCCATACGGCGTTGTTCAGATTCTCCCGCAGAGCTGTTTGTAAAAGCTTGAGTAATAGAGAAAATGAATTTTATGAGGCTGTTGAGAAGAGGCATCCACAACTTTTAGGATTTCTACCAAAGTAAGCCTGTGTTTTTCTAAGCCTTTGATAATGACTTGTAGTTGTGTTCCAATCTTCGATTGTTGGCTTTTTTTCTTGCGAGACGTTGTGGGGCTGACATGTATTTCGCGACATCAAGGTACATTGGGGTTCTTAACGTTACCTTCAGAAAGGCGCTAAAGAAGAAGAGGACCATCAAAAAGGAGGCTGCACCAAGCTCGCGTGAGGTGAACGGATTGGCGACGGAAAATGAGACCTCTGCTAAGAATGGCAAAAGTGATGCAGACTCTCGACCGATTGAAGCAGAGTTTACGAAGGCCCCGAATGTTGTATATAACTCGGAGGCGACCTCTGGGGGCGCGCCCTTTCCTCTCCCCCAGGTGGTCTTCGAGAACAACAGACACATTATTCCTGAAAACCTTTTTCGCTTTTCGGCTAGCGCCCCATCCCACTCTTCGAACCCAACGTATTCTGGTAGTGACGAAGGGGGGCAGTCGCCAGAGTCAGCTCAGAGCGGGGGGCCGAAAAGCGCGGGGGCGGTGCCGGATACGCCAGAGGCAAACGCTGCCGATAATGGCGGTGATAGCAGTCAGGGCGAAACCCACCCAAGAAAGTCCATCTGGGGTGCTGGTGCCACTTCGGTGAACCGCAAATTACAGGAACAAGTATTGAGGGAGGTTTTTGGATCCCCACCTATTCCCCGCGGTCACCACCACACTCGTTCACATTCAAGGTCATGCCATTACAATTGCAATCACTCCCATGGTCACCGGCACCATCACGCATCTCTGAGCACGGACGGCAGATCCAGTTTCAGGAGGAGTAGCACGGATCTCGGAACGCCCCATCGACATCGAGCCTCTCCCGAGGATCGTAAAATCACATCCATTCGTAATGAAGGAGAGAGGAGACGTGCCTCCAGTACGGATTTGAGGACACTTTCAAAGAACAACGACATCAATGGCAATGTTGGATCTTGTTTGGGCGGATCACCGACAACACCTGAAAAGCGGAGGGCTGGTTTCCCGAGAAGGCGATCGAGTAGCAACGTATGCAAAAGGTCAGACAAGCGAGGATCGTTGAGCCCACCCGTTTGTGGTAATGCTACTGAGGATGAAGGTTATGGAGGTGATCGGGAAGACGAAGTATTTAAGATGGACGAGGATGAGAGCGCGCCTTTCGGGAAGAAGACTTGGGCAACCAGATGTTTGAGCCGAAGAGCTACACCACCACCACCACCATCATCATCATCGGTCCGCTTTGCTGCCCCAGAAAACACCTCACGGACACAGCAACCCCATTCTATTCCATCGCCTCCCCCTGTCCCCCCGACTACAGAGTCCCCGGACCCTGTCGCTATCAGCGAAACCCCAGATATCCCTATACCGCAAGAAGTACTACAGCAGCAGCCTATCGAGCGTGTGGAGCATTTCCTTCTCCTCGAAGATCTAACGGCAGGCATGAAGAGGCCTTGTGTCCTTGACCTCAAGATGGGAACCCGACAGTATGGCGTCGAGGCCTCTGAAAAAAAAAAACAATCGCAAGCCAATAAATGTGCCCTTACCACCTCTCGTGATTTAGGTGTACGGCTTTGTGGAATGCAAGTGTGGAACGTGAAGGAGCAGACCTATCTCTTCCAAGACAAGTATTTCGGTAGAGATCTCAAGGCCGGGCGCGAATTCCAGGCCGCACTTACCCGTTTCCTTTACGATGGCCAAACTAATAGTTCCATTTTGCGCCACATCCCTACTATACTGGAGAAGCTCAGAGCGCTGGAAGCCATGATAAGGAGACTTCCTGGTTATCGATTCTATGCTAGCAGTTTGCTTATGATATACGATGGCATGGACCACGACAGGAACATCGACCTCAAGATCGTGGACTTTGCCAATTGTGTTACTGCCGAAGATCCGTTGCCTAAAGTTACAACGTGTCCGCCTAAGGATCGGGATGGTGTTGATAGAGGGTATTTACGGGGCCTAAGGACGCTACAAAAGTACATTCAGAGCATATGGCGAGAGACCAACGGTGAAGGGTGGGTTGAAAGAGGCGAGGAAGGGAGTCACGGAGGTGGTCATCAGAGGGACGATATTGGACCTGATTGGGACATGATTGAAGATCTTGGTGAGGTCTCAACATAGACTGGCAGTCACGGGGTGCTGCGGAAGCCGTGGGCATGAGTTTACGATTGATGAAAGTGGGAGAATAGGGACGATTGAATTTGGTTTTGCTGCATGCTATTTTCTTCGGGCGGTCGTGTTTTTTCTTCTTTTTTTTCGCCTTTGTTCTCTCCTTTGCCCTTCCTTTCTTTTCGGAGGGCCGAAACGGGGAGGCGGAAAGGGATTGGTGCTCGGATTTGTTTTTGTTTCACGTTGTTCAGCGTTTTATCCCCGGGATAGAAGGGGAGAGCAACGGGGAGAAAAACGGCCCCATTCACACTGCATTATAAATAGTTATTTCTCTTTATTTCTGCTCTCGATTGCCCGCACATAGGCTAGTTTTATTGGTCCTTTTATTAGTCTCTATTTCTATTGTTCTTATTCCTTTGATCCTCTGAACTGTGTAAACAGGTCCGTTTTTCGCCAGCTTCGGCTCATATCCTCCCCTTTTCATAATTGGGTTTGTGTATGTTTGCTTGTGTTTTCGCTTGTTTGCATGCCCCTTTGGTCACACTATCGCATTTGAATTTTTGTATTCCTCGATTCGTTGTCGAATTGGTTTGATACGGCGCTGCTTTCTAAAATTCTTCGTCCCTTCTCCTTATAAGTTGACTTCTTTCTTTCTTCCTTGTCTACATAACTTAACTAATCGAGGCGGAAAGTACATATTCAACTCATCTCACCTTACTGAAGGGCAGGATAGGGCAGGGTAAAATACCATGCCGAGACATATTGATCTGTGTACCTTGACGCATGTGTATGTCACGCATCACACTTATGCATCGGATGCCTGCATAGCCCAATTCATACATACAAACACATGTGAGCCAGGATTATCGCTACCACTCGATAGCCGTCAAGTCCCCTTGCATTTAGCAAAACGGGGGTAGCAGGTGGGGGGAGTGCTGACTGCAAGGTACCATATCCGTGGCCATATATACGGGGTTAAATTAACTGGTGTTTTGATGTGGTTAATTCGGGTTAGGTTTGGTTTGGCTTGAGTTTCGTCGGATCGGACCAAAGGTTCTGGATGATGGTGGTGCATAAATACATGTGCGGAGTTAAGGGAGGAAGGGCAAGCACATCCTATGGCGTACTAAGTATTTTCGGGACAGGAATTATGTAGGTTTCGTGGGTCGTGGGAAGGTTTATTATTGTTCAAATTTCTCTTTTTCTATTTCTATCATACTCACGGAAGGCCGGCCCACCGGCTGGTTGGCCGGGCTCGAGTGTGAGCATGAGGTGAGTGATCGGCTATGATCGGGTTTAGCTCTGTGGGTGGGGTTTATGAGGGAAGTTTATGGAGCTGAGTGCTATGCGGCCATTTCTGACACATACAGTGGTGCATCCTATGCTTCCTGAATGGATGTTGGCACTGGCTGATGGGTGTTTTGACCTTCGCTATATAGTTTTTTCTTTCCTTTAGTGGTCTTGTATATTTGAGGATGAAAAGGTTAACAATTTATGAACGGTGAGTAATAGATGTCCGGGGGCAGTATATGGTCTAAGCGCTATGGCCCAGTGTGCTATAGTTATTTGAAGAGTGTGTCTCCATTGACTAACCCCACCGCCTAGCCTTCCTTGTTGTGGTGGTATTGTCTTCGGAAGATCGCAAATGTCCAGGGCTCTGAATAGTCTGCCCTGCTGTTAGTAATTTATATCTGGGGCGCAGCTAGTTTAAAAGCGATATCCAGGGAGAGAGAGGATAGGTGGGGGACGAGGGTTGGGAAGAGGAAAGGGTGGGAAGAAGGAAGATAGGGAGAGAGAGGGAGAGAGAGAGAGAGAGAGAGAGAGAAACCCGAGCTCTGATCTTCACCTAATTTAATTCTCTAACCTTGGGGAGAACTGTTCAGCAATTACTCGGTCAATCCCCTTTCCAACTGCATTCCCACCCGTGATTTTCTCAAGAACGACCAATTTCTTCTTCTACAATCTAAAAGAGACTTAAATCTGATCAGAGCAAAAGCCCCCCCCCTCCCCTCCCACCCAATATCCACGCACTATAAAACCCGTATTATCAAGGGAGTTCGCACAAGAGATGTTCTCCCATCACAAGATATCACCCCTTTGCTAAATCTGTTGCTGAAAAAAGAGTGCTCCCAAGTCACTACACCTTCAACGAAGAAAGACAGAACGTGATTGAAAGTTCAGTACAGGATCCTACACCGCTCCGGCGGCGACGGGAATGACAAATTTCAGAATAGGCACAGTACATATCCTTTTAACCCTATCTATAGGTCAAATAAACACCATTGGGTCACATAGTATGTTACCACCGGCCGGGGGAAATTTCCAAGGCCGAACGCCGCCAACTCGAAAGGAGAACGGGAGGTTATGTGTATAGAATTCCCGGACCCAGATCTGTTTTATAATGTAGCGGGAGAGGACAAGAGATGTAAAAAGAATAATAGTATCATAGAAAAATATTTGACTAGTGAAGGGGAGCCCCTCCCGATCTAGAAAATACCAAGAAGGAGGAGAGCGGAGAAACGGGGGAGGTGAGAAGGGGTTGTTTTTTTAAAAAATTAAAATTTGAAAGAATTCGCACGCCGGGCTGCTCTGCATAAAGCTCCCACTACGTGTTCATAATTTCCAGCATAAAGGTAGGGGGATATCGATAAGGTGGTATCACATACCCAAGGTGATTAAAAGGAATCAAAGGAAGATGATATTAGTGGTTTTGATAATAGAGCCTACTTTATATAATATGGTACTTACAACAAGAGTGATCCGAGGGACATGAGATATGCCGAAATGGTTGACCTTATGACTGGAGGTTCGACACAGTTCCATTTCCTCGCTGCCTAAAAGTGTTGTAAACGGAGAGCTATTGAGTCCTATAGGCTTAGCTAAAGAAGGTACCGTGTGTGATTATATTTCCTACCCATGGGGATGAACGACTAACCCAATCGACCCCTTGGTATTCGCTAAACTAGCGTCTTGGTGTTGATAATCCCTGGCTAAACCGTCACTCAGGGCCACCCCGCGACCACGGATCTAGACTCAAAAACCACACTCGATCATTGGCGAACCCGCGATCAAGCAACGGGTGACTTCACGTGCTTGCGGAATAAAGAAGCAGCAAGATTGTATTATAGAACCCAAACCTTACGAAGCGGGGGAGCAGTACGAACTCCCATATACTAAATTCTGGGGGCAAAAAATATTGGAAACAGAATTCGCATACAAAGTGATTCGCTTCCAGGCCTGACCTGCCTTCCCGTCCGATATATTAGCTGTTGCGTACTGTACGGTACGAGTACTAGACAAAACCTCCGCCTAACACGAGACCCCCCCATCAACGTATCGTTTCCCCTACTATGGCAGCTAACTACAAAGTCAACATAGGGCACCATACTCAAGTCGTCAGATCGGCCAAAGCTGTGCTTCTCTGGATGGTAATGCACGATTTTGATACGAAGATTTATTGTTGTTATTGTTATTACTAGTCCCACTGGGCACCTCCCACCCCACTGCGAAAAAAGCGCCGCCGGGGGCCACAGCACCCTGAGCAGCGCACGGGAATCACCCCAGTATTTCCGCTTAGTCTCCGCAGCTGACATCAGGTTATGTAACACCTTGGTCCGGGAAATTTCATGGTATATCACACCGCGCAGGTGCGGTAGTGGTATTATCAATGCCCACATGTTGGTCTGGCCATTTGCGAGTGCAGTGCTGTTACAAAAAGGGGGGTATAAGTGTGGTGGCTTAGCTAAGGTGCTGGTGTATTTCCTCTCGTAGAGGTGGTTCTGGTTAGTGTGGGAGGGAGAGAGAGAGGGAGGGAGGGGCTGTTGGTATTGTCTAGGATGGGTGGGCTGTGGTGTTGCGAGTGTATTAGTACCCTAGTTTATGTTCATGGGTTCCAGGGGATGGCTTCTTTTGCTTGCTTGCTTGCTTGTTTGAGGGGGGGTGTAGAGGAGGAGGAGGAGGAGGAGGAGGAGGAGGAGGTAATGTAGAACGGTAACACGGGAGGCAAACGTGCTAGCTGATCGTGCCACTAGGATATGTGTCAAGAGAATCCCCCAATATCAATAAATACTTGCGGATTCCCCTACGTGTTATATCTGAAAGCATCAAGTAAATTTTGACCAGTTGATATTTCAACTGGATTTTCTCCACTAACACCCCCCCCCCTAACATCCGAGTGACAAAACATGCCCGCTATCCACCACCACTACATTACACTTACCTCCCCCCCAAAAGCTTATGCAATCCAAACCCAACTCCAACGCCCACCCCCAGCCCAACCAGCAATCCCTCCCACT
>Ga0307510_10003630_pt1 | contig 18020 bp, 16 predicted proteins | sample 12_EM_MG_FD_207224 | JGI IMG/M metagenome (GOLD analysis project Ga0307510, IMG submission 207224) | Populus trichocarpa ectomycorrhiza microbial communities from riparian zone in the Pacific Northwest, United States - 12_EM | ecosystem: Host-associated > Plants > Roots > Unclassified | place...
CAAGAAGCGCCGCGACCAGATCATGGCCCGGGCGGCCAAAGCCAAGGACAAGGAGACCCGGAACCAGTTCCGGCTGATCGCCAAGAGCACGATGGAGCTTGGCGCGGCCGCGGCCAAGCGGCTGCAGAATTCGGCGCAAAACACCGCCGATAGCTACGCCCGGGCGATCCGGAACGCAGCCGAGGAAGCCGCGGCTGTCGCGAAGGCTGCAAAAAAGCCCGCCAAGAAAAAGGACGATTGAAGCGGCGCCCGCGCTCAGGCAGCCCTATGGGCGCGGTAAATGCCGCGCTCGAACAGGCGATAGGCTTTTAGCGCGCGCTGGTCGGCGAACGGCAATATCTGCATCATGATCACGCCGGCGATACGCGACGCCGGGTCGATCCAATAGTAGGTGTTGTAAAGGCCAGCCCATGTCAGGCTGCCCGCCCTGCGTGCGTCAGGCACAGGATCGATGTTGATCATGTCGCCAAGCCCCCACCTCAGCCGGACTCCCGGGAAGAAATCGACGTTCTCGGACAATGCCGGATTTGTTGTCTTGAGAATTCCCGCCTCAAGGTTGCCGATCTGATTGGTGGACATCAACGCAACCGTCTGCGGCTGCAGGATGCTCTTCCCGGCAAGTACGCCGCCATTCAACAGCGCCTGGAGCAAAGTCAGATAATCCGGCGCGGTGGAATAGATGCCGCCGCCACCGGAAATTACTTTCGGTTCGGCTCGTCTCACCAGAGGCTGCGGCGCAAGCGTCCCATCCGCCTTGCGCAAATGCAGACTTGCCTGCCGCGCGCGCTGCTTCTCGTTAAGCGAGAAAGCGGTGTCGTTCATCCCGAGCGGACCCAGGATGTGATCGCGGAAATAGCGATCCAGGCTTTGTCCGCTGACGATTTCGACGAGCCGGCCGACCCGGTCTAGACTGCCGCCATAGGCCCACCTAGTGTCCGGGTCAAACATCAGCGGCGTCCGCGGCAGCGCTGGATCTTTGCGAGACGCTTTGCCATAGCGAAGGACATTCGTGTCCCAAAGCTGATAGCTAAGCCCGGATGTATGCGTCAGCAGATGGCGCAGCGTGATGGGTTTTCGCGCCGCGCGCAGTCGCGGGGCTCCTTGCGCATCGAAACCATCGAGAACCTGAGGCGACCCGAGCGTCGCGTCAATTCTGGCCGCAGGTTCGTCCAGTTTGAGCTTGTCCCGTTCGACGAGTTGCAGCGCTGCGACGGACGTCAACAATTTGGTCATTGACGCGATACTGAAGATCGTATCGGCCGACATCCTGGCAGCCGCGCCCAAGCTTCTCGCGCCGAATGCGCCCTGGTAGATCACCGAATCCCCGGTTGCGGCCATGGCGACAACGCCTGGCACGTCCGCCGCATCGACCCGCGCCTGCAGAATGGCGTCGATTTCCCCGCTGCGGGGCGACGTGCGGAGCGGAGCTGCAAGGCCGGGAATGGCTGCACCGGGGATCAGGCCTGCCGCCGCGACGGCCGCCGTTCGCAACAACGTATCGCGCCGACTGAACCGCACTGTCATCGCGCTCCCTCAACGCCCCGGAACCCTAAGTGCGGCCGGCGGCAAGCATTCCCTTCAATTTCAGTACTGCGCTGTCGGGTGTCGTCAGCACCGGCCGCCCGGTTACCTCGGCGACCCGCTCTGCCGCGGGCGCCATGCTGTATTGCGCCAGCGCGATCAGATCACAATCGCGCAGATCTTTTGAAGCTTCGACGACCAAACGATCATGCATCGCGCGGTCGCCGCGATCGAGCGCGGCCATGGCGCCCTCCGCCAGTTTCGGCACGAGCTCGATGGACGGCGGAAATTCCGGCGGCATCGACGCCAATGTCGGGGGAAACGTCGACAACAAACCGATCTTGCGGCCCTTTGCGACAGCCTGCTCGATCATCGCTTCGTTGGGCTTGAGCACCGGCATCGGCGCGTGCGCACGGGCAACCGCTTCGATACACGGGCCGAACGCGGAGCAGGTGAACAGGATGGCGTCCGATCCGGTGCCGGCCGCGTAGCGCCCGAGCCGGAGGAAGCGTTCGGTCATGGCGTCGGTGAGCCCGCCGTCCCGCGCCAGATCGGCCGACAGGCTGTCGTCGAGCAGATTCATCAGGCGGGCGTCCGGCCAAAGCCGGGCGAAGGAGGCCTCGATCGGCACGATCGAATGTTTCAGGGCGTGGACGAGTGTAATGCGCATGCGGATCAGTCTGGCTGCGGCGCGGCTGGTGTCAACCCGCGCCGCCGCGTGATTATTATTTGAACGGCAGGGCGTACATCAGGCCGCCCTTGTTCCATGTCGCGTTCAGGCCGCGATCGAGCTTCAGCGGGCTCGACTTGCCGACATTGCGCTCAAAAATCTCGCCGTAATTGCCGCTCGCCTTGATCGCCTGCAGCATCCATTTGTTGTCGAGGCCGAGCCGCGATCCGAGGTCACCTGACGTGCCGAGCAGCCGCTGGATGGCCGGGACGCTGCTGGACTTCGCCATCTCGTCGGCATTGCCGGCCGTGACGCCGAGTTCTTCCGCCTCGATCAGACCGTAATGCAGCCAGGCGATGATGTCGGTCCACACCTCGTCGCCGTTGCGGGTGAAAGGCCCGAGCGGCTCCTTGCTGATGGTCTGCGGCAGGACGAGATAGTCGGCGGGGTTCGACGCCGCCGTGGTGACGGCGCCGGCCAGCGCCGATGCGTCCTGGGTCATGGCATCGCAGCGCCCGCCGAAAAAGGTTTGGTACATCGTGTCAGTGCGGTCGAACACCAGCGGCTTCCATTCGATTCCGTTGGCGCGGCCGTAATCGCCGAGCGTGACTTCGTGGGTCGTGCCCTGCGCGACGCAGACGGTAGCGCCGTTCAGGCCCTTGATATCCTTCACGCCGGCGTCGGCGCGCACGACAAAGCCCTGGCCGTCGTAGAAATTGACCGGGCCCTGCCGCAGCCCGAGCGTGGCGCCGCGCAGATAGGTCTGGGTCGAGTTGCGATAGAGCACGTCGATTTCACCCGACTGCAGGGCGGTGAAGCGGTTCTGCGCCGTCAGCGCGACGTATCGCACTTTGGTGGCGTCGCCGAGCACGCCGGCCGCCAAGGCGCGGCAATAGTCGACGTCGAGCCCCTTGTAGTTGCCCTGCGAGTCCGGCGTCGAGAAGCCGGCAAAACCGGCGCTGACGCCGCACACCAGCATGCCGCGCTGCTTGACGGTGTCAAGCGCAGCGGCCTGCGCCGTCAGGCACGACGCGGCGAGCAAGCCTGTAGCGATCAAAATCCTCTTCATACTGCTCCTCCTGCTAATGACCCACACTCTTCAACGCTAAATCGACGGCCTGGCCCAGTCGGTCGACGATCATGTCGATATCATCTGATGTCGCGATATAAGGCGGCGCGAGCAGGACGTGATCGCCGCTGCGGCCGTCCATGCATCCGCCCGCGGGATAACAGCCGAGCCCGCCTTCGAACGCGACCGCCTTGACGCGCTGGTTCAATTTCAGCGCCGGATCGAACGGCGCACGGGTGGTGCGATCGGCGACCATTTCGATGGCCTGGAACAGGCCGCGACCCCTGATGTCGCCGACATGGCGGTGATTGCCGAAACGCTCGGTCAGCCGCCGTTCGAGTTGAGCGCCGAGAGTCTTGACCCTGTCGAGCAATTGCTCGTCCTCGATCACCCGCTGTACCTCGAGCGCCGCGGCACAGGCCAGTGGGTGCGCCAGATAGGTGTGGCCGTGCTGGAACGAGCCCGAACCGTCGCGGATGGCATCGACGATGCGCCCGCTCGCAAGCATGGCGCCGATCGGCTGATAACCGCCGCCCAGTCCCTTGGCGATCGCCTGGATATCGGGCGCGATGCCTTCCTGTTCCCAGGCGTGGAGCGTGCCGGTGCGGCCCATGCCACACATCACCTCGTCGAGGATGAGGAGCGCGCCGTGCCGATCGCAGATCTCGCGGACGGCGCGGAAATATCCCTCCGGCGCCGGCACGCAGCCGGCGGTCGCGCCCACGACAGGCTCGGCAATGAACGCCGCCACGTTCTCCGGACCGAGACGTTGGAATTCCGCCTCAAGCTCGGCCGCAAGGCGGGCGACAAAATCCACCTCGGCTTCGCTGTCGCGCTTTTCGTGATAGGCGAAGGCCGGGGTCACATGGCTGAAGGCCGATGACAACAACGGCGCATAAGGCTCGCGGCGCCACGCATTGCCGCCGGCAGCCAGAGCTCCCAGCGTATTGCCGTGATAGCTCTGGCGGCGCGCGATGAAGTGCCGGCGTTGCGGCTGGCCTATCTCGATAAAATACTGCCGCGCCAGCTTGATGCCAGCCTCGATCGCTTCCGAACCGCCGCTGACGAGGTAAGCGTAGCCCAGCCCGCCGGGCTCGTGGCCGACGAGTTTGTCAGCCAGCGCTTCGGCCGGCTCCGACGAGAAAAAGCCAGTATGGGCATAGGCCAGCTTTGATGCTTGCCGCGTTATGGCCTCGATCACGCGCGGATGCTGGTGGCCGAGACAGGAGACGGCCGCGCCGCCGGACGCATCAAGAATCCGGCGGCCGTCCTCACCAATCAGCCAGACGCCCTCGCCGCCAATCGCCTTGGGAGGGGTTTCACGCAGGCTTCGATGCAGCACCCGGCTCTTGCTGATGCTCATGACGGTCAATCCTTCTCGGCAACATATTGCGACATTGCGGCCAGCCAGCCCTCGGTCTCCTCGAGGCGCCGCCTTGCGCTCGCGCCGCCCAGCACGAAGGTGACTGCGGCCAACGACTGCGCAATCGCAATGGCGCCGGTCAGGCTCGGGAAGAATCCGGGCGATGCGGCGGCTTCATAGAGCAGCAGATGATCGGCGCCCTCCGCCATCGGCGCGTTGATCGCGTCCGCAATCGCGACCAGCGTGGCGCCGGAATCATGTGCCGCGCGCGCCGACAGCACACTGGCCCTGGAATAGGGCGCGAAGCCGACGACCACGACCGCATCGCCGCGCTGGAAGGCACCGAGGTCGAGATCTTCCGGTCCGGAGCCGCCGACCAGTTGCACTTCGCCGGAACGAAACAGGCGGAGCTGATAATTGAGCAATTCGGCCACGCTGCGGCAGCTTCGAAAGCCGGCGATCCAGATTCGCCGCGCGGCATGCAGGGCCTTGGCTGCTTCGGCCACCGAGCTCGTGGAAATGCGCGCAAGGCCTGCCGCCTCGGCTTCCAGCTTGTCGGCGACCAGCGAGATTTCGGCGTGAGGCCCTTTGCGGCCGGCGCGGGTGCGGGCCGAGAACGGCTGGGCCGGCGCCGGCCGGCGCGCCTCGGTCAACGCGGCGCGCAACTCGTCCCATCCGGAATAGCCCAGCGCCTTTGCCAGACGCGTGAAGGAAGCGGGATCGGCGCCGGCCTCGGCGGCCAGATCGCGCATCGAGCGCGTGGTGGCGTCATAATCATTGGCGGCAACGAAGCGCCCGACCTGCTGCAACCGCGCCGGAAGCGACGGCAGGGCATTGCATAGTTCGCTGAGCGGCGAGGATTTCGGTTGCGGCTGCGCCATGAAACATATGTTGCACAAGTCTCGTTTTAGTGCAACATTTGAAACGCGCCCCTCGGGGAGCATGGCCGAAGATCGCTGTTGCCAGAAGGATCCTTGTGCTGTGACGACATCCACGCCCGACCTCCCACGCCGCAGAAGGCTGCGTTTCTCGCTGAACCGCCAGCAGCTTATCGGCCTTGCCTGGCAAATCGTGGTGGTCGGGATCGCGGTCGCGATCGTCGCCTTCCTGTGGTCGAACGCCCTGCACAATCTGTCGGTACGCCGGATTTCGACCGGCTTCGCCTTTCTCGGCCGCGAAGCCGGGATGCCGATCGCGGATACCTGGCTCGCCTACAGCCCGAAGGACCCTTACGTCCGCGCCTTCATCGTCGGCATCGTTAATACGCTGCGCGTCGCTGTCATCGGCATCGTGCTGGCCACCGTGATCGGCACCCTGGTCGGCATCGCGCGGCTGTCGTCGAACTGGCTGCTATCGCGGCTCGCCGCCGTCTATGTTGAACTGCTGCGCGACATTCCCCTGCTGCTGCAATTGCTGTTCTGGTACGTGCTGATGCAGGGATTGCCGGCGGCGCGCGCCGCATGGAAGCCGATCGAGGGCGTGTTTCTTTCCAACCGGGGACTGGTGCTGCCATCCGTCCCGATCGCGGAAGCGAACCTCTGGGTGATCGCGGCCGTCGTGGCCGGACTGATCGCGCTCTATCTGCTGCAGCGGCAATTGATGGCGCGGCAGATCGCCGACGGCAAGGTGCGCCATCTCTGGCCCTACGCGCTGGCGCTCGTTGTCGGATTTCCGGCACTGGTATCGTTTGGCCGCGGCGCATCCTGGACTATCACGCTGCCGGAGCTGCGCGGATTCAATTTCGTCGGCGGGCTGACGCTGGCGCCGGAATATTTCGCGCTGCTGATCGCGCTCGTCACCTACACATCGGCCTTCATCGCCGAGATCGTCCGCAGCGGCATCCAGGCCGTCCCCAGGGGACAATGGGACGCGGCCAACGCGCTCGGCCTGCGCCGCAGTTTTGTGCTTCAGCGCATCGTGCTGCCGCAAGCGCTGCGCGTCATCATTCCGCCGATGACCAGCCAGTACCTCAACCTCACCAAGAATTCCTCGCTGGCGGTTGCGGTCGGGTATCAGGACGTCGTCTCGATCGCCAACACGACGCTGAACCAGACCGGTCAGGCGATCGAAGCCATCGCGCTCATCATGATGGTGTTCCTGACGATCAGCCTCGGCATCAGCCTGTTCATGAACTGGTACAATGCGCGCATCGCGCTGGTGGAGCGCTGAGCCCATGACATCGATCACGGACGCTCCACAGAATCCGCTGCCGTTCAACAGCGCGCGATCGCGCAAGGTCCCGGGCGGGCGCGTCATCCGCTGGCTGCGTGCGAATCTTTTCGCCTCGGCCACGTCCTCGGTGATCTCCCTGCTCCTGATCGCCCTGCTGGGCAAGGCGCTGCTGAGCCTCGTGCAATGGGGCTACTGGAATGCGATCTGGTCGGTGCCCGGCGACCAGACCGGCGCCTGCCGGTCGATCCGCGGGCTCGGCGCCTGCTGGGCCGTGATCCCCGAAAAATACCGCTTCATCCTGTTCGGCACCTATCCGTTCAGCGAGCAATGGCGGCCGGCGCTGGTGTGCCTGACCTTCATTGCGCTGTTCTATGTATCGAGCCGGCGGAGCTGGTGGCGCAAGGAACTGGTGGCGGTGTGGGCGGCCGCACTGGTGCTGATCGGCGTGCTGATGTGGGGCGGGATCGCCGGATTGAGCTACGTGTCGCAGGACCGCTGGGGCGGACTGCCGGTGACGCTGATCCTGGCAACGTTCGGGCTCGCCTTCGGCTTTCCGCTCGGCATCGTCGTGGCGCTGGGCCGCCGCTCGAAACTTCCTGCGATCCGCTCGCTCTGCGTGCTCTATGTCGAACTGATCCGCGGCGTTCCTTTGATCAGCCTGCTGTTCATGGCCAGCGTGATGTTTCCGCTGTTCATGCCCGACGGCGTCAACATCGATAAATTGCTGCGGGCCCAGATTGCGTTCGTGCTGTATGCCGGCGCCTATCTCGCCGAAGTCGTCCGTGGCGGGCTGCAGGCGATTCCGAGAGGACAGCACGACGCCGCCGACGCGCTCGGGCTTTCCTACTGGAAGAAAAACGGCCTGATCATCCTGCCGCAGGCGATCCGCCACGTCATCCCGCCGCTGGTGAACACGTTCATTGCCTTCTTCAAGGATACCAGCCTGGTGCTGATCATCGGCATCTTCGACCTGCTGACGACGGCGAAGACTTCGATCATCGATCCCGCCTGGCAGCCGTTCAGCATCGAAGTCTACGTGTTCGTGGGGCTGATCTATTTCGCGTTCTGCTTTGCGATGTCGCGCTACAGCCGCAGCCTGGAGGCGCAGGCACGGCCGGGCTGACGGCGGATCAGCCCGAACGGCGCAACCAGCCGAAGCGTCGGGAACGCTGTCGAATACGGCTTACGCGGCCTTGATGCGGGCCAGGAAGCGGCCGACTTCGTTGCTGAGCGCTTCCGACTCCGCCGCCAGACCGTCGGAGGATTGCAGAACGTCGGATGCGGTTTCGCCGGTCTCATTGGCTGCGCTGGAGACGCCGACGATATTGTTGGAGACGTTCTGCGTTCCGGAGGCTGCCTGCTGGATGTTGCGTGCGATCTCCGCTGTCGCGGCGCCCTGCTCCTCGACGGCGGCAGCGACTGTCGTGGCGATCTCCGACATCTTGTCGATGATCTGTCCGATCCCCTTGATGGTGTCGACCGCCTCCTGGGTTGATCCCTGAATGGCGGAGACCTGCGCGGTGATGCCTTCGGTGGCGCGCGCCGTTTGCGTGGCAAGGCTCTTTACCTCGGAGGCGACGACGGCAAAACCCTTGCCGGCCTCGCCCGCGCGCGCGGCTTCGATGGTCGCGTTCAGCGCCAGCAGGTTGGTCTGCGCCGCGATCGTGTTGATCAGGCCGACCACTTCGCCGATACGGTTCGCCGCGTTGGCAAGCTCGGTGACCGTAACTTCGCTCTTCGCCACCTGCTCCACTGCCTGGGCGGCGATACGGGCGGATTCGCCGACCTGCCGGGAAATCTCTGATATCGAGCCCGAAAGCTCTTCGGTCGCAGCCGCCACCGTCTGGACGTTCGTGGCAGCCTGTTCGGAAGCCGACGCGACGGCGCCGGTCTGTTCCTTGGCTTGCGCCGCGACCTTCGACATCTTCTCGGCCGATCCCTTCATGCGCGACGCCGCCGTGGACACCGCGGCCAGCGCGCTGGTCGCGCCATCGTTGAACTCGCGCGTCAACTGGTCGATCAGCGCGGCCTGCCGCTGCTTCGCCTCCTGTTCGACGGTCTTTTCGGCAGCGGCGGCATTGGCCTGAACGATGCCTTCGCGGAACACCGACAACGCTTTTGCCATCTGGCCGATCTCGTCGCCGCCGCGCTTGGTATCGACTTCGGCGGAGAGGTCGCCGCCGGCGAGCCGCGTCATGGTATTCTCCAGCCCGACCAGCCGCGCCACCAGATTGCGGCCGATATAGAACCAGACGAACAGAGCGGCGCCGGCGACGCTGATCGCTGCGATCATCAGCATCACGAAGGTACCGAAACTGATGGCCTCGTCGGAACGGTCGGTGGCTTCCTTGGTCTTGTTGGTGACGGCCTTGACCTGGCCCGCGACTTCCTTCGCGAGTTCGTCGGTCAGCCCGCGCGTCTCGTCCAGCAGCTTCTGCCCGAGCTGGCTGGCGGCGAGCTCCTTGCGGCGCGTCTCGAAGATCGTCTCGCCCGACCCGAGCTTCAGCCAGGCTTCGCCCGCCTTGGGCAGGCCTTCGGTCGGTTGCAGGGTGTTGACGATATCGAGCTTCTCCTCGACCTTGGCCGACATCGCCTTGAAATTCTTCTCCAGCGCCGCGACGCTTTCGGCATTCGGCGCGACCGCCGCGCGATCCAGCAGGCTCGACGCCAGATTGACGAAGCCGACCAGGTCGGCAAAGCCCTGCGACACCGGCACCTGGGTCGAAACCAGCTTGAGCAGCGTCATCATCGACTGGTTGGCGTCGCCGCCCAGCGTCATGGAGACCATGGTGATGTCGGCCTGGGCCTTTTCACCGGCCGGAAGCAGCACGTCGTTGAGTTTGGTCTGGGTATTCTGGGCCGCCTTCACGATCTCTTCGCCACGGGCGCTGAGCTTGAGACGATCGTCGACCGCTCCGTCCAGCGCGCCAAGCTTGCTGTTCATCGCCGCAATCAGCTTCTTCAGCCGATCGATCGCTTCACGATCGGATTGGGTGCGGGCGACCTCGTCGAGCCGCTTCGCGATGCCGTCCTGACGCGCCTTCAGCGCGGTCATTTCCTGCTGCCGCTGTCCTTGCGATTTTGCCGCCAGCAAAGTCGGCGCCGAACCCGCCAGCGCCTGGGTGTCGGTCTGCAAGCCCAGCGTCTCGACAATCTCCGGAATGTTGCGACCGGCGACACCATGGAAGAGATCGCGAACCTGCGAGAACATCAGCCAGGCGGCGGCGCCGGCGATGACGGTGGTCCCCGATACCGCAGCGAAAGCGAAGAAAAGCTTGGCCCGGATGCCGAGTTTGCGAGCTGATGTCACGGTCTGTTTCCTCAATTCTTGAGTGCAGCTTGGCTTATTTTATTTGAGCATGATCTTCTCGGAAAACCGGTGTCCACTTTTCCGGATCATGCTCTACTTGGTGGCAACCTTGTATTGCTGGATCAATTCCCTGGCGCGCGTGTAGAGCCGCTCGCCGTCAATGCCGAGCTTCGTCATGTTGGCTTTCCACTCCACCACGGCCGGCGCGGTGACCCGCTGCAGCTCGGCGCGCTGCTCGTCATTGAAGGTCAGCGCCGTAAAGCGCGGATCGCTCTGCAGCTTCTTTTTGGTGACAGCTTCCTGCGCCTCGCGGATGCGCGCGCTGCCCATCGCGACATCGGATGAGTGTTTCTCGATGATCTTCTTCAGATCGTCGGGCATCGATTCCCACATGGCGCGGTTCATGACGATCATCAGCGCCGGGGCGGCCAGCCGTGCGTCGATCACGACCTTGAGCTGATCGGCGAGAAACTTGCCGCCCGCGCCCTTGGTCGTGGTCGTGGAATCCCAGCCATAGGCGATGGCGTCGACATAGCCGCTGGCGATGGTGTCACCGATCATGTTGAGGGGGATGCCGAGCGGTACCGTACCGAGCTTGGCCAGCGCGACGCCGACGGTGGTGCTGGGCGTGCGCATGCGCAGGCCGCGGAAATCCTTCACCGACTGGATCTTCTTGCCGGTCGTGAAGATCGGATAGGGCGGCAGAACATAGAGACCGAGCACCTTCACCGAGGCGTAGTCCTTGTCGAGCAGGCCTTCCTTGTAGAGCGACATCATCGCCGAAGTGCCCGAGATCGAGTTCTCGAACATGAAGGGCAATTCCATCACCGACGACTGCGGGAAGCGGCCGGGATGGTATCCCTGCACAGTGGCCGCCATCTCGATGGCGCCCTTCTCGACCATGGTGAACAGTTCGGCCGGCTTGCCGTAACCGCCGAGCGGTTTCAGCGCCACTTCAATGCGCCCGCCGGACTCCTCCTCGACCGCCTTTGCAAACGGCAGCAGGACCTGATCGTAGGCCGCAGTGTTTTCGGTGTTGATCGAGCCGAAGCGCAGAACCACTTCCGCGGCGGACACAGGCGTGGCGAAGAAAGCGGCGAGACCAAGCAGGGCTGTGGCCGCGGATGGCATCCTGGTGCGGGAGAACATTCTGTTTCCTTCATCACCGTCAGTTGTCGAGTTTCAGCTCGCAGCACCTGTCGGTCGCATGGGCGGGTCCTTGACGGCGTCAACCCTAACTTTGGCGGATTAATCGCCGGTAAACCCTGCCTGGCGCAGGGTCCGTGCAAATACGGGCTCTCTCCCGCTGAACGGAATGATGATCATCATTCTTACGCGAAGCCGCGATCCCCGCCTGGCAACCCGGCGGGCGCGTCAGCGCCGCCGGGTTTTGAATCGATGGCCGATGACGATGAGCCGCGCGCGGTCGCGCGATATTTTCGGCGTCATCCGGTTCCGGCTGCCCGGCTTCAACAGCCCGGTTATCCTGCGTCACCGCCTCGAGCGCACGCAGAAAGTCACGGCCATTTGCCGTGATTTCCCATCCATTCCCATCGCAGAGCGCATAACCGCTGGCGAGAATATCGATGGTCCCAACGCGTCCGGCGAGACGTCTCATTCGCGCGCTCCACTCGGGACCGCTCGCGGTGAGAATGGCAATGTCTCTCTTGAGTGAAGCTGTCGTCGCTCTGCCGCTGTCGTGACTGGCCAAAACTTTTAGAATAGCAACCTGTATGCTCACACCCTGCGCCTCGGACCACCACGCGTTTCTTGTTGTTCTGGCAGTCGGTGAGCTCTCAATATTTCGTTGTGGGGGCGGACGTCCACTGGCCGCGGCCAGTTATACGCAGGCTTGAAGCATGCGCGTCACAGTTTGGCTGGCGCGACTTTCGCGCCGAGGCCGGCAATTCCACCGCGCGGCATACAGCTCGCGAGAGATGCCCTTGCGAGCTACACTTTCACCAGGCTTTCGAAGCCGCCATAGATCAGCCGCTTGCCGTCGAACGGCGGCGGCCCTTCCGTCATCTCTTTGAGCCGCGGGTCCGCCATCACCTTGGCGTTGATCTTGTCGCGCTGGGCGCGCGACTTGTAGGTGATCCAGGCGAACACCACCGTTTCACCCGGCTTCAGCTTGACGCTGCGCGGGAACGAGGTGAGCTTGCCGACCTTGACGTCGTCGGCGACCCATTCACGGTAATCCAGCGCCGTATTCGCGCCAGACCTTGCCGCACTTCTTTGAAAGGCGGACGTAAGCTTCGAGCTTTTTTTCGGCACAGCGACGATGAAGCCATCGACGTAGGGCATCGGGGATTTTCCTCCTGTTCTCCGGCGTCATTGCGAGCGGAGCGAAGCAATCCACCTTCTTTGCAGCACGATGGATTGCTTCGCTTCGCTCGCAATGACGGCTAGCTATGACAACAGGATGCCTGAACCGGTGCCGGCTGGTATTGGTCACGTAGCCGCACCCAGTCCATCGGATAGGGCAGGCCATCTTCATGACGCCCGAGCGGGGTCAGGTCGAGGTAGTGATAGGCGGCGTTCATCATGTCGAGGCCGCGCGCGAAACAGGAATAGGTGTGGAAGATGTTCCCGACGTCGTCGCGATAGAACACGCTGATTCCGGGCGCTTCCTCGCTGCCAAAGGGGGTGGTTCCGAAATTGTAGTTGCCGCCCCTCTCGATTTGCGCCGGTGTGAACGAAACGCCGTAGTCGTAATTGAAATCGTTGTCGCCTGATGACAGCCAGTCAAACGTCCAGCCCATCCGCTGCTTGAACGCGGCGAGCTTTGGCGGCGGCGCGCGCGAGATCGCGACCATCGTGGTATCGCGGGCGGCCAGATGCGGGACCATGCGTTCGAAGCCATCGACCCAGAATGAACAGCTTTTGCAGGCCTCGTTCCAGTCGGGCGCAAACATGACGTGCTGCACCACAAGCTGGCTGCGCCCCCTGAACAGGTCGGTCAGGGTCACCTTTCCATCAGGTCCGTCGAACACATAATCCTTGTCGACCTTGACCCATGGCAGCGCGCGGCGTTCCTCGGCCAGGCGCTCGCGCGCCCTAGTGTATTCCTTCTCATGCGCAAGGTGGGCCTTGCGGGCGGCGATCCATTGTTCGCGGGAGACGATAGTGTGCGGCTGCATGGGCGGCTCCTGTGTTCAGGCCAGGTAGCTTTCGAGTTTGGCCAAAAGTTCCATCCATCCACGCTCGTGATTGTCGCGCGCGGTCGTATCGGCGAACTGTTCGTGAAGGAAAGTGAGCAGCGTGCCGCCGCCTTCCGGCTTCATCGAAATCGTCACCAGCGATTCACGCTCCGGCGTCGAATGCCATGCCCAGCTGAACACCAGCCGCTGGTTCGGAACGACCTCGCAATAGACGCCGCCGACCTCGTTATAGGTGCCCTTGGCGTTGAAGCTGATGCGGTAGCGGCCGCCGACGCGCAGATCGATATCGGCCTTGACCGAGCCTTCCTCGACCGCGCCGGGCCCGAACCATTGCACTAGCTTTTGCGGGTCGGCCCACGCGGCGTAGACTTTTTCGGGCGCCGCGTTGAACCGGCGCTTGAGCGTGAGGCTGGGGCGCTCGGCGGGCTCGGCATTGCGGGCGCTTGACTTGATCGGGCTGGACTGGGTGGCCATGGGTCTTCCTCCACAAAAGCGGCAAGGCGGTCGAGAGCGTCGGACCAGAAGCGCTGGTAGCGATTGAGCCACTCCATCGCCTGCTCCATCGGCTGGGCAGTCAACCGGCACGCGACCGTGCGTCCGGTCTTTTCGCGCGCGACCAGGCCCGCATCCGACAGCACATCGAGATGTTTCATGATCGCGGGCAGCGACATCGAAAACGGCTGCGCCAGTTCGCTGACCGACAGGCTTTCGCGGCCGCCGAGCCGCGCCAGCAGCGCGCGCCGGGTTGGATCCGACAGCGCGGCAAAGGTGCGGTCCAGAACGTCTTCCTGATACTTAACCATGTGGTTTAGTATAAAGGCAAACGAAACGCCGTCAAGCCGGCGTTTGCATCACGTGTTCGAGAGCTGTGACAGCGAAAGCTGGGATGGCCGGATCATTCAGCGCTTCGCGCGTCAGTCCGGCCATCCCGGGATGAATTCCCGAGCCCGATCAATAATCCCGATAAACCCGCATCCGCCGCTGCTCTCCGAAGGCAACGCGCGGATTGACATTGCAGTACAGAGCGCGACCGGAGGCCGACGCCATACATTGGGCATAGCTGGTGTAGGCGCATTCGCCGGGGATGCCGATGCCCCGGCCCTGGAGGCAATAGGGATAATCATACGCCGCCGCCGGCGAGCTGCCCGCCACCGTGGCGACAGTTGCCGCCGACAGCGCCAATATCGCTAACATTGCATTGCGCATCATCGATCTCCTTCACGTGACGCAAAAGCCGTCGCCTTTTCATAAAACACCGCGACGGGGCCAATGTTCCGTGACCTAGATCACTGCACTTTTTCTACCTTGGCTTCCTCGATCACTTTCTTCCACTTGTCGGTTTCGGCCGCAATCATCACGCCGAAGGCTTCCGGCGTACCGATCAGCGGCTCGCCGCCGAGATCGACCAGCCTGGCCGCGGTCGCGGGCTCGGCGAGCACCTCGTTGATCTCCTTGTTCAGCTTGGCGATGATTTCCTTCGGGGTGTTCTTTGGCGCCCCCATGCCGAACAGCGCGCTCGCCTCGTAGCCCGGGATGGTGTCGGCCAGCACCGGCACATCAGGCAGCAGCGACGACTTCGTCGCGCTGGTGACGGCCAGCGCCCGCACCGAGCCGGCGCGGACATGCTGGAGGATGGAAGGCATATTGTCGAAGATCACCTGGACCTGGCCACCGAGCAGATCGGTGATCGCGGGCGCGGCGCCGCGATAGGGCACGTGCTGCATCTTGGCGCCCGACATCGCCATGAACATTTCGCCGGACAGATGCACGGAGGTGCCGTTGCCCGAGGAGGCCATGTTCACCTTGCCGGGATTGGCTTTCACGTAGGCGATGAACTCGGCGACCGTCTTGGCGGGCACGTCCTTGTTGACCGTCATCACGTTCGGCACGCGGTTGAACGCCGCGACCGGCGCGATGTCGCGAACCAGGTTGAACTTCAGGTTGGCGTAGAGCGAAGCGTTGATGTAGTTCGCCGGATTGACCAGCAGCACGGTATAGCCGTCGGGCTCCGCGTTGATGACCGATTCGGTGGCGATATTGTTGCCGGCGCCGGGTTTGTTCTCGATCACGAATTGCTGGCCGAGCCGTTCGGAAAGTCGCTGGCCGATCAGCCGCGCGATGATGTCGGTCGCGCCGCCCGGAGGATATCCGACGACCCATCTCACCGGCCGGGTCGGATAATCCGCCGCCGAAACGCTGGCGATCGAAACGGTCGTGGAAAGGCCGATCACGGCCAGACAAATCGCGGAGCGACGTGAAATCATAAAACTTCTCCTTGGAGGCCGGGATTCAGAGCCCAGTCCATTTCTATTGAGGCGCGGCTCTATTGAACCGAACGCGGCCCGCGTTGTAACAAACAAAGTCAGGTGCGGCCAGTGCGACCGGGCGCCGCCGACCGCGACGAAAGGATAAGGCATGACTGTCAGGGTTAACGCGCTCGACCATCTCGTCATCAATGTCTCCGACGTGGCGCGTACCGCCGAGTGGTACCGGAAGATTCTCGGTATGGAGGTCAAGGTATTCGATCCGGGTGCGGGCAAAACGCCGCGGACCTCGCTGGTGTTCGGCAACCAGAAGATCAATGTGCGGCCGCGCGGCGCCGACAAGGTCGAGTGGTTTACCGCCGACCACGAAACCGCAGGGAGCGACGATCTGTGCTTCCTGACGTCAAGCACGCCGGATGAAGTGGTGGCGCATCTGAAGGCCCATGATGTGGCGATCGAGGAAGGCCCTGTGGCAAAGCAGGGCGCCCGCGGCACGCTGCGATCGGTCTATTGCCGGGATCCGGATGGAAGCCTGATCGAGATTTCGTCGTATGAGGATGGCGGCGGTTGAGCGCCACTCCCTGCCCGTCATTGCGAGCGAAGCGAAGCAATCCATCTGTCCTCGCGCTCAGGCGTGGATTGCTTCGCTTCGCTCGCAATGACGTGGAGAAAGCGCGGCATCCAACTTCCGATTTGCTCATCGCGCCGTCCAATGGCAGAACTACTCCCAAGCAAAAACCAAAAGCCGCCGTAAGGCTGCACGGGAGGATCAATGACCAATTCACAGGCAGCGCCGGGCATTGTCGGCCCCTTCGCAGGGCTCGACGTGCCATGGCTGCTGCGGATGCGCGCCGAGAGCCGCCGCAACCATCCATTTCTGATCTGGGCGCCGTTCGAAGGCCCGGCGCGGAAATGGTCCTATGGCGAATTTCACGACCGCGTCGGCCAGCTTTCCGCGGGCCTTGTGAAACGCGGCATCAAGCCCGGCGAATACGTGCTGATCCATCTCGACAATTGCATCGAGGCTGTTCTGGCCTGGTTTGCCTGCGTCGAACTCGGCGCGATCGCGGTCACCACCAACACCCGCTCGGCGGCGGCGGAAATGGAATATTTCGCCGGCCATTGCGGCGCGGTCGCCGCCATCACGCAGCCGGCCTATGCCGAACTGATCTCGGCCAACTGCCGCGGCCTGCGATGGATCGCCGTGATCTCGCATGACGCCGGAGCGAAGCCGGCGCAAGGCGCGCCGCGCGGCGACAGTTTTGAAGCATTATTCGCCGACAGCGCCGACCGGCCGCGCCGCGCCGCCGACCCGTTCGCGCCGTGCAGCGTGCAATATACCTCCGGCACCACGTCGCGGCCAAAGGCGGTGCTGTGGACGCATGCCAATGCGCTGTGGGGCGCCAAGATCAACGCCGCACATGAAGATCTGCACGCCAGCGACGTGCACCAGACCTATCTGCCGCTGTTCCACACCAACGCGCTGGCCTATTCGATGCTGGCGACACTGTGGGTCGGCGCTTCCTGCGTGATCCAGCCGCGCTTTTCCGCCAGCCGGTTCTGGGGCGTCGCGCTGGAACACAACTGCACCTGGACCTCGACGATCCCGTTCTGCATGAAGGCGCTGCTGGAACACGAGATCCCGAAAAACCACAAGTTCCGGCTCTGGGGCACGGCGGTATCCGAACCGCCGCCCTTTGCCGCCTTCGGCGTCAAGACGATCGGCTGGTGGGGTATGACCGAAACCATCACCCACGGCATCGTCGGCGAGGTCGATCAGCCCAACACGCCGATGTCGATCGGGCGCGCCGCGCCGGAATATCAGATCCGCGTCGTCGAAGATGATGGTTCGCCGACGGGCGTCGGCGGCACCGGCGATCTCCTGATCAAGGGCATTCCCGGCCTGTCGTTGTTTTCGGAATATCTGCACAACGAAAAGGCCACCCGCGAAAGCTTTGACGAGCACGGCTATTTCATCACCGGCGACCGCGTCACGCTGCTCGAGAACGGTTTTATCCGGTTCGGCGACCGCACCAAGGACATGCTCAAGGTCGGCGGCGAGAATGTCGCGGCGTCCGAGATCGAGCAGGTGATCGCGGTAGTGCCGGGCGTGCGCGAGGCCGCCGTGGTGGCGAAGAAGCATGCGATGCTGGATGAAGTGCCGGTCGTCTTCATCATTCCGCAGGCCGGCGTCAACGGCGCACCGGCCGACCTGCATGAAACGGTCATGGCCGCCTGCCGCACGTCGCTGGCGGACTTCAAGGTGCCGCGCGAGATTCACTTCGTCGACGACATGCCGCGCTCGACGCTGGAAAAGGTGGCAAAGGCGGAACTGCGGAAGATGCTGGGGTAACGAGCGCAGAATGTAGGGTGGGCAAAGCGAAGCGTGCCCACCATTCACGACCACAGCAAGAACATGGTGGGCACAGCGCAAGAGCGCCTTTGCCCACCCTACGATGGCTTCGTCATTGCGAAGAGCGCGGCGGCGGG
>Ga0307510_10003631_pt1 | contig 18013 bp, 19 predicted proteins | sample 12_EM_MG_FD_207224 | JGI IMG/M metagenome (GOLD analysis project Ga0307510, IMG submission 207224) | Populus trichocarpa ectomycorrhiza microbial communities from riparian zone in the Pacific Northwest, United States - 12_EM | ecosystem: Host-associated > Plants > Roots > Unclassified | place...
GGTGCTGCCCGTGGTGAACAGGCGAAAGCCCGAAAGCCCCTCGGCCTGCCAATGGTCGATGCGCTCCACGGCATCCGGCGCCAGTGCATCGATCGAATAGACGCCCACGAAGCGCGTCGGATGGGCGCGGACGGTATCCACGACATAACGGTTGTCGTGGCCGTAGACGGTGGAGGCCTGCACCACCACCGCCCTGGCGATGCCGGCTTCATCGATGGCCTTCAGCAGGCTGGCCGCATCCACGGGACGCGCCTGCGACCACTCCGATTGGTGGCCGCCGATCGGATCCCTCGGGTAAGCGGAAGGGTCGGGGGAGATGACGTGGGTATGTGTGTCGAAGATCTTCATCGGTTTCTTTGAAGTGGGAATACTTTTGGGCGTGCGTTACTGGTAGGTCAGGCCCTTGGCCGCCAGGCGTTCGCGCATGGCGTAGATGTCCAGGCCCAGCTCGCCGCTCCTCAGGCGCTCACGGACCTTTTCCTCGCGGGCTTCGCGCTCGATGCCCTTGGCGAGCACGTCGCTGGCTTCTTCCAGGCGGACCACGCACACGCCGTCGTCGTCGGCCAGCACGATGTCGCCCGGGCGGACATATGACCCGCCGCAGACCACCGGTACGTTCACTGAGCCCAGGGTCTCCTTCACCGTGCCCTGGGCGTACACCGCCCTGGACCACACCGGGAAACCCATGGATGTGAGGTCGCGGACATCGCGCACGCCCGCATCGATCACCAGGCCGCGGCAGCCCCGCGCCATGGCGGACGTGGCCAGCAGGTCGCCGAAGTAACCGTCGATGCAATCGCTGGTGGGGGCTACCAGCAGAATGTCGCCATCGTGAAGCTGCTCGATGGCCACGTGGATCATCCAGTTGTCGCCCGGCGGTATGGACACCGTGACCGCGGAACCGGCGATACGCGCGCCGGCATAGATCGGGCGAAGGTGACTGGCGAGCAGCCCCTCGCGACCCTGGGCCTCGTGGATCGTCGCCACGCCGAGCTTGCCCAGCGCATCTACCAGGGCCTTGTCGGGCCTTTGGACTTTGGTATTGACTGTGGACATGCACCTTTTCCTACAAACTGAATAAGGCAAAGGTGCGCGCGCAGCATGAGGTTTACCAAATTCGTTTTATGATCAGGCCATAAGCAAATACGATTGATTGCTCGTGAAAGACATTTTCCAGCTCAACTTGAGGCACCTGGATGCGCTGCTCGTCACCGGACGATCGGGCAGCATGAGCGCGGCCGCGCGCGAGGTGAATCTGTCGCAGCCGGCCCTTGCCCAGGCGATCGCCAAGATGGAGCGCGTGCTCGGCGAGCGCCTGTTCGATCGGCAGCCCGACGGCGCCACGCCCACCGCGGCCGGCAAGCTCATGATGGTGCGCGTCAATCGCGCGCTGCGTTACCTGGCGCATGGTGGCCGGCTGGTCAGGCGATCGGCGCGGATGGCTCCGCTGCCGCATATCGAGCGGCGCGTGACCATGGTGCAGTTGCGCGCGCTGATCGCGGTGGAGGGCAACAGCAGTTACGTGCAGGCGTCGGAGTTGACGGGCCTCTCCCAGCCGGCGGTGCATCGCGCCGTGCGCGAACTGCAGGACACCCTGGGCATGGACCTCTTCGTCCGCGTCGGCCGCATCGTGCGGCCGACGGACGTGGCCAGCCGCTTCGTCCGCTTCGCCCGCCTGATGCTGGCGGAACTGCGGGCAGGCGTTGAAGAGATCGGCGCCATCAGCACCGATGAGGCCGGTCGCGTGATTGTCGGCATACTGCCCAGCGCCCGCGCCATCTTCTTCTCCGAGTTGCTCGCCCGGTTCACCACCGCGCACGTATCGGCGGCCGTGAAGGTGGTCGAGGCGCCGTACCTGGAACTGCTCACCAGCCTTCGCCAGGGCGACATCGACCTGATCATTGGTGCCCGCCGCGAGCCGTCACCGCATCGCGAGGTGGTGCAGGAAGAGCTTTACGACGACGATCCCGTGGTTGTCGGACGCACTGGCCATCCTTTGCAAGGCAAGAAGCAGCTGGATCTGCCGGACCTCCTGGCCTACCCCTGGGTTATCTCGGCGCCAGGCATTCCCCTGCGCACCAAGTGGGAACAGATATTCTTCAGCCGGGGAGTGGAACCGCCGAGGCTGCGCATCGAATGCGGCTCCGTGCTGGTAACGCGTGGATTACTTTTGCAGGGCGACTGGCTTGCGCTCATTTCCCGCGATCAGTTTCTGTTCGAACAGCGCGCCGGCACGCTCACGGAACTGGGTGACCTTGGCAAGGAACTGCGCCGGGGCATTGCGCTGACGCGACGTCGGGACTGGATGCCCACGCCATTGCAGGCGGATTTCGTCCGGCGGACCCATGTGCTTGCGCGGGAGCGGCGTGAGGGGGTTGTTTAGCTGCAACTGCGGGGATTGAGGCTTATCCTGGTCAAAATAGTAGAAAAAGCTTCCTGTATAGTGTAGATTGATCAGTAACTTCACAGGTGAAGTTACTGCCATGGCCCAAACCCAGCCCTCCACCGCCCCCCTCCCGGAACTCGGCGGCCCCGCCCTGCGCGCCTTTTTCGCCCTTTCCGAACGCTGGGAACTGCGCGCCGCCGAGCAGCGCACCCTGCTGGGCGATCCGCCCGAATCCACCTTCTACAAGTGGAAGCGCGAGCAGGATGGCCATATCGGCCGCGACACCATCGAGCGCATCAGTTACCTGCTGGGTATCTACAAGGACCTGGCCATCCTGTTCCCGGATCCCGCCCAGGCCGAAGGCTGGGTGCGTCGCCCCAACACCGCCCCACTGTTCGGCGGCCGCTCGGCACTGGAACGCATGCTGTCGGGGAACGTCGCCGACCTCTTCGTGGTGCGCCAATACCTGGACGCCCAACGCGGCTGGAACGGATGAGCGCGCAGCCGCCGCTGCGCCGCGTGCGCTGGACGCAGGCGTGGCGCATCGTCTCCAGCCGTTTCCCGCCCACGGGATTATTCGACCGCATCGCGGATCCGGCAGACCTCGACGCCGTGTTCGCCATCGAGTCGCTGACCAACCCGCGCCTGCGCGCCGAGGTGGGCACCTTGTCGATGGTGCCGCGCGAGCGCCGCATCTCAGGGCCCGGCAGCACGCCGGTGATGGCTGCCTTTACCCACCTGAACCCGATGGGCAGCCGCTTTTCCGATGGCAGCTGGGGCGTGTTCTACGCTGCGCGCACAGTGGCCACGGCCATCGAGGAAACCGTGTACCACTGCGAAGCCTTCATGCGCGCTACGAAGGAACCGCCCACTGACATGCAGATGCGCTGCTACACCACCTCGATCGTGGCGCAGCTGCACGACATCCGCGGCGGCTGGCCGGACGAGCAATCGCCCAGCTCTTATGTCGCCAGCGTCACGCTGGCCCGCGAGTTGCGCGCGGCGGGGTCGGACGGCATCGTCTATGAAAGCGCGCGGCATGCCGGCGGCCAATGCGTGGCGGCGTTCTACCCCGATGTGGTCTCGCCCTGCACGCAGGCGCAGCATCTTGCCTATCGGTGGGACGGCACGCGAGTGTCGATGGTGTTCGAACTTACGCCGGTCAAACGACCCAAGCCGATCTAAACAAACCGGGGATCTTCCAATTGAAGATTAAATTCGCGACAGCAATTCCATTGGTAGTGCTCGCCGCATTCTATGCGTCTGGGGCGAGTGCGGAAAAAGAATCGGGGTACACCGGATTCTGGAAAACCGATTGCAGCTTGGGTTTCGGTCTGCAAGTTGCCCCTGTCCGAGGAAGTCTGTACTCGGTTTCATTCTGCGGCCCTGGTGGTTGTTTCAGTCCCGATACGTATCGACCAAACACGACCATTGACGGAGATCCATTGTACGAGGTGGTCAGCAAGAGCGAAATCAAGGTTAAGAGAAGGGATGGAAGCGCAAATACTTACCATAAGTGCACAAGCGACACTCATCCTGTATTGCACTACTGAAAGGCTAGCTCATAGTCTCGTTTAACGTGGTCGGTTGGGGGGATCCATGAATAGATGGAGATGGCTGCCGCGCTGACAGAACGGATAGACGAGCTTGAAACGGTGAGTCGCGCCGCTAGGACGAGGTCGACGGCGGGACCATCGTGCCTTTGGGGTCCGGGGCTACGATGGTGCTGCTCACGTCGAGCTGGTAGGCGAGCATCAACTGCCCGCTACGGTTGCTCGGAATCATTTGCGTGATGGCGAATTCGACGTTGGAGGCGTACGGTATCGTGTAGGAGATCGTTGGCGCCGTGAACACGGGAATGGGCGCGAACTCCAAAGTCTTGCCGATCAGCCGCCACAGTACGGCGTTGAGTCCGTCTGCTACCTTTTGCACAAAATCGGAGACTGCGCTCACCCCCATGAGCCAGTTGAACGGGAAGGTCCAGTCGAAATCGAAGGTCGGGATGGAAGGAGTCTTGATGACCAGGCACATCTGGCTGTTGATCATCGTCGGCCAGAGCGTGAGATTGACGGTGGCGGTAGCGGTAGGCGAGAACGAAAACTTCGACAACCATGCGGACGTCAGGTTGCCCTTGCACGACACCTGGGTCAGGAAGGCGGCGTTGACGCTGCCGTCGCTATTGACGGTCACCGTCGGCGGCAGCAGCAGCGCGCTGGCCTGCCCGGCAGCGTTTTCCCAGATGAAGTCGATCGATGGAGCAAGCGGGAAGAGGACGGCAAGGTTCATCGCCGCTTCCAGCACGGCAACATCGATGCCGACAAAGAATCCATCGGCGGGCCAGTCCTGGGCGGGCAGCGGCTGAGGCTCGCCCTTGCCCAGCTTCGAGTACGAGGTCAGGAACTGCGCTTCCATGGCCAACAAGGGCGTCCCAATCTCCAGCATCCACGGATATTGCAGTGCTGGGATCTGGATGGGCGCCAAAAAGGTATTGTTCAAACTGGCCACGAGGCCAGGTAACAACGGGCTGATGTTTTGCACCTGCAGCGACGTGAGGTGTTCATTATTCGTGGGCAGGAGCTTGGCATCGAGCAAAGTAGCCTCGAGGTACTGGTTCCCCACCTTATTGGAGATTTGGAAGCTGCCGGTGCCATTGACGGTGATGCCCACGGACGGTATCGATGTGTCACTCCCGAATGTGAGGTTAGTCACCAGGACGTAGTCGAAAGAGCCTTGGCCGGTGGCTTGAGGCGCTCCCGCGGCGGCATGGATGAAGACGCTAGGTGGGGGGAGGGTGAATTGAACCGACCCGAGTTGGCCTCGGTAATCGGCGAGGTTCCGTGTGAAAACCTCCCTGATCGCCCGGTTGATGGCGGTTTGGCTTACGCCACAAACGACGTCGTAACTCATGCTTTCCCCTGTAGCGGTGAGATGTACTGCATCGGGCCGGCGCCGTCGTTGACGGGGAGGCCCCGCGGCCAGGACCAGGCGGCCCTGTAGATGCGTATCGTCGCCGGTTTTGCTTTGTGTGGTCCACAGGAGACCAGCCATGGACCAGAGCGCATCGGGCGGGAAGCTGAAGAGCCGACCCCTTCAAAAGCTTGCCGGCTAAAAGCCATTTGCCAGGCACGAGTTCGCCCTAGCTCATCTCCATGATCGGAGGGATAGGGGGAAGCATGAAGAGATTGTCTAAACCGGTTGCGTTCTGCCTGACGGCCAATGCCGTAGGCCTTGGTTGCTATCTATACTTTTGCTCAAGGCTTTGGATGGACATGCCCGGTGGCGCGCTCTATGCCGATGATGGGCCGAGTGCCATATCCTGGTTCTTCACGGCCTTTCCCTTTATGGCCTTCTGCGCTGTGTTCAACCTTGTGGTGCTTGTTTGGGCCTTTGGGCAAATTTTCGCCGGTAAGGGATGGAGCCTCATGTCGACATGGACTGTTGTGGTTGGAGCGTGGGTGCTTCTGCACCTGTATGTTCGCAGCCACATAATCGGCTAGATCGAGAATATCCATCATCCGCTTCCGGCCCATTGCGGTCATCGAAACCACGAGCCATCCTGTGCCAATGAAAACGTATCAATGGTTGGTTTGCATTGGGTTGGCGCTGGCCGCAGGCCCCACATTCGCAGGGCCTGCCGCATGCGCTCGGCCAGAAGTCTCGGGCGCACGTGAACTTCACCAATTCCTGAGCCTTCGTGCAGTTGAAGTAGTCAGGCTGGCAGCACGCTCGGATAACGGGCTAGCGGCGCTGATCGCCCCATCGGCGAGTTTCGACCTCGGCGCAGGCGACGTGGGCGGTCCATTGGGAACGGGAGTCGATGGCGCTCATGCGCTTGCGCGAACGATGAAGGCAGACACCTACCGCTTCCTTGGTTGGGACTACATGGACATGCCGGCGGATCCCTGCTCAAAGCGCAAGATTGAAGTCGAGTTCATCGATAGCCAAGGCAGGAAAGTGTTCCGAGTGGAGTTCACCTTCGAAGCAGGTCGCGTGGTGAGCGCCAATGGCTGGGAGAGATCGTTTGAAGCTGGACGGTTATAGGGACAGACATGGTCGGGTCGGAAACGGCCTGAAGGTATGTTTCATTAGGAGTTGGACCTCGTGACGAAATCACTTCTTAGAGCAATATTCATTGCAGCCAGTTTCTTCGTTTCTAATGCAGCGTGCAGTAGCGAACTTTCCGGCCGGTGGACCCTATCCGTCGAGAATCCTGAACACCTTGTCGTTGCCACTCTCAAGGTCGAGTTCACAGACAAGAAAGCAGCATCTTGCATGGGCGGCGAGTGGAAGGTCTTGAAGGTCGTTTCAGCAACGACTCGGGACAAGAACTTCTTCCCAACGTCAGACTCGCTCTCGTATCAAATAGAAAACAAGCAACTTACGATGGGTCGCAACGAGTTATGCGATGGGTACCTTTGGCTGCAAGGCGCACTCGGAGGAACTTCGATCAGTGGCGACTACTTCAGCCTGGGACTTGGAGGAAGTTCTCCGCTTGGTTACTTCAACTTGAGTCAGGCAAGATGAGGATGGCGCCAACCCGCGTTCAAGCCCCGTATGTCCCTTACCAACCCATTGCGGACAGCTTCTCCAGGGGCCTCCGTGTCGATCCCGCAGGCGCTCATTCGTCGTATACATGAAGGTGGCCATACCGGTCACCCTTCACGCCAAGGAGACAATCATGTCCTACATCGATGGTTTCGTGATCGCCGTACCCAATGCCAACCGTGAAAAATTCATCGCGCACGCCGGTAAATTCGACGCCATTTTCGTGGAATTCGGCGCTATCCGGGTGGTGGAGTGCTGGGGCGACGACGTGCCCGACGGCAAGCTCACCGATTTCCGCCGCGCCGTGCAGGCGGAGCAGGATGAATCGGTGGTGTTCTCCTGGGTGGAATGGCCCGACAAGGCCACCCGCGATGCCGGCATGGCGAAATTCATGCAAGACCCGCGCATGGAAGCCGCCAGCGATTGTCCTTTCGATGGCAAGCGCATGATCTTTGGCGGCTTCGAGTCGGTGGTCAGTCTGCCGGCCTAGGCTCAGCGCGCCGGCAGTTGCGCATCCATAAAGGCGAAGATGTCGGCGAATTCGGCTGCCTCGGCGCCGAGCGAGGCCTGGATACCATGGCCTCCATCGGCGTTCGTGCGGATCCAGATGGGCCGTCCGCTGGTGTTGGAAGCGCGCAGGCGCGCAGCGAACTTGCCGGTCTCCCAGGGAGAGACGCGGTTGTCGTTGAGGCCCACGTCCAGCATCACCGCCGGGTACGCGGTGTGTGGACGGATCTGCTGGTAGGGGTCCATCGCCAGGATCGAGGGGAAATCCGAGGCCTTGCGCGGATCGCCCATCTCACCGATCTGGTTGGCGCCGTTGGTAGCGTGCAGCATGCGCACTGGATTGAGAATGCTCACCAGAAACACCGCGGCACCGAACTCCTTGGGATAGCCCACCACCGCGCCGCCGATCAGCGGACCGCCGGCGCTACCGGAGATCAGCCCGGTGCGTTCCGGGCGGCTGTAGCCCAGTTCGCTCAGCCGCGCCACGCCAGCGACGAAATCCTCCACGCCTTTGTGCTTGTTCGGTCCCATGCCGGCCTGATGCCACGCCTCGCCCTTCTCGCCGCCACCGCGGACGTGCGCGTAAGCGAAAATGTTGCCTTGCTTCACCCACTCCAGCCGCACGGGCTTGAACGACGGCACGACGGATATCCCGTAGCTGCCGTAGGCGAACACAATGGCACGGTGGCTGCCATCGAGCGCGGCGTCCTTGCGGTGCAGGATCGTGAGCGGCACGTGCGTGCCATCCTTGCTGACCAGTTCGGTCTCGGTGGCTTCGATCATGCTGTAATCGGCCGGGCTGGCCATGTCCTGACCGAGGCTGCGCAGGGCCCGGTCCGCCGGGTTGTAGCGCCAGGACTTCGGCGGCGTGGCCCAGCCTCGCAGTTCAAGCAGGAACCCGTCCTGGTTGCTGTCGGCATGGAACAGCGAGGCCGCGCCCACCAGAGGCATCGACACCGTTTCAACCTTGCCGGTGCCGTAGTCGATGCGGCGGATGCCGTCGATGCCATTCTTCGACACTTTCACGTACAAGGCGTCGCGCGCCGCCGCCACTTGCTGGGTGTCGTTAATAGGGGCGCCAACGATCATCTCGTCGTCCTGCAGCGGCAGGATGGAGCGCGCATCCTTGATCGACGCCTCCGGGCGCGACAGATCCAGCGCAAGCAACTGGCCGTTGGAGCGCTCGCGACTGGACACCAGATAGAGCGTGTCGCCGTGGATGGCGGCCTGCTGTACGTTGTCGTCCAGGTCGACGATGCAGCGCCAGGTCGCACCGGGCTTTACGGCGTCGGACTGCGCCGTCACACAGTAGCGCTGGTTGGCCTGGGCACCCGTTGCTTTGCCCAACGCCCAGCGCGAGCCGGTGGGAAATTCGATTTCCGGAAAGCTATTGGCGGGAATCGCGAATGACGGACTGGCGCCTTGCCCCGCGCCGGCCCGCAGCAGCATCGGGTCCTGCTCCGACGGCGTACTTAGCCGGTGCATGCGCAGGCGCATGTCCTGCACCGGATCACCGCCCGTGCGCTGGTCGGGCGGCGCCATCTGGGTGTAGGCGAAACCGCTGCCATCGGGCAGCCAATCGGCGCCGAACTCGCCCCACACCGGTTCCACCGCGTCGCCGGTGGGCTTGCCGGTCTTCACGTCGAGAATTTCCAGGCGGGTGATCTCGTTGCCGCCGTGATCGACGTCTACCGCCACCTTGCTGCCGTCCGGCGAGGGTGTGAACAAGGTGATAGAAGCGTGGCCGCCGTCGCCGTTCAGTGTCGCCGGATCGAGCAACACGCGCTCGTGGCCGTCTGCCTCGCGCACCATCAGGGCGCCGCTGCCCTCCGCCGCCTGGCGGATGAAGAACAACCTTCCGCCGACGTAGCGCTGGGCACGGTAGATCACTGTGGTGCCGTTGGTCTTCTGCAGAGCCTGCTGCCAGGCCTTCAGCGTGGGCAGCGCGTCGAGCCTGGCGCGCGTGTCGTCGCCATGGGCGCCGAGCCATTGCTGGAATTCGGCATTGTGCTCACCCTCCATCCAGCGGTAGGGGTCGTGAATAGTGGCGCCGAAAAGATGGTCCACAACGTCAACCGTGCGTGCCGTCGGCGGCCCATCGGCCTGTGCGGCGAGGGCGGGCAGCGTGCCGAGTGTCAGGGCGCAGGCCACGGCGGCAAGGCTCAACTGCAGGCGCCGACGGCGCGAGCGAGAAGTGCACGACATGCTGATCTCCTTAGGGCGTAATAAGAAACATCCTGTCGCATATCCTCGCGTTGCATACGTCGGCACGACACTGCCATCGGTCATGCCCCGCACCGGTTCAGAGATTGCTGGTCGGCTCCTCACCGGTGATCTTGCGCTGCATAAGATCCAGATACGCATCGAGTTCCCGGGCGTTTGAGAACACCTCGTTCACTGGCACTGCTTTCACAATGTCGAATACTTTGCGTACCTGCGGTTGGGGATTGAGCAGCAGAGTATGTCCGTTGTGCGCACGCATGGTTCGACGGATCCTGGCGATACTGCGCAGGCCGGCGCTGCTGATGTACTCAAGTTTGGAAAGATCCAGCACTAGCGTGCTTTCCTCGGGAATGCGTGGGAGCTCGTCCAGCATGGCCAGATCAAAATCATTGAAGGTCTGGGCGTCGAGCCGGCCATGGAGATGGAAGATCGTTCGGTGGGGCGACTCGTTTTCAACTTTCAGGCTGAAGGTCATGGTCTGGTTCCGATCGTGCGGGGTGGAGGAAGCGTAGCTGCAAGTGATTGCCATGCTCGTCATGGCTGTAGCTGAGTTCGCTGGCCATGGCGCGCACCAGATGGATGCCCAGGCCTCCGACCTCCTCGGCGTCTGCAAGGTCGCCCGTAAGCGGCGGCATGGGCGCCTGCAGTGGATCGAAGAGCTGTCCATCATGGTGCAGATCGATCGATACGGCGTCGTCGCCCATGCGCATGTGCAGTTCGATCGTGCGATCCGCGCCGCCTGCGCGGCCGTGCTGCACCATGTTGACCATGAGTTCCTCCAGCACCAGGCGGATGTCGTCGCGCACCTCTGGCGACACGTCTTGATCGCGCAACGATGTGTCGCAGCGATCAAGGGTGTCGAAGACATCGTCCATCGACGCATGGATGGTCAGGTCGAGCATGAGTGCGCCCCCGTCGACAAGGTCATGATGCCAGGTCAGCGCGAGGACGGTGATGTCATCGGCTTGTCCCGCGCCTTCAGCGAAGCGGTCGACCTCAGCCAACAAGCCGCCGGCAAGATCGGAAGCGGAGCGCGACGATGATCGCTCCAGGCTTGCGAGCATGCGTTCGGTGCCGAAAAACTGCTGATCGGTATCGGTCGCCTCGGTGATGCCATCGGTGTAAAGCAGCAGCGTCTGGCCAGGGCGCAACCGTAGAGTACGCGGCGGATAGCGGGCCTCGTCGTCGAGTCCGAGTGCGGCACCGGTATCCAACTCGATCAGGCGGACGCTGTCCGATTCGCAAAGCAAGGGCGGCTCGTGCCCAGCGCTGGCCATCACCAGTTCTCCCGTGGCCGTATCGAGCATGCCGCACAGAAGACTCACGAACATGCAGCTGTCGTTATTGCGGCACAGTTCGACGTTGAGCATCGACAGCAGATGCTGCGGCGAGCGCGCTCTTGGCGCCAGCGCCTTGGCGAGCGTGATGGTGCGCGCCATAAACAGTGCCGCGGGAATACCCTTGTCGGACACGTCACCTACCATCACGCAGAAGCGCCGCTCGTTGAGCATGAAGTAACTGTAGAGATCGCCGCCCACGGCGCGCGCTGGCCGAAGCAGCGCGTGCAGCTCGAAATTCTCGCAGTGCGCGTCCAGATAGTGTTCGCCGGGCAATAGTGCCGTCTGAATCTGGTGTGCAATGTCCAGTTCACTGGCCAAACGCTGCTGTTCCTTCGCGTTGCGGGTCAACTCTGCGATATGCAGTGCCAACTCCGTGCGCATGCGGTCGAAGGCCTGGGTGAGGCGGCCAACTTCGTCGGGGAAGCGAGGCGTGGGCAGTGCGAAGGCGAGCGCGCCGCGCGCCACCTCCTCGGCGCGCGAGGTGAGCATTCCCAATGGGGTCAGGATGCGCCGCGCCACCACGAGCGTGACCAACGCCAGTGCAAGCAGGGAGAACATGCCAAGCAGCAGTGACTGAACGAACGCTTGCCGCACACCGGCGTAAATCGTGGACTCCGGCATGACCAGACCGAAGCGCCAGTGTGTTCCTTCGATGGGCACGAAATAAACCCACACCGGCTTGCCGTGAGCCTGCGGATTCTGCGCGGCGGCCAACCGTACGCGGCTGGCCTGTTGACTAGCCAGCGCCTGCAGCAAACTCGCCTGCCCGCGCATACCGATCATGGCTGGGTTGTCGTGAGCAAGAAAAGCACCGCTTTCGTCCAGCACGAAGGCATAAGCGCCTGTGGGCTTGCCGAGTTCTTTCAGGATGCGGCTCAACCAGTCCAGGGAGACGTCGGCGTTGATCAAGCCTGTCGCATGGCCATCCGTACTGATCGCGACGGAGTAGTTGATCATTTCGCGCTTACGCGACTGCGAATAGAAATGATGTTGCCAGCAACCTTCCGAACAGCCCAGGCCCGCCAGAAACCAATTCTTGTCCCAGTAAGCGTTGCTGTCCTTGCGTAGGTCGCGCCAGCTCAGCGAGCCGTCGTCCTGGCGACTGATAAAGGGGGACACGGGCGGGTTGTCCGCAACCGGCACGTAGGCCACGGCCAGTCCGGACAGGTCGGCATTCCGTGCGAGAGCGCCGCGCAGCGTGACCTCGGCGCCATCAGGGCGCGCGCCAACCACGACGGCCAGGGTATGAGCTGTGTCGGCTACGCGAGCCAGGCGCTGTTCGATCCGGTTGCCCGCCTCATTGGCGAGCGCCGTCGCTTCACCATGAGCTTTCTGGAGGATCTGCTCGCTCACTCGGTAGAACAGCAGGCCGTCGGCGACGGTCAGCACCAACACGGAACCGGCCAGCACCCAAAGGGACAGCCGCGAAGCGATGCCGCGAAAAAACATGGCGAGCCCCTGTAGACCGGCCCATTCAGCCATGCGTGGTCCTGTCTTGGCAAGACGGCCGAACGGCCGTTTGTGCGCTGTGCCGCACTTGGCCTCAGGCTATGTGGGCAACCCCTGGCCTGTGTTCCAAAACGCAGGCGTGGGTTACTGTCTGCGCAGCGTTGGCCGTGCCGCTATTGGCGGGTATAGATGCCGATTTTGTTCATTTGTCGCGGGGGGCGATATGGGGATGGCGCGGGAATGGAACCTAGATTGGCGATTGCGGCTGGCCATGGTTTGCGGCGCTTTGGGCTATCTCCTTTTCGCCAGGCCGTGGAGTGAGCCTGATCCGGCGACTGCCGTGGGTGCATACACATGCTCGGCGGCGCTCCTGACGTTGGCGGTGATTCCAAGGCGTACGCGACTTTGGGTGGCCGTTTGTTCGGCAATTGCGGTGGCGGTGTTAGCGACGGTCGCAATCAACTTTGTGCGTACTTGATGCCGGCTTTGACATCTACAGATGACTATTCAAGCAAAGCCATCTCCCTATCGCTGGCGAACTGCCGTGCGGAGGCACTTGCCTTGGTTTCTGATAGACCTGGGTGTCGCTGACAAAGGTCCCGACAGCGAGCGCGTGGGCGGGACGCACGCTTGGTACAACCACGATGACGCAAACAGTGCTTGCTATCACTGCAAGGTCGTTCGACCTCGGTGCCTCTGGGAAGAGCAATCACAAATTTGAGCTTCGTCCGATGGGACGTCAGCGCGAATTTTGCGACGCTTACTATATGGAGTTTGAGCGGCGTATCCGGGATCATTTGCTTGCCGCCGGGGCAAACGCCCGGCGGTCGGGTATCGAAACCCGTTCTTAAGTCTCGGGTGCCGCAGGCTCCATCTCCTGCGGTACCCGTGATTTCCCGTCCTTCTATGGCGGGCAGCCAGGCGGGCTTCGGCCCGGCCGGATTAGACTTAAGACGGTTTTCGATCCTGGCTCGCCCGCCGCTCTGAGTGCAAACAGCGTGGCGGTTGCTCCTGCATGAGTCAGCGCAGGACGGATGAACCATCGGGTCGTGTGGAAGTGATCCGCGGCTGGCTAACCGGTCATGAACACCATGACGTGACCGGGGCCGACAGGCAGCGCATGCCTGGGTGGTTCATTCGTCCGGTCCGCTAGCTGACCCATCGGTACACCACCTTGCCACGATATCTGGCACCCTCATGGATTGCGACGCAGCATTTTGGAAAGTGGGGTCAGAGTAATTACTCTGACCCCCAACCACATCTATCGCGAGGCCACCATGAAACGCCTGCTCCTTGTGCTGCTCCTGCTGCTTCCCGCAATTTCCTACGCCAAGGAAAATGCCCACGGCGTATGGGACAAGGACATCGCCGCCTTCCAGGCCGCGGACAAAGCCAACCCACCACCGCCAGGCTCGGTGCTGTTCGTCGGCAGTTCCTCGATCCGCTTCTGGAAATCCTTGAACGAGGATTTTCCCTTCGTACACACCATCAACCGCGGCTTCGGCGGTTCGGATCTTGACGACTCGGTGTACTTCGCCGACCGCATCGTTACGCCGTACAAAGCCAAGGCCATCGTGGTGTACGCCGGCGACAACGACATCATGGGCGGCGACACGCCCGAAGGTGTGCGCGACGATTTCATCGCCTTCGTCGGCAAGGTGCGCAAGGCGCAACCGAACGTGCCCATCGCCTTCATCGCGATCAAGCCCAGCGTGGCGCGCAAATCATTGATGGCGCCAATGCACCAGGCCAACGACATGATCAAGGCTTGGGCGGCCACGCAGAAGAACGTAACGTTCCTGGATATCTGGCCCGACATGCTCGACAAAAATGGTCAGCCGAGGCCCGAGCTTTTCATCCAGGACGGCTTGCACATGGATCGTCAGGGCTACGACATCTGGGTGGCCAAGGTCACTCCGTGGCTTAAGTCGTTGCATTAAATCCCTAGGGCGAGCTGCCCGGCGGATAGTCCGATGAGCGCCAAACACACCGGTCGTGTCGCCCAACGGCGAATGGCCTTCTGCCGCCGGGCCACTCGCTATATATTGCGAAGAGGTCCGTTCACAAGGGGAAGTTATGAATGCCAAGGCGCTTTTATTCGCCATCATGGGGTGCATCGTCGCAGCGTTCTATGGCCTCGAGTCGTTTCTTATGTTTCAAGCGACTGGATTCAGTGGCCCGTTGTTGGCGAAGGTAGTCATCTGCGGCCTGGGTGTTTACATATGCTTGCGCAGCGTGACTCGCATCAAGAAAAGCAAGCCCGTCGACGCGTCAGATCAAGCGATCTAACTCTCCAGTGAAGCTGCGATGGCACATGATCATGCGAGAGCGATGAGTCACATTGATCTAGTCGAGAAAAGCGAGCTGCTCGTCGAAGCCATGGGCTGCTGGCCGTCGTTTCACGACGCCAGGGTACTGAGCATTTCTCGGTTGCAGAATTCGTGTGTCGCGACGATCCACGTTTTCGAGATGACGCGTGAAGTGGATTCACAGGGATATTTCATACTTCGCAATCACCACCGCATCGAAATGAGCATGCTTGGCGTGCACAGCGATTCGCTTCCACGGCACTACACGGGTGATGTGCTTTCAGCCCTGGCGATAAGGCGGGAGGGCGACCTCATAAGGGTGGATTTTGAGTCGCATCTAGATAACGACGGCTCGATTGTATGCGAGCGTGTTCGATTGCTTGGCGTTGACCCATGCGGTGGCGACGGGGTCGTTTGAGCGAGCTGAAACAGCGGTTAGTTGTCGCCGCCCGTAGCCCAGCCTTCACGCGTACCGCGCTGGTATACCTTGTCGCCTTCCAGCACATCGCCCGCGGCATGCACCGGGCGCGCGGTCAGCTCCGCGTAGAGCGAGAACGCCCGAAATTTCAATAACATAATCTCATCGGGCATGAAAAAAGGCGAAACGTGATAGCGCGACGTTTTCTTGTGCGGTGATTCTGGGCTGACCCTGAATTAGGTCATGCGTCCACTCGAAGCAGGAAAGTCAGCAATGGCTGTGCAAGCGAAATGACCAAGTTGTCATTCCTTTCGACGATAGCGATCTCCAACGCCACGTCATCGTCGCTTGCACTACTTCTACCGTTGGTGGCGATTACAAGGTTCGCGGCATCTGCAACGGAAGTTGCGCTGATGACATCAATCGCGGCTTTGGCGCCGCTCTTATTCGGCCTTCATTCTGGGGTATTCGCGGATAGAAGAAGCTACACATTTGTCACGAGGTCGTCGCTAGCGATACGAATCGTGGTTTGCCTCCTCTGCTCGCTGTTGCTTTTCCTGGGCAAATTCTCCATCGGAATCGCGGCGGTGACACTATTCGCCCTGAATGCAATGAGCCTCTATTTTGAGAGTGCTGCTTGGGCGGTCGTTCCGCGGATTGCGCTCAACGAGGAGCGTGTTGGGTTAAACGCGCACCACGAAGCCATCTTGTTGGCGACCGCGATGATTGCTCCCTGGCTAAGTGCTGTTGCCGTTAACGGTAATAAGCCAGGATTCTTCCTTGTCGGATGTGCTTGCACCATGGCCGGATGCTTGTGTTTCGTGAGGACAGGCGAGGAAGGAGCGCTGTCGCGTGCAGATGGAGGGTTACGCGCAGGCATTCTCGACGGCGTGAAGTACATCTTCCGAGATCCTGTTCAGAAATGCATTTCCTGGTCTGCAATGCTTTTCAACTTCTCCCACGCGGCATTCTTCGCGGTGTTTACTTTCTACGCGCTGAAGGTCCTTGGAATTTCCGTTGCAGCTGTTGCCGCCATATTCTTTGTGACCGCACTTGGCGGCATGGTGGCAGCGTTTCTTACGCCATACGTCATTGCCAAGCTTGGAACATATCGGGCAGCCATGTGGTCAATGATTGTCTTGCTTCCGGCCGGACTTCCCCTTGTCGCCGCCAGCTTTGCCTCAAGCTACGCTCCCTTCCTTATTACCGTGACGTTTGTGGCATGGGAGGTCGCGATCTTAGTCAACGTTATTACTGAAACCACTCTTCGGCAGGAGCGAACTCCGACGCATATCCTTGGGAGCGTCGCCTCCGCGTCGAGGTTTATCAATTGGGGAGCTGACCCTTTGGGTGCGGGGCTGGCGGCACTTTTACTGCTTGCCTTCGAGCCACTGAGCGTTCTTGCGCTAGCGTTCCTTGGGATGGTCTTCGCCTTCCTACCCCTCGTGATTGGAAGGGGTCATGCGCGGAAAGCGGCCTGGCGACACGACCCACAAACGTCATCAGCTTAGCGCGCGGTTAGGTATCACCGCCCGTCGCCCAACCTTCGCGCGTACCACGCTGATACACCTTGTCACCTTCCAGCACATCACCCGCGGCATGCACCGGGCGCCTGGCCAGCTCCGCGTATAGCGGTGTGAAGTCGGGCCCGGTGGCGTTGAACAGCTGCTCGAAGCTGTCGATCACGAAGTAGGTCTGCTGGTAGGTGTCCACGCGGTAGCGGGTCTGCATCACGCGGGTGAGATCGAAACCAATGCGGTTGGGTGCCGGCGAATCGATGCTGTAGATGGATTCGCTCTTGGAGCTCACGATCCCCGCACCGTAGATGCGCAGGCCGGCGTCGGTGCGGATCAATCCGAATTCCACCGTGTACCAGTACAGGCGCGTCAGGTTCATCAGCGCATCGGGGCCGATCGCATGCGCCTTCACTCCACCGCGGCCGAAGGCCTGCATGTAGTCGGCGAATACGGGGTTCAGCAGCAGCGGCACATGGCCGAAGAGGTCGTGGAAGAGGTCGGGCTCGGCGAGGTAGTCCAGCTGGTCCATCTTGCGGATCCACCAGCTCACCGGGAAGCGGCGGTTGGCCAGGTGGTCGAAGAACACCTCGTCGGGCAGCAGGCCTTCCACGGCCACGATCTGCCAACCGGTGCCCTTGGCCAGTACCTCGTTCAAGTGGTCGAAGCGGGGGATGCCGCCATCGCCCATGCCGAAGCGCTCCAGGCCCTCGAGGAATTCCGGGCAGGCGTAGCCAGGCAACAGGGCGCGCTGGCGTTCGTAGAGGATGTTCCACACTTCGTGGTCGGTAGCGGTGTAGCTCTCCGGCTGCTCGACCACGCCCGAGGCATACACCGGCACATAACCGCGATCGGTTTGCTGGTGTTCGACGCGACGGGGGGTCTGCATGGTGGTGGCTCGCTGGTGGCTTGGAGATAGCTTAGCGGCGAAGCCACGCAAGATGATTGTTTTATTGCGTCCATAAGCAGAATGGGCGCAATATATGCGACATTGGCGCCACTATGACGCAATAAAATGTCGATTTCCCTGGACAAGACCGACCTTCGAATCCTCGCCACCCTGCAAACCCAGGGCCGGGTGACCAATGCGGAACTGGCCGATATGGCGAACCTGTCGCCCTCGGCCTGCCTGCGCCGGGTACAGAAACTGGAGGCCGAAGGGGTGATCGCCGGGTACGCCGCGCGGGTGGACCCGGCGGCGGTGGGCCTGGGGCTGCAGGCCTTCGTCCGCGTGCAGCTGGAGAAACACGACAACACCAGCATCGAGGGCTTCATCGAGCGCGTGCGCGACTGGGAGGAAGTGGTCGACTGCTACGCCCTCA
>Ga0307510_10003632_pt1 | contig 18013 bp, 19 predicted proteins | sample 12_EM_MG_FD_207224 | JGI IMG/M metagenome (GOLD analysis project Ga0307510, IMG submission 207224) | Populus trichocarpa ectomycorrhiza microbial communities from riparian zone in the Pacific Northwest, United States - 12_EM | ecosystem: Host-associated > Plants > Roots > Unclassified | place...
TTTGTTTTTTTTCTTTTTAATTAATTTTTTTTGTTTAATTTAAATTGTTAATGTTAAATTTTTTTCTATTTAGTTATCAAACTTTCATGACACGGATTCCAGATTTGACAGGCTAACCTGGTTTAACAAGTTAGCCCAGTTAATTCTGGGTTAACCCATTAATTTGTTTTTTCCTTTTTAATTATCAAACTTTCACGATGCGAATTCAAGGGATGACGGGTTAACCTGATTTGAAGGGTTAACACAGTTAATTCATATTTTTTTTTCCTTTTCTTCATTAGTTTTTTTCTTGCTGTTGGTTTTTTTTCTTTGTTTTTTTCTTTTTAACTAATATATTTAATTATTGTACTTTTATGACACGACCTTGCAGTCAGACACACGTCCAATGCTATTGGGTCTGGTATTGCAGTCCAAACACTTTTATGCTAAGGGTTAACCCAAGTTTAATGTTATTATTAATATTATAAATATTACTTTTGGGTCAAGCGTTGCAACCAAACCTAAGACTCTTGGGTATAACTTTATAAAAAAACCTAACACTTTTAGATCTTGACTTTTTTTAAAATACAAAAAATAATTGACCCACGGCATCGCGCGGGGCATGTAACTAGTAAGAGCTATAACGTATAACACTTTAATAATAAAAGCAACGAAAATTATCACGTTAATCTCACCTAAATCACAGTCTTAACAGTTGGTTAGCCAAAATCAGCCACCGCCTTCGGTGAAATCTCCGATAAGATCCACAGCTTAGCCGGAATCCAATTCAGTTCTCTCGTCACACAAAAAAACCCTGAGAAAGAAACTTAAAAGAAGTTTGAGAATTTTTGAAGAGATGCGAAGAATATGCAGTCACTTCATTATTATTATTATCCTTCTTCATTGTTTTTTCTATTCAAAAGTGTTTGAAGAAAGAAGTTAAATTTATTTATTTTAAATTATTTATTTATATATATTTTCATATTGTTTCCGCGGGCTGTTGTTGTTGGTGACTTAGTGCTGGTTAACGGAAAACGACATTAATGGGGGTGACAGGCCAATCACATGTAAGAGTTGCGTGTGAAGAAGTGAAGTCAAACAACAATGAACATGGCTTTTTGGTGCTGTGCTTCACCTGAATCCGGTACAGTCGATGATACCGTTTAAAGCTCAGGTCATAGGATGTGTGGGTAAGATTATTTCAAGTTAATTTTAAACGATATTATTTTTTATTTTTTTAAATAATTAAAATAATTTTATTAAAAAAATCAAATGAAAAACTAGATTATTTATTGACATACCACACTAAGTAAATAGTTTTTATTAAATCAATTTTTTATTTAATTTCATTTGAAATTTTACCCATTTTAAATTAGTATATTATCAAGTTAATTCACTGAATCAAATTATAATTTATAACAATAATTTTAGTTAATTAAATTTTGAGATTGGAAATGATAGTGAAAGTGGTGAAGTTGTTTTTGTAGGTGAATTCTCTAGAATATATATTTTATATTATTAATGTGGGTGTTTAGGTCAGTTTACGCATACCTTAACTAATCTTACGGGCCCTGAAGTTAACGACTTTGTAAGCTTTCAGTGGCCATCATGTTAGCAACTATAGAGGAACAAACCTTTTAGTTCCAAACTCTTACTATTGGACCCTCTACTATATGGTTAATCCTTTAAAATATTAATATTAGATTAGTTTGTGGTTTTGGTATTCTACTTAATTGAATCTAAGTGAAATTCTATTAAATGTCAATTTTAAAGTTTGATTTTAGAAAATAAAGAAAGAAAGCAAACGTTTTAAAAGACAATTATAAGAAATTTACCTTATATGTATTTTATTTTTAAATTTTTCTAAAGAAAATAATAAAATAAGTAAATATACTTAGCACTTGAACCAATATCTAAAAATAATGTTTATATATGTTAATTTCTCATAAAATATGAATATATAGAAGGTAAAATGAAAAGTTTTTAAGAGAAAAACTACATCCCAAAATTATATATATAGACATTAATAATTTTATATTATTATTTTTTAAAAAATATTATTAATTTTACACGGTAAAAAAGTTAATAATTCTTATGAATTATTTTTCAAATAATATTTTATTTAAAAATTAAATTTATTTAAAACAAGAAAAAATAATTTTTAAATTCCAAATATACTATAATATCTCTACAAGTTCAACACCAAAGAAAGAGCACGACATCGTTTTAGTCAAAATCATATAACCAGTGAGTTCCTTTTGAACTCTAAACTCCGTGCTAGAATCCCACTTTACAACTCTCTAGCTAGACTTCTCTCTTTTGATTGTTTTTCCTCCAAGAGTTTCTCTCACTTTCTCGGGAAAATTAATCAATTCCCATCATTCTCTAATAGGATTTCCACTCCAAACAAAAGGTACATCGCTGAGATTCTTGCTATATGTTTATCTGGGCTTTAGTGATGTGAACTTAAAGAAACCAGGTTCTTCCTCTTTTCCCTTGTTTTGGTTTCTGGGAAAACGTGGGAGAAGATAGGAATAATTGAAAAAGGATTTGACTTTCTTGATGTTAGAGGCCTAAATTGAAATGGGTTCTTATTTTGGAAAATTTTGTTGAGGGTATTGTTTGTTTTAGATGATTTTGGTGCTTAGATTGAGAATCTTCGTAGAGAACAAAAGGGGTTTCTTGCTAATGTAATGGCACTTGAATTTATCTATAGCCTACAAAATGTTTGGCCTTTGTCAATATTGAAAGCTGATGATTTGAAGGCATCTGACAGAATAGTTAGGAAGCTTTCTATACCAGAAAACACGAAAAGTTTCGTTTTTGCAGTTCGAGATCCAAAATCTCAATCTGTGATTTATATACTTTGTGCTCAGAATTTATCTGAGAGGTCAGCTGTCGATGTTGAGTGCCTTATAAGAGAGATTCGACCTGATGCTGTTGTGGCTCAGGTGGGTCATTCGCCATTGGTTCAAATTCAATCCGAAGAGAGTGAATTGGGAAATATTGCTGATGATCTAGTTCCCACTTCGTCATTTGGAGTGATTAAAAGATGCTTTTTAAATAAGATTAACAAGGAAAAGTATGAAGATTTGGCTGGAAGCTTGGTTTTGAGAGAAATATTTGGGACGGGTTTTCACGGGCATATCTTGGCTGCCAAGAAGGTGGCCGAGGAGGTAGGTTCATCTTTTTTGGTGCTTGAAACTTCATCTATCAATACAGTTATTGGGGTCAATTCTTCGAGTGAAGTTGACACTGGGAGTGAAGTTGACACAGGGAGCAGAGTTCATGCTTTTGTTAGTAGTTTAGTGCCACAGAAAGCAGGTTCCATTTCTTTGCAAAGTTCGAGGAGGTTTAGTCTTGATGATAATGTTCAGTCACGGATGGTGAAGTTGTCATCTTCTTATATGGATTTGTCAATGCGTAAGTTGCGTCCTTCAAGTTCTGTTTCAGAGTCAGGATTAAAAGAAATTCATCCAGGAAACAGTTTCCAGGTGCCACCATTTGCCCAATCTGTGTATCCATTACTTCAAGATCTACATAATATATTCATTGATCTCCCGTCAATCGGTAGGGCTTTAGCCTTTGCACAGAAAATGCTATATGATGTAAACAGGGGGGAAGCTGTGGATACCCGAATCATATCCGAAGTGTACACCTTCCGAGTTGCTGTTGAGGGTCTGAGAATTTCTCTTAATAATGCCGGTCGATTTCCCATTAAAGAACTGGGGAAGCCCAACAAGACTAAGATTGAGTTTTCAGAGCTTCAGGTTCAGGACAAGTCACATGCACTCATTGCACAGGCCCTTCAAAGCCAGACTAGGAAGTTCAAGACTATAGTAGCTGTAGTAGATGCTAGTGGCTTAGGAGGTATCAGGAAACATTGGAACACTCCTGTGCCTCCAGAAGTGAGGGATTTGGTTGGGCAGCTTGTCACTGAGTGTGAAAGTGATGGAGAAGTTCCAAATCATGCTGAAAAGAGAAGGCTACTTTCTAACAAATATTTGGTGGCAGTTGGAGCTGGGGCAACAGCAGTTTTTGGAGCTTCATCGCTTTCTAAAGTTGTTCCTGCGTCTACATTCGTGAAGGTCGTTACATTTAAATTACCTACTTCCCTTAAACTTCTGCTGACCCAAACCCAAAAGATAACGGCAATATCTATGGGCAAGACTCTTGGTCCAACAAAACTGCTGGCCCCTGGATTGGCCAATTCTGGAGCCAATGCAACATCTGCCTTGAAGGCAGCCACTTCTGCCGAGAAAATCCGGACAGTGGTCCACAGTGTTATAGCCTCTGCTGAGAAAACCAGTTTTTCAGCTATGAAAACAGCTTTCTATGAAATAATGAGAAAACGACAGGTACAACCTGTCGGTGTCCTACCTTGGGCAACATTCGGTTGCAGTATTGCAACTTGCTCAGCATTGCTCATGCATGGAGATGGGATTGAATGTGCAGTTGAATCTCTTCCTGCAGCCCCTTCTATCGCCAGTTTGGGTCGTGGGGTTCAGAGTTTGCATCGGGCATCTCAAGTAATTGGGCAGACAGATGGCCCCAGGATACAGAAATCTATAGAGTCGTTGATGTACAGGTTGAAGAAAGTAAACATGCAATAAAGCAAGAGTTTGCATCGGGCATCTCAAGTAATTGGGCAGACAGATGGCCCCAGGATACAGAAATCTATAGAGTCGTTGCAGGTTGAAGAAAGTAAAGATGCAATAAAGCAAGACTTACATTTTCCTCTCATTGTATGCTAGCTGATAATGTTCTAAAGTTATTAGTAAATGAATTTAGATAATTCTTCTGTATATAAGTAGAATGTGGGAGGGTGATTTGTATTGTCATGGATGTTAACCTCTCTGTCTTGATTTGAAGTCAATTTTCTAATCTCATACGACTTCTTTTTCATACAGCCTGGGAAATATTTTACAACTGTTCCTTCTCCCTTCTTCCCCCTTCTTGATTTCCATGTTTAACTTCGAATGTCAATTTCTCGTCCCTTCTGTTAATTCATATAGATAGGTCTTACATGAGATAGCTCAGTATTAACTGTATTTCTGACAATAATTTGGAAGAATTTTTGTCTCATGTTGCTGATTCTGACCCAGTGGAAAACTGCTTTCTTTGGTCTCAAGCAATGCCTGCTATTGTTATGAAATCGTACGCTGCATGCTAGATGTTCTTCATTGGTTTCGGAGTCCTTGATTCCATCTTTCCTTATCATTAATTTGTTTGTGTAAATTCACAAATTTTTTGAAAAACTATGATGAAACCAAGCACATTTGTCACTAATTTGCAAGGCTAGAAATTCTGCTAGTCGCCTGTGCATCTTCCAAACTGTTTTATGCAGGCTATTTACTTGATATTAATTATTGGTTACACAGATAACTCTATGCTGAGTCATAAAATGCTAAAATTTGAACTCCCATGGTTTATGTGTCCCCCCCCCCCCTCCCGAGAGTCATCATCATCAGTTGTAGAGTAAAGCCACTGTTTATTTGGAGAAATGGCAAATTAGTGTTAGACTGTTAGGCATATAAATGATTCTTGAACTTTTTTTTTTTTTGGGGGGGGGGGCATCTGATAGCACAATCAGCGTAGCTAATGCAGGGATGGTTACAGCTGAAGATAGAAACTTTGAATCTGCCAGAGCCCAACCATCTACATTATAAAAGTTTAATCATTTTATCAACCGCTGCTAATCTACATAATCATGATGCAAAGATAGGAAAAAAAAAAGCCAATCCACGTTTATGCAAAGTCACATACGTTGTCCAGGAAACTACTTAACAAACCGTAACCTTTACTCCATTATTTCTACCTAATCTGTTACTACAGCTAACCGAAACATCTGTTTACTCTGTTTCTGAGATGGCTGCCAACTCTTGGTTAAGACGTCTTCCTGGCAGGCTTGCAGGCTTTTTCTTAGAAGCTGTGGAGCTAAAAGGATTAGGAGGTTTACGTGAAGCCGTCTCCTTCCCCTCCCAGCATATGGACAACAATTTTCACGGAAGGACGGTCCACTGGGTTCCACAGAATGCACCACAGACCCGCCATTGCTAGTTTCTTTGCAATTTTAGCATCTTCTTCTTCTTCCTCGATATGGAACCGTAGGTATTGTCCTTCTTCAAAAAGATAATAAATCCATTCTGGGAAGTATATTTCTTCGCCATTTTCTGACTTGTAGTCAAACTTTTTTCCTTCCTCCAACCATTTCTAGCATTAACATCACAAAACTCCATTTATTTGAATACACCAGGTCCAGACGGTAGATAAATATGCTCTTTAAATCGTTTGAAAAAGATAAATAATTATGCAAGTGAAATAATTCAAAAATTTAACTCCATCACTACATTACTAGATCTATTTCCATAAATCTCTGAATTTTCTCATTAGAAATCCTCCTTCCTACATCTCATTGAACCATTTAGAGAATGAAACAATTATTTTACGAAAACTTTGGTTGCTAATGTAAAAGGTTGCACTATTCATCATATATGAAAAAAAAAGACATTCTATACAAAAATTTAGTCAATTTTTTGTTTTTATGATCCAAATAATAGAATCCATCAATTTGTTTTCTTGTTGTAGCCTTACTTCCAAATAATGCACGTATTCAATATTTTTCTCTAAATCTATCTAACTAATTATTGGATTTTCTCTGAATCCATCTTATATAGACTGTTCAACTAGTTTTTTATACTGCTTTTCTTGTCACTAACTGTCGTTAATATTAGTAGAAAACCATATAATGTGCTTCTCAAGTGCTGCAATAGTACAATGTCCCATCCCCATTTACTTGGTTTAATTTCATAGAAGTGATCAAATTGTTTACTTTTGATCCTTCTCAATAACAAGCGGGGTAAGACCAGGTGGAGTCTGTAGATGATGGCTGCTAGAAGATCCAGGAGGGCTACTTATGTTCTTGCCAGTTTCTTCAACTCTTAACCGTTGATTGGAGCTGCAAATTGGCACAACAGCTTGTTAGATGTTATTGAAGCTGAAAAAAAAAATCGGAAAAGAGGAATAAATGAACTAAAAAAATCATCCTGCTTTATTGGTTAGATAGTTACCGTTGTCGAAAGTTGGAAGTTTGGCCACTAAGCAAGAAGGGGCTTGAGCAACAGCATGTGAAGTTTGTCATATCCTTCGAAAAATCTGTATACTGCTGTACATGAATGATTCGAGAATGTCAGTTTGAAACTTGAGCTTCCAAATGAAGTATTCAGAAGTTCCCGTTTCTGTTTCGTTTCGTAGCTAAGATATAAGAAGGCACTCACACTTTTTTTCTGGGAATTCTGCACACTAGATAGCTGAGAATTCTTGACACTGATTCTTCTTCTTTCATTTGCAAGATGCATTGCGCATTTGCATGTAAAGAACAGAAGAATCCCTCCTAGAGAAAACACCATAAGAAACTCAACTAAGATAGCTGATCCAAGGGCTGCATCAATGGAGTAAAAAGATGGTGAGTTCATTGGCTATTGATCCTTCAGCCGACACACATTTTGGTTGTACCATTAAGGAAAAAAAAATGCATCTAGTTGCTGAAAGAAAATGTTGATACTTACTGTGAGCTAACAATGAACTCATTGACCTTCTTCGGATAAGCTGTACTGTAGCCTCAGCATGTAAAGGCACTGCAATCTTGTCGGTGCAGTCTGAAGAACACCCATAATGTCCCATATCATTTAATTTCACAGTTAAAATGGCATCGCTTTCTCTACCCTGCACCCACAGAGGGAAAGAGAATTAGAGAAAAAGATCAATTACAACGATGATTGCCAACTTCATTTAAACAGTCTTTTTGTAAAGTGAATTAGGTTGATAATCTCAACTAAGTCACTTCCCACAGCCAGAAGCACATTATCGAAACATTTTTTTCCCTTAACCTTCAACATAAAGGAAGCTTACTCACATCATAGGACAGTTGTTGCATGACACTGTTGCATTCGTTAAGCGGCCCCCGGAATCTGACTCCATTAGCTCTGACCATAAAATGTCTTGAGATAGAAACATATGTCTGTATTGGTTGCCACTGATAACTACTCATCACCTTAAGTTCAGTTGTCTTAAGAAGCTCAGCTGCTAGACTGGTTACCAAAACTCCCTTGTCTACTTCCACTGAAAATGTGACTATAAATCCAGACTCATTGCCTGCAAATAACCCACACCAAGAAAATCAAGTCCCTGAAAACATTTCTGTCAATTATACTTACTATTTTACTCTCTTAGGTCTTGAGAGTTGCGCAAACAGAAATGTCTGGTTCCGAAGTAATTTTGATGGCTAAACAAAATGTTCATGTATATACCAGGGTATCCAAGAAGGTCTGGATCTCCAACAGAGAACTCAAACTTGTCTATCGCTTTGTCAAATATCAGTGACTCGTCCTCGTTACTCTTCAGTATGATAAATTTAGGGATTTTAATAACCGGAGGATCGTTGACAGGCTCAACAGAAACTGGAACATCCATGTCATTCTTTCCATTCTTGTTGCTGGCAGAAACATGAATAGCATCATCCCCGTAGAAATTCTCACTTCTGATTAGAGTAAGGAAAAACAAGTTATCAATAACATAGGATTCATAGAATAAATGCTTAAAGGAGAAATTATAAGGGGAAAAGATTGTGATTCTGTAGATGCTACCCAAGATACTGAATCGATTGAAGGGCTAGATTGATTGCTTCTACACCGCCTTCTAAGATTAAATCTTTAGCTGCATCATCCCCTTTCTTTGCAGAAAATTCACCCCAAATGGGCTGCCAAAACTGCATCAGCACAGGAGACAAAAACACAGTCCCAGATCGAGCGCTGAGTGTGACACAGATTTTCTCTGTTGGATCCGAGTGTTTTATCACAATCGCAGAGAAACCACTGCAGTGAGGGGAAGTGATGAATAAAAAGGACCAAGCATCATGGATTGAATTATCCAAAAGAAACCTTTCAAATATGGTGCAAGTAAATTAAAAGTTCAGTGGTAGATAATACCCTACCCATATCTGGGACCTATCACATCTTCAGTTGCTTGCAATTGGATTGGAAAGGAAATGAACTGAGGTGGGATGTTGAGAACAGAAATGATTACAGAAGCAGAAGCAAGGTTTCCATTTACATCAGATAGTGTGTATGTAAAAGAGTCATTCCCGTAATAATCTTTGTAAGGAGTGTATCTAAAGAGATTTCCATTCTGTAAAAGCGAACCACGATCTGGCTGACAAAGTAGAATACATAGCAGTTAAGTGATTTTTCCAAGCAAATTCTTCCGAAAAAAGCATTATTCATAATCTTACATGTGAAATAGCAAGTAGTGGTATACTATCTAACACGAAAAGAGGAAGTGCTGATATTAAAATTTTGGACCAAGGAATCACCAAAGCATGGATTTATGCTTTCAGTAGTTTAAAAACCTTGTAATTTCTCATTCAGACTGAGAAACATTTCCTTTAATGTAGCACGAGAAGATTATCAAAGAACATGAAAAGAACTCGGATTTCAAGACTTACTTTTGATAATTCAACAATACTTGCATTGTTGCCGGCAAAGTAGTCATTTGCCAAGACATCGAAAGCAATAGACTCATCCTCCCAAACCGAAATGTTATCGTCCTTGGCCTTGGGAAAGTATTCAACTGAAAGATGAAGAAAACAACTTGAACAGGAAACCATTGTATCTTCATTTTAATTAAAACAGGAAAAAAAGTCACTACTTGAAGCATAGTTGGAAGGAGAAACAAGCTCATACGTAATGATATCATGCCAATAATTCAAGTGCAGATTGCTATACCAGAGGGACTACTACTATATGCTTTTGATGATTGTCTATAATGGAGGGGAGCTGTGTAACTTACCACCATACACGTTGACTCCGAAGGGGCAGGGTGACAAACGTTTGCCATCAAATGAAACACACATCTCATAAGTTCCACCATCCTTAACCACATATCGAATGCAGTATGTACCATTATCGTTATCCACAAACATTCCACTCGAAAAACCAGACTTGTTAACTGAAGCTATCTCTAGTGTCAGTCTTGACCGCTGGGATAGGACAGGATTAAAAAATGAATCCACCAGTTGCACTGCCATTTCATTTTCAATCATCTTTGGCGCCCTCAAAGAAAATTTCTGAATTGTCGAGAGTGATACATTAACCTCACCTACATCACAGTAGAAACCTCTTTGTGAAAAAGAAATTGATGCAGTTACCACCATTATTATCAGGAAATTCAAAACAGAACAAGAACAAAGCTCAACTATGACTACCAAATGGAAGTTCAGACCTTCTTATAAGAAACCAAGAAATGATTGAACCATAAACAACATGTCTTCTTGATGAATGGCAAGGAAAATTTAGGAAATCGGTCCAAATCAAAGGTTAAATTACTGACAATACCTGCTCTCACTTCCTTTCTGAATGAATGGCCACCATTCAGCAAAACATTTCCACAGAACACATAAATTTCATAGATTCCACTCTTTTCAGGAGTGTAAATCACATTAAAAGCACTGGCCAGAACTTTTGAGTTTCCTGTAGACTGAATCAAAATAGAAAAAGTTAGAATATGCAGTACAACCGCGCCAGAAGGAAATATGTAAATCAACATCTTACAATTTTTCCTAGATCAACTGAGGATACAGGAACAATTTCTGACGGTGCCAGAGCAATTTCTGCTTGACGGATATAACTATTGCCCGCTCTTGGAGTAGATACATTTCCTATTTCATAGATCCATGCTTCATTGTCAGATTTTCTGAATTGTTCATTGAGAAAAAACTTTATGATTTACAAATTTCATATACCATTAACAATTGGATTGATGCTTGGCTTTACTGAGTAGGAATCAGTTTCCCTTATTATCTGCACTCGAATGCTTTCTACTCCGACAAAAGATGGATATTGAAAAATGTCATTCAAATAAATTGAAAATTGTGCAATTTCACCAGCAGTGGAATCATTTAAACCAGATCCATTGACTATGCTGGATGATCCATCAGCATAACCTATTCAAATTAAAACATAAAACGAGCGCCACTTCAGAAAGAAAATATAACTTTATATTAAGCAATTGAAGCATGAGAAGTCATTTATGCTCTACCACAAGAAAAAAGCAAACCTAGTTTTGGACCTAAAAAACTGGTAGGGAAACAATTCATTACAAGTGGAAAAATTAAGAGCAAAAGGCTGCCCAGAAGAGACGGCTAGAGTATGCAAAGGGATAAACACTGACACCAAATGATTGTTAAATACCAAATTTAGCAGCATGTTACACTCACCTATGAACACATTAAAAGAAAATGGCATGTTGGAGATGCTTCTATTATGTTTTGTATCTGATATAGTGAACAAGAAGTTTCCTGGTTCCAGCAGACTGAAGGAACATAACTGAATTCCTGGCATCACCTCGGTGAAGCTCATATCTGCAAGAGGTATAGACAGGTTCATCTCCTCTTCAACAACATTGGTGTCGAATTCATAGAATCCTAGAACAGGGTTCCCATATTTATCTTTCTGGTGTATACAAGTTTCCATCTTGGAGAATATTTGCCATACATTTGTTTCAAACTTCCAAGTGGCCTCACAATTGGAAACATCGACAGGTCCTGGTAAAAGCAGCTCAAAATTTTAACAAAAATAGGAAAAGATAAATGCTAAACACTTGAATGACCAAAATAACAGCAATGAAATGAAAATGAATTTGGAGCAGAATAAATAACTGTGTGTTTCCTATAAAAACAAGTTATTAGCTGATGATAAATGCTACAGCACATCACCTGGATTCACCTTATACATAAGCGGACAGCCATTCAAGGTCTGATTTCCTCCTTCCACATGCAACAATAAATTTCCAGATTTTGTAGCAATAAACTCGAGAATGATCTGACCAAATTCATTCCAGCCTATGTGAGTGATGTCTGGCACATTGGCAATGCTACCGTTTTCGTAAAGTTCAGACACAGTAAAATTAAAAGGACGTAGTTCTTGTCCCGTTGAAGTAACATTATTCCCAAATGCATCTCTAGGAACAATCAAAACTGTAGCTTTAGCCCCAGCTTCAAACTCATTTTCGAGATCCCTCCATGACGCAATGCAGGCAGATGCATATATTTTCCCTTCAGTAAAACAACACCGACTATGGTTAGCAATTGAGCATACATTTTGAAGATCATTTGCTCACTGTTATTGATGAACCAAAAAAACCATTAGTTGAACACAACAGATCCAAAAGAGTCACCCTTTGAACTTCAACAAATTTAGCTTTTTCCCTAATCAAGAACAGCAACTAAAATATCAATCAACACAAAAATGAACCAAAACTTGAACTGATAATGCTGCAAGAACTATATAAAAAACCTGCTTTAACTTCAAAATGGAGAGAAGAATCAAAGACATGAAAAGGGCCGTCTTCAATAAAAACATTAAAAACTCCAACCCGTATTGGAGTGAAAAGAATTCTCCACGTATCCGTATCCTCTCCTGCAACATCAAGTAAAACACCAGACACAAAACAAGAATTCCCCATCTTGCCATTCACTGTTATTTTAGGACTAAAAGCATTTCCTTTACTCCTGTCAAACTCTCCTAGCACTTTGATCTTTATAGTTGCAACATCTCCTGCTTGGAATGTGTTGTTGTCGCTTAACCAACTGAATGCAAAGTAGGGTCCTTGTGTTTGTTCTGTAAGAAATGTCAAGTTATAAATAAACTGTCGCTCACTTTTTTACAAATTATAGTGATCTTAAAGGATGATTTTTTAGAAAGGGTACCTGAATTTACAGGTGTAGAAGCCAATGATGCAATGAAAATGAGGTAAGAGAGTAAAACTAAGTGAATTTCGAGTGCCATGACTGAGAAAGAAACTCAAAGTTTGTGAATTTATGTCTCTGCTTTCAAAAGGGATGTGTAAACTGTGCTTAGCAGAGCGGTTTATGGCGGTTTACCAACGGTTGGGTTCTCCAAATACACGTGACTTTTGATGCCATAAACGGCTTGAACGACAGGTTGTAGTGAAAACGGCATGTCTTTGAGCTGGAAGGGCAACGTGTGCATTGGGTCCATCCATTTTGTTTGAAGTCTTTTGAAGAACGTCATTGAGTAGGCATTTTGATTTTGTTTGAAGTCCACTGCCATCTGCTTCTCTATCTGAATCTTACTTTCTCCACAACCACGGAAGCAGAAGCTCTAGAATACCTGTGCTGAAGCGGCCAAGGACTAGAAGACATTCATTGCCGACAAGAAAGAAAGTGTTTCGAAGAAATGTGGGAAGGTATATGCTGTTGGCTGTTGAATGATGAGGTCTCATGTATTGGCATTTACGGGATAGAGGGGGAGTGGGAAAGACAACGTTGGCTATGCATATGTCCATAATCAAATTCTTGAGAGATCACACATTTTATATAAAACTTGGATTGAAGCATACCTTTTTTGAAATCATAGTAAAACGAATAAAGAAGAATATCTATCACATGCAGATTTGAGATAAGAACGTGGATCAATTCAAACCAAACAAGCCAACTAGGGTTCTCTTAGCTAGTTACACAACCAGAAAATAAGGTATTAACAATCAAAGAACTAGTATCATTCATGGGACAAGCCTTCCCCTGCACATGAGCAGAGTATTTCATACAAGATCACTTAATTATATGCATTTTCAATCAAGCTGACTGATCCAGTAGAATAATCAGACATGAAAGATGACTCTCCACAAGTGCTCATTGGTTTCTCATATAGATTTAGAACAGGTTTCGGAGGAAGTTGCAGGCTTTCCATATCTCCTTCAAGCATCTCCACAACTTCATTCATTGCAGGGCGATTCATAGGATTCATTTGTATACACCACAACCCTGCAATAATCATCTTCTTGACTATCTTTTCTTCCTCTTCTGTGCCACCATCTCCAATCTCTATAGCCTTTTCATTAGAGACTTGTTCATGAACCCAATCTGGCCAGTAAATTTGGCTTGAATTCTCTGTCAATACGTTCAGATTCTTCCTTCTGCCTGCCATTTCCAATAGCAACATTCCAAAGCTATAAACATCAGCTTTGTATGAGGTGCGCCCGATGTTCTTGTAGAACAGTTCTGGCGCCATGTAACCTATCGTTCCCCCCGCTGCAGTGAGAGATTTAAGACTCTCATTTGGTGGACACAACCTAGCAAGTCCAAAGTCAGAAACTTTTGGAGTGAAATGTTCATCGAGTAGAATGTTGTGAGGCTTGATGTCAAAATGTAGGATCTGTATCTCACAACCTCGATGTAGATATTCGATGCCATGAGCCACTCCAAGGGAAATCTCATGCAGTTTTTCCCAGCTTAAAGAGACAGATCTTTCTTCAGAAAAGATGAAATTATTGAGAGATCCATTGGGCATGAAATCGTATACAAGAGCGCGCTTTGATCCCTCAGCACAAAAACCAACTAGTTGCACTACATTGGTGTGGCGAATCCTTCCAATGGTAGCGACTTCATTGATGAAATCTTGTCCATTAGCGTTGGATTTGCCCAGCAATTTTATCGCTGCAAAATGTCCACTGCGAAGCTTTCCTTTATACACGCAACCAAAACCTCCTTCACCCAACTTTTCCTTGAAACCTCCGGTCATCTTCTTAATCTCTGAATAAGAATACCTTACTACTGGCATAAGATTGTTATGAGTGTGTAGGAATTCCTCAACTGTGTCATATGCTGATAGATGTCTTCGTTGCCATTTATAGATCAAGAATGCAATCACAAAAGGACTCCCAAAGATAAATTTTGGCCCCTGAAGTAGTGCTGTGTGTGAAATTTGAGGGGGGAAATCAAGACAGAAATCATGATTATTTCTTATTAATTATCAGATAAATACACAACATGGGTTAGGTTTGGTGTTAGAATTATTTCGCCACGTTGAAAAATCATATAAAATCTAGACCATCATGATTTGTAGAAAAGGTTCAATCAAGTTTCATAAGAACATACTGAGTAACCTAAAGGGCTGTCTCAGGCATTAGGCCTCCAAATAACCAATATCATTTTCTATCTGCTAATAAAATACGATCAAATATCATAAACTAAAAAAAAATAATAATCAATAAGGGAAGTTCTTACCAATTAATAGGAATACACACAGCAGGACGACTGCAGAGAAGGTAAACAAATTTAGAGATATTTTAAAAAGAACTGTCTGGAATTATGGAATCAAGAATGAAAAATTGGGAGATAGAATCCTCACCTTCGGTTATCTCAAGCCAAGAAGATCCTGTTGGACCAAGTGATCAGTTACAAAAATTAGCTGTGATTTGAGCAAATATTACAAGATGAAGAGAATTAAGAAGCAGCAGCTGTATGACATAGAAAAATTAGATTGGAAGCAATCATCTATTATCTATATGATATCACCAACTGCAGCCTATGATAGCTAGATTGAATTGACTGTGAGTTCCTCAATACTATAATAGGCTACTGAAAAGCTCAGATGCCAGAAATGGGGGATTCATGCCAAAAGAATTTGAACATAGAAAACTGAACTGTTATTACTCAATATTGCCCACCTGCGCATTTTGTCTGGTTCGAATCATCGATGTAGCAAATAGATGCACAGCTTCCACACTTGCTCTTGTGCCATGAAAGCTCAAACCCATATGCCAGCTGACTGTGAATTTCCTTAAAGGATATATTCTTGTAATCCTTGGCTGGCAACAACGTCATCCTCTCTAAGCTGCACAGTTTCATCAACTCCGAGGCCTTCATGCCAGCAACATTCACATAAGAATGCATCAAGGGAGAAACATTGGAAGATTTTGCTCCATGAAGGCAAGTACCAGTGTCTACGTACAGAGGAGAATTCACTGGATTTCCACAGCTAATAAAAATCATCATCTGCGATAAAGGTAGAAGCTTGTATCGAGGAATCCGTTTCCGCTCTGTCATTTTGTATTGAAACCATGTATATGGATTCATGAAATCATCTAGGCTTGCATATGTCAAAGTAAAATTAGGAAGAGAAGAGCAATCATTTTTTATAACCCCAGAATCCACCACTCGAATTGTCAAGTTGTTGTAGTTGATTGCCTGCACGTAGTATTTTCTCGACTTCAAATACAATACTGTGGAGATATTTTTCTCGCAGTGGAGGGTATGGTGAGGTTTTCCACAGTAAGATGGATCACTTTCTAGGCTAAAAGGGTAGCTAATATTATGATTTCCACATGAAGGGGCACAGAGATTGGTATCGTTGCAGTTGCTGGTTTGGAAGACTAGTAGTAGCAGTAGCAGGGCAAGGTAGCAAGCAAAGAGGAACCCAGACATGGATGGAGAAGGAGTATGTAGTGCATAAACAATTCTTCTAGTCTTGAGAAGACAGCAGATAAAGTCAGTGAATCATAGAAGTAGAAACATAAAGGCGAGTTTTAATATCAGCATATTAAAATTACAGCCAACTACCAAGTCATCCATTGAAATGTTCAAAGTCACAATAATAAAGAAAAGATTAATGGTTGATTGTAAAATTGAACAAGAACAAAAAATCCACCAAAGCTCAAAGCCACAAGCTTCTCAAAACCACAAGCGTCTCCAAACCATGTCCAATTAATTAAGCTTCTACACTCTACAACAAGAGAACTTTCAGGTGACCAGACTGTCATAAAACCAAGGTATCAGATTTACCCTAGCTGCTCCCATCTGAGTTTACTACTGTTTCAGCAATATATAAGTGTTATTAGGCCAATCTTGTATCACCATAGGAGGCAATGATGAAAGGTTCATCAAAAAAGGCTATATGCCTGTTCTGTTTCATGTTCATTGCAGAACTAGGAGCAAGCCTTAATTGCACAGGATCTTGTGGGAACCGTGGCCTTCACATCCGATTTCCATTCTGGATCAAGGATAGGCAGCCAGAACAGTGTGGCTATCGTGGTTTTGATCTGTCTTGCAATGAGATGGGCGATATAGTGCTCGAGCTGCAAGGTGCAGTGAAGCTCTACATAGATAAGATTGACTACAAAAATCAAGTTATTTATGCAAGTGATCCCCAAGGTTGCCTTCGAAGCCCCACTCAAACTTCTATTCGTCTGGGTTTCACATACAGTTTAAGATGTCGAAGGTCAATTTTACCATCTTCAATTGTTCTTTAAATAATGCAAGACCCCTGAACTGGATGGTCCCTTGTTTAAGTACTCTCCACTATGATGTTCTTGCCGTTAAATCAGAACTATCTATTCATGGCAATGAGTTACTATTATCTTGTACCAAGATGTACGACCTACCTGTTCCACATGATATTCGTCTGTCCTGGTCCAATCCCAATTGTGGATCTTGTGAAGCAAGAGGAAAACTATGTGGATTGAGGGAAAATAGCAGCACTGAGCTTGAAACTGAATGCTATGGCTTGCCCAGACCAGAGAAAGGTATCTTTAGCTTTAAGTCTTCTTTTCATTGTTCTGTGTTCATGGCATCTTGATTTTCTATGATTCCTTGCTTCACTAAGTCTACATATATACTTTGATTAATGTATTGCAAGTGTCCTTGAACACCTAAGTCCTATCTACTAGTGAGTTGACTGACCAGTGGGTTACCTGTGCATTTAGCGTTCTTGATTCTACAAATAGAGGATATTATCATGACTTTAGAAACTTTCAGAAAATTAGAACTTAACAAGGGTTCTTATCTTCTACAGGTGCACGGAAAAAGCGACTGACTTTAGGTTAGTTGCTCTCAAATTTGCTCCAACACATTGCTTCCAAAAAAGAATATGTCTCTTGACTCAAAAGGCTTATTTATATATGCAGGTGTAACCACAGGATCCATCCTTTTCGGGGTCCTGGCCATTGCAGTCTACCAAATCTATAGCTTCAGAAAATCAGAAGAGGAATATCAGGCAAAGGTTGAAAGGTTTTTGGATGATTACAGAGCTATGAACCCCACAAGATACTCCCATGCTGATCTCAAAAAGATGACAAATCAATTCAGGGATGAATTGGGGCAAGGAGCTTATGGAACTGTGTTCAAAGGAAAGCTAACCAGTGAGATTCCGGTAGCTGTTAAGGTTCTAAGCAATTCATC
>Ga0307510_10003633_pt1 | contig 18012 bp, 9 predicted proteins | sample 12_EM_MG_FD_207224 | JGI IMG/M metagenome (GOLD analysis project Ga0307510, IMG submission 207224) | Populus trichocarpa ectomycorrhiza microbial communities from riparian zone in the Pacific Northwest, United States - 12_EM | ecosystem: Host-associated > Plants > Roots > Unclassified | place...
GAATAAGATTTCTGTCTGGTCAAATATTTTTAGTTGTGGAATTTCTAGAATCCCATTACTGAATCTTATGTCTAATGATGAGCTTTTTTCGGGACGCTTAAACTTCACTCCAGATTGATGGAGCTCGTTGCAGTGGTTGCGCTTTAAAAAGTTTCTTTTTAGTTGTGGAAGGCGCTTAAAAAACTTCACTCCAGAAGAATTGATTATTTTCCAACTGTCCTCTTTTACACAGTCAAGCCATACTCGTTTTAATAACCAACAGGTAAGCTCAATTCTTCTACAATTCTTGTTGAGAAGATAGTTTGAGTTGATCTAAATCGACTATAATTCCACCTTTACAGGGGTTAACAGTTTGTGTAGGACTCAATCTCTTGTAGCTCCGACTTCTCAGGCATATACTTGTATATATAATCGTTGTAACACTGCAGAAGAATGACATAGAAACAGTTTTTGGTGACCAAGCGGTCACAAGTTCGAATCTTATCATTCCTATTTATTTGATAAAAATTAAGCATAAAGTAATGTGGACATGTGCAAGTTTCAAGTTCAAAGGACTTTCACTTGAAGGGGTGTGTTAGAGAATAATATAAATCATATTTTAGGACCTTACCTAATAGTTTAAGCTATTGAGTTGAGATGATTATTTAACCGATGATTTTAACTAATGGCATCATAGGTCGGAGTATATTTTCGTAAGTGACTATATTACTTTCATCGGCCGTCTCGTCCGTGCTCCTAATGATGTGGAAGTGCTTGCTCACAATGAGAATTTGAAAAATATGCTAAACAGTGACGAAGCAGTGTCAAATCTTCTTTACAGCATCGACAAAGAAAATGTTGTCACTAAAAATAGTTTTCTTTCGGGTGTCTGCGAAGACCTGAAGTCACATTGCACAAAGCGTAGGCACAGGTGGAAGGCAACCACGAAGCAGGTTTATTTCAAAGACAAAAATTTATAATAAATTAATCTATTTATTATGACTGATGATTGTTATTTATAAAAAATTTAGTATGAAGGGACAAGTATGATATTAAGTTGGTGGAGAGACCAATAAAATATTGTTTTAGTAGTGGAGGGACGACCATATTCTTTCTCTAATTTATTAATGTTTTAATTTAATTATATCTTTAAATTATTAATAAGTAAATTTTATTTAAAAAAGGTGTTCATATGCTACCATCGAACCAAATCATGGACCAGTCTGCTTGAGTCCAGGTCCAATGTATTCTCTGTGAGCCTTGACATGAGTTTTGGACCAATTGGGCTTGATTAGGCATAGATTTCAAGGCTGAAACATGGGCCTAGCTCATATCAGCAATTTATAAGGCTATAGAATTATAATTTAGAAGGCAATTTCCCATACTGGCTGCATCCACTCGCTAGTCGCTAGTGCAAAAAAAAAAAAAAAAAAAAAAACTAAGAGCAAAAGATGAAAAAGCTCATGCAAGGAAACTTTAGATTTTTTTTGATAGCCATGGTAGTTAAGTAATTTTATTGGGTATAAAAAATTGAAATCTCTGTGAAGCACCCTCCACCATCCTAATTATAAAAGAAAAACCATTACAAAAAAATACTGAAAAAATTGAAAATATCAATCTACCTCCATGAACATTGTAATGACTAATATATTCATGGTCAAAACACTAAAAAAAACATTATGAATTGCTATAATATTTTATGTTCATGTTTTATATTTTCTTTTAATTTTAATATTAATCCAGAACTTGACCCACTAAAATACATGAACTCTGTTGCAAATTTTAGCTGAGGCAAGGAACAATTAGCCTGGATATTCTGATACTGCATTTAATTCTTTAGATGTTGGTAACATGCTATTTCTTCAAATTAATTTTGATTAAATATTTGCCTGCGACTGTATAATTCCCTCTCTGATTTCTAGTGTCTAAACATAGATGAGCTTGCAATACCAAGTACCTAAACGCATAAAAATCAAATCATGTCATCAGGAATAGCACAAATCATTTGCTTTGATCTTCTATTAATCAAGGATAACATTCTGAAGCATAGTGCTAGTTGATAACTGGAAACTTATACATACTAACTGAGGGGGAAAAAACAAAACATGAAAGAAACAAGCATTGATCACACAGCAATCCAAATCCATGGGACACGTAATTGAAATCCTGGAAGCTACACTTGAATAAGAGAACACACGGTTTGTACCGTAGTGAGTATGAGGAGAATCGCGGCTGCAATAAGAGAGATTATGGCCCATGGAGTATGGAAATACTCTTGTTTCAAGGTTGCCTTCCATTTATTCCAAGGCCTCCTGCAGTATGCATTCAGATCTTCAACGAGACTAGCGAAGATGAAATCATCCGCGGAGAGAGCATTTTCCTTGGAAATATTATGAAGAAGAGTCGTAACTGCTTCATAGTCATGTATCCAGTTTTCTATAATTCCATTTCGATCAAGGATTTCCACATCCTTAGGAGTAACGACAAGGAAATTGATTGTTGAAATATAGTTAGCTATTTAATCTTCGACGCAATGGCATTGCTCAAATGCCTGGAGATTCCTGAATAAGATTTCTGTGTCGTCATCTATTTTCAATAGTGGCATTTCCAGGATCCCTCTATCGAATTTCATTTCGATCAAACTTTTGCCCGGTTTAAACCTGAACTTAACTCCAGCTTGATGGAGTTCAGTTATACTTGGTACGTTTATGGTCTCGAGTTCTTTCTCCGTTTTATCTGACTCTGATGGCTTCTGACATTTTATTATGAAGTCAACAAAATGTGCTACTTCAGACGAATTGATTTCCTCCACAATTCCCGTTTTCATCCAAGAATCTCGTCTCTCTTCGAAGAACTTGTATGTAAGCTTAATCACTGAATATTCCTCTTCAGCAGGGCTATATCTGGTTATGCTGGATGCTTTAAGCAAATCCTCAAGAATGAAGAATGGGAGCTGATTTCAATCAAGCACATGTCAAGTAAAATATCGCTCAGCATCCATGGTTTATTGAATATACGGTCATTGCTACTTTCAAATCCTTCACAACAACCTTTGAGCAGGACCACAATGATGAAGGAGGCATCTAGTAACATCATTTTCACAAAGTCTTCACTACCAAGATCGATGGTTTCTGCGTAACAATTACGCAATCTTGTCTCTCTCTCCTCTACAACTTTAATTAACTCCTCCATGCTTGCCTCGCTCCATTCAAGAAAATCTTGCAAGTACAATATTTTGTGCTCCTGCATTGCTTTAAGCTCTTCTTTTCCATGGTGAAGTGGACCAAGGTTTACTACTTGAGGTGTGAAGATCTTTTCATTCGACTCACGTACGTAGTCAAATAGGGACTCTGTAGTCATACAACATTGATCGGAGAAAGAATGCAACATTTCCATATCCGCTCTCAAGGACTTCGCTAACCTGTTAATATCAAGTGAAAGTTGTGAATCCTGATCATATTTTGTTACCTGCTGATCATCAACCGATGTTCCTACATCCTCCATCCTCCATCTTGTGGGGATACTGACCAAAACAATTCTATTGTCAGACTCAATATAAAAAATTTCACTACCATTAAGTAGTCTCAGACTAATTCTGATTGCTTCACTTAAAAAAAATAATCTGGTTGCTAAAAGTATGGACCGGGGAATAGCTACCTATCACTTCCAGGTTGCATTTGGTTAACATCATGGAACATAAAAGACAAAAACGTTTTTGATTAGAGAGACAAATATAAAAATATAAAATAAATCTATCTCTTAGATTCACATTCTCTTTCAAAACATCTATTATCTTTATTTCTTGTATCTTGAGACAATAATTCAATGCTACCCAACAACTTTGATTTGTAATGTCAGAAGTAACCAGCTATGTGTTCATCTAGAACTAATTACAAGCACTTACAAAAATTGCTGCTGAAGAGCATATGACAGAGTTGAGAAAATTGCTAGTGTCGGCATCAATAAATTTATCATTACTACAAATGCTCGAACAAATCCAACTCCTACTAAGTAGAAACAGATGAAAATATACAAAAGATTAAATATCAAACAACTGCGAGAATGCAATAAATTAAATAAGGATTTTAAACTTCAATTTCTAATTCTTACTATTGAGGACTACATAACTACAACAATTTCTACTTACTTAGATTGGCTTGAAAACGTCCTTCTACGCTGTCCCAGAAGATAGTGGCTCCCAGTTTCTCCGTGAAGAGTTAACTTCTTCTTTTTATTTTCCAATGGTCGACTGCTGCTTAATTTTGCCGGTGTATGAATCGTAACAAGTAATAAAGTGATAAGTAAAATATTATCTCACGAGAATTTGTAAAAATTACTACTAGTTACCAGAGTCTTTTAAATTATGATCTATTTAAGGAATCGAATGAGATAGTTTATGAAACAAAAATTAATGATTAAAAACAAACAATCAATTGATTGAATATTAATGAATTCAATTGTACTGGTTTTAAGATTTTTTATTACCGTAACTATTTATATGTGAACTTTCTCAATTGAATTAATTACTCCTAACGTTGATAATTAGGTTTTTCTAATTTAAACATTAATCTCTCTCGAGTATCAATGAATTATTTTGACAAGCAAATTTCATATACTTTACAAAAGTTCTGAACTTGTCGAAATTTATTAAGTACCATAAAACCGGTAAAGATTACAAAAGTTCCTAGGATATCTCTATCCTATAGATTTCTTAAGGTATTTCAAATAATAGCTAAAACAATTATCACTTCTCAGTCTCAAATTGAATTCTAAATCATGCAGATGTTGGCCAAACATACACAAGCATTACACATATAGAATGAAATACTCAAGAACTTAATGTAATAATTCAATCGAAGAAATTGTTCACATGTTCATAGTAAGGTTACATCAAAAATCCCAGAATAAAAATCTACTTCATAGTTAAATTAAAGAGAAACAAACTTGATACGATGCACATCACTCAAAAGCAGAGAATGGCAGTGGAATAGATAGGTGTCCTCCAAATCTTCTTTGTTTTTTCCTCTGTTTTTCGTTCCTCTTTGTGTCGCCTCTTCTTCTCCCTTTATTCTATTGTAGGGTTTCTCTATGTATGCACCTTTTTCCTTGCAGACCCCTCTTTTTTTATATATATATTGTTGCCTTTTTACCCCCGCTGGAATGAAGACAGTTTCCTTTTCTGATTTAAATTACTTTATACCCAGACATTGCGGGCCAAATGTGAGGTATGAAACGTGCGAATTCAAAGATCTCTATTTCTGGAGAAATTGTAGAAAATCGAATCTTCTTTCCAACGACACCAATGTTGTCATTTTTAGACCTCTGAGACTTGAGAAAAGGGCCATAAACCGAGACAGTATTTGGAGTGCAGGAAGTTCGGGTCCGATTCAATCCCTGTTTTTAGACTCGCTTTTTGGGTTTCGAAACAGCAAAACTGAGTTATATGCCCTTCATATATTTTGTAGATCTTCATCTCAGATATTTAAAAATGATGAAGAACATCTGGAACTGAGTTGTATAGCTTCCTTTGCAGCACACAATAAATCAATGTTCGATTTTACTGCCAGATTCTACCTGCTCAGTAACTTAGTATCTGATAACACATTAATTTTCCACAAGATCAATAGTTCAAAAAGAGATCAAAAATTCTAATTATCTTATGCAACACATCCAAAATATTTCAAAATCAAGTATGAATAGTGAAAAATATACATACTAAAAATTCATTTATCATCGACTTCAGCATATTTCTCACTCTAAATGTAACACATTGTATATAGCAAACACTCGACGGACACAAAGTTAAAGTGAGAGTCACTTTAACTTTATATCTGTAGAGTGCTTGCTATATACTAATCTTAAGTTAAAGATGATTCTCACTAAAAAAAAAAAAATTAGCATTTTATAATATAATCAACTATTATAAAAAAAATCTCACTACAAAAACAATTACTTCACTTCTTAACTGCTGAAGTATCTAATCTTCTTGATTAATAAAAAGGATAATGACGACTGCAACATGTAAACACGCTAAGCGAATTGTAAACTGTCACCTGTTTGAACAATCAAGAAATTAAAAAAAAAATCATTAAAAAATAATATAAAATTATTTTTGTAGCTTCATCTAGTAACTTCAATTTTTAATTTGAAAGGTTATACCTTAAGCATTGTGTGGATTGCGTTTATAAGTGTGTACATGACATAAAAAAAAACATTATTTAATATATTATCAAAACCTTAATATATAATTAAGGTGTCAAAGTTTAATTTACGTTAAAAAATAATATAAAATAAAATTATTTGTATAACCTCATCTAATATAACCTTTTGGATTAAGACGGTATTTTAACATAAACTAAATAATTAATTGAAAATGGCAGCTACACCATTGTAAACCAGCCGGGCTAAATGAGATTATGAAGAATTTGATATTTTGCATCAATAGAAAATTAAGGAATCCAATAAATCCCTTTATTTCATATATGATTCTCACTTTGGCTCAAGAGTTGTGACTTTTGCTTTCATTTAGTACGGTCAGAACAATTCTAATCACTTTATGTTGAACTTTAAATAATTGAATGGGACAAAATCAATCAATTATGGAGGAAAAGTTGGAGTCTACAATGAATTGGCATAAAAATCTCAATTAGTTGAGTGAAAATTTGTAAATAAAAATCAAACTACGTCAAAATATCTAGTAGTATTAGACTCATGCAAGGTTTCGAGTAAGAAACAAAAGGCATAAAATGCCTTGTGTCAACCAACTATACATCCCGTATTCCTTTCAATAGCTTGTAGGTAAAACAAAAGCTGGGGCTTAAACAAATTACAAGTTCAGAAAAATCGCAGCAAGATCGATGAACAAATGCTATTCTTTAAAAGAGAAAAAGAAAAACAGTGAATGGAGACTTAAAATGAATTATTACATAGATTAAGTATCAAATTATCTATAAACAAACCAATAAACACAAGACACATAGATAAAATATAATAGCCCCCACCTAATGATTTATGTATTGCACATGATTTTATTTAAGTGTTTTATTAGCATAGTTTATGAATAATGCAGTAGATTAATCTGTGTAATAATTCCTCTCGTTCTCCAAGCCTTAACCCCCTCAACTCTTGCAGAGGTGGAATATATTCACCGACGATCCAAACAATTCAAGAACACAAAAACAAGAAAGTAGAACTGCACATGCATCTTTGAAAAAGCACAGGAATCTGTCAGACATACATTTATGCAAACATCTCTACAAGCAAAGCGCATCAATTCAAGTACAACAGATTAATTTTAGATGAGCATACATCATCTGTGAAATAGGCATGGCTAGTATCTTGTAGCAGAATCCCTGTGAAGCGCGCGCGCTCGCCATAATATAGATGCGCGGTAAAAGCTGCAAGTGCCTGCAGCACCAGTGAAGAATCATTTCCCCACCGTTAGGCCCCTTATCTTTAAATGCGAAGGCAAGTCGTGTCATTATCACACTAATGCTTCACGTGTGCTGTCTTGTTTTATAAAGGAAAAGGACGAGTATAGTTAAAATCACCGCTGAACAGTACCCATGGTCCAAAAAAAAAACACTTCATCGCGCCATGTATGTATACATGTATGGCCAGCACTTCTTGCTAAATTAATATGCACAGCCGTAACGTAAAGATGTAGATCTTCCCATCCAAATCTTCAATGTCCATGATCATGTGTAGTCTATTACAAATCTTGGTTGAGTGTCATGATTTTGATGATAGATAGGTGGCCTTCAGGACAGGCTGCTATTTCAAAGGACTTATAAACTACTAGTCTATTTTAAACTGATGCATCCTCACGGCTTAGCCTTTGAAATTTCCCAAAACATTCATGTCATGTGAAGAGTATAAAATCCGATCCGGGAATCAATCCAACTCAAAACCTAGACTATGAGTCAAGTGGGTTTGACTCGAATGGTTTTATTTTTTATTAGCGCTAGATAGGCTCATCCATAGAAGTACTAATAAAGAAATCTGAAAAGAAAATAACATTAATTTGCTTTTATCATTTGATTTGACATAATCTGGTATTACATCTATGTTTCTAGTTACACTCATTGCATCAAAGCTTGGTTTCATGCAAGATTACGTGCATGAAATTAACCTTTTTAATTCCCCTAACGACGTTACTAATTAAACACACTTTACTGTTACATTACATAATCATACAAACATGTGGTATTTAACCAATCCCGAAAAAATGAAACTAACTTCCATCTCGGCTGACCGAAACATATAGTCTCGTACGTCTACCTGCAAGCTCCGAGTGGCTTACCGCAAAGACAAGCATTATAAGCAAACGATGATGCTTCGAGGTGGTCGAAAGGCGGACCTGCTGGAATCCTCCCACATAGGCGGTTGTGACTCAAATCCAAGTGCCCGATAAATGATGCTTGGGACAAAGATTTTGGTATCAGACCCCAAAAGTTATTGTAGGATAGATCAAGAACCATGAAGTAAGATCCCGGACCGAAAACATCCGGTAGATATCCATGAAATGAGTTTTTGCTCAAATTCAAGTTACCAATAGCTGAATTAAACAAACTATAAGGTATATTTCCTGATAAGTTGTTGGCATCAAGATTTAGTGTTGCCAAGACTGCCATTTTACCCAAAGAAGCTGGTATTTCGCCCGATAATCTGTTCAAGGAAAGATCCAAATCGGCGAGACGATAAATTTTAGAAATTGAATCGGGAATTGTCCCGCCAATATAATTTCGGCTCAATAAAGCACGACTCAACATCCGAAGACGCCCGAAATCTCGAGGCAAAGAACCCCAAATCCGATTGTTACGCAAATCGAGATGCATCAAACTCGACAAATTAGTCAAGGATCTCGGGATCCTACTTGTTACAAGATTGTCGGCGATATTCAAAACGGTCAGCCTGTGCAACCGTCCGATGTCTTCCGGAATCGGGCCTGAAAGCCGATTCCCAATCAAATCAAGAATCCTCAAGAACGGCAACGACGTAATGCAGGCTGGAATCGGACCTGAGATCCCTTTCCAATCAGCAATTGTAAGACTGGAGAGCCTCTTGAGCTTGCAAATAGAAGGAGAGATCGAACCAGTCATGTACCCGGACCGACCAGCTTTTTGGAAAATGGGGTCTTCAGATTCACCTCGGAGGTTAATGTCAGCAACCCTTTTGGTCTCCATGTCACAGCTGACACCATACCAGTTATGGCAACAATCGGTGCCCGCCCAAGAATTGAAGATGCCCAAGTAAGGCTCGTGGAGAGCTGCTTTGAAAGCTAGCAAAGCTGCCCTGTCTAAAGGAGGACAGCTTCGAACTGTACAAGTAGAGATGAATATTGTTAAGGTTGCTAGTAATGTAATGTAAGAAAACATTGTCATTGTTTCTTGATTTCTGCGTGTAGAGTGTATGCTTTTTTTTATGAGTTTACGTTGGGGAGTGAAGTGTGGGCATGGAGATGAGGGATAACGTCGTTGTTTGTGTGTGTATATATATTAGGTGGGATTATTATAGTGACGATTTTGCCCATAACGTGGATTGTTACAGGTCTTGCCTTGCTAGATGTGTGATGACCTATTTGCATGTTCCTTTTCATTTTTCAAATTATGGTAGGTTTTTTTTTTTTTTAATTTGTGCGAATTCGTGAGAGTTATTAGAAGAGATAATATCCAATAGGGATGCTCATTTCGTAAATAAGATGATGTTTGATGATTGTCTCATCATAGAAAAGATATAGTAAGAATAGAATAGATATATTTCTTTGTATGTTTTTTTATGAAAATACAAAAAATTATTTTAAATTTATTTAATAGATAGATTCATTTTATATATTTTTTTTTTAATTAAATACATTTTTATCTCTTTTGTATTTATTTTTTCTATCATGAAACACTAACCGAATATAATTTAAAAAATAATTCTTTTAAATTTTTATGTTTTAACCTCAGCAATTTAAAAAATTCATTATTCTGAATGTATCAAATTGAATAATTAAGAGAGTTTATTATCATAAATATATGAATTTGATAAAAATATGTGTTTTTAAAATCATTTGATAGAAAGATTCTATCTCAATTAGTTCATTAATTGATGATAAAAATCCAAGTGCATGTACATGCCATTTCAATTATTATGGATAATTTGTTAAAACTTTAATTTTTCCAAAAAAACATTTTCAAGAACAATGAAAATTTGTATGTTGTTTAAAGACTTCACATTGATTAATGAAAATTTTTATAGATCTAGGATTGTTTTTTCTAAGAAAAAAATATTTCTTGTAGGATCAGGATTATAACTAATTAATCCCATATCAATTAAGACTATTTCTTTTCTATTTATTATTGTATCCTTAACAGTATATTATTCAATATGTCATCTAAACATTAATATCCCTTCAAAGTAAACAAGGAATCTAGTCTCTTCTCAGAATCGAGAATCTATATGGATGTTTTAGGAAAGGAAATGTTCGGATGCGTGTGAGTAATTATAATCTGATATCTATGAATTAATTAGCTGTTATTAATTATCAGGTAAGGTCATCTGTTCTGATGAAAAGAATCACTGACTCGTACGAGCTAGAGTTAATACTGCTACAGAAATTTCTGGGAAAATTAATACATGGGGATTCAATACATACTGACAATATCAATCAAGCACGCGCTCCAAATTAATGTATACGAGGACATGAGCAGCAGCATGTTGGTTGGATCATGATAAATGTTTTGCTGCTAACTATGGTTGATCTTGAGAGAATCAATTAACCTTGATTCTTAAATTGACAATGCACCAAACTAAAATCCTGAACTTGTGATCTCTAAGATGCAGGTAGTACTAGACCAGTGAAGCGACGGTACTGTCTCTCATGCCAGCTTGCCTATCAGCTCTCATTATGTCTTGAGTTCAAATTCGATGTTAGAAATCAAGGGAGGGGGGAGCTGAACCTAATAATTGAGGAAGAGCATATCAACATGGAGATATATGGGGATAAGCTCGGCTGAGAAGTTAGCTGGGGAGGGTGAGGGAGAGAGTTGGGGGCATGTGGTGCTGTATACATCGCGTGGCACTTCGAGGTCCATGATTAATTGGAGAGGATCAGAATGTTGTGGTGACCACAATAAATCTGTGAAAATAAATTAATTCTTCTATGAAGCAAAAGCCTTCCTCGCTTAGGATAATGCATTGCCAGGAGGAGAAATTATTAGCCAATGGAAGGAGAGGAAAGCGACGGCCAGCAACCAGTGATCCATTCGGTTAACCACATGTTCTTTTTCCTGGCGAAAATGGTGCCTGTAAAGACTCTATGAAGTAAGTAGTATACAGGAGATGTGAGATCTTAACCATGCCTGATCTCAGGATCTCTTTCTTGGACTGTAGAAGATGCAGACACTCTGGCTTCGTTAAAACTTGAAGTTTTGTATGGTATGCTTGGTTTTTTGGAGTAAATTAATGTTTCTGAAGTGTTTACTTCCATAGAGTGAACCATTTTTCATGAATGTCCTCTTTAAATTTTAATCAATTTAGGACAAAGTTCTATCAGAACTTTGGGACAATAAAATGGGACTCTACTTGCTGATTAATTGACCCTAGACTGAATCTTTGTCTCCCAGATTGGAGTCACAGTTGTGGTCCTCCATTAAAGGAAAAAAAAAAACTCCTTGCCCCTTAGAAATCTGGCTCATCCACATGCCCTATCTTTACACTGTTTAATATCGATCCACCAGGAGAAGATCGGTGTGTGGGACATAAATAAAATTTTGTACGTAAATCAAGAGAGGACAGGCCATCATTTTCCCATGTCGTGAAGATTTCAAACCAACCTGTAATCTCTCGAATTTCAAGCATATCTTGAAGACAAGTGATCAGCCAACACTGACATTTAACTGTGTATGAACAGATGAAAAGGACAATATTGTAAATTAGAGAGATGGGACGTGATATAACTTTTCACAAGTGATTATTATTGAATGGGTAAAACACATTCATGGTCCCTCAATGTTTTATAATTGATCATATTTGCCCTTCAATTCAATTTTGGTCACACAGAAACCCACCATATATTTTTAACATTTTTTTTCTTTAGTTTCAAAGTAAATAATATAATTTTCATGAGTTTTTCAATTCCAAGATGAATATTTTAATCAAATTAACGTGATTAAATGAATTTAGAATCAAACTATTTGATGTAAAAATACCATATTACTATCCAAAACTAAAAAAGTACGAGTATATATTTCAATTTCCCAGCCACTAACAAAATATTGCTTTTAAAAAAAATCATCAGTGGTGAGATAATTAAATAATTAAAATGGTGAATAAAAATATGTGTTTCGAAAATCAAAAGTTGGTGTTGCATATCTGCATTCAATGAGAAATCAAATGATTATGTTAAATTACACTTTCATCATACCATTTTTATAATCATATGATTAGGCACCAGCCATGTGGTGCACGTGCAAGAGGGTCCAGCAAAGAAAAGTTTTCACACTTTTTATTATTTAGCTATTTTAGGCTCTCATAAGAAGATCAAGATTTGAGCTATTTGATCTTTTTAAATAAGTATAAAAGAGAGGGTGTTTAGGATAGCGGTGGATATTATTTTTTAAAATAAATTTTACTTAAAAATATATTAAATAATATTTTTTATTTTTTAAATTTTTTTAATATTAACATATCAAAATAATTTAAAAATATAAAAAATTATAAAATTATGATCCGATCGCAATGCTAAATATGGAAGATATGATATGAAATTCACAAGTACATTGCTTTCTCATGCACTTCCTCTCTCTTCTTAAAAAAAAAATAATATGATCAAACACAATAACCCTTCGAATCCCTAGAAATCCACCTAAAATAGATGGGAAGAATCATTTGAAATTTTATGAATCCAATCATCCAAATTGTTAGTTAGGCAATATCAAAGTTATAATCATTTGAAATTTTATGAATCCAATCATCCAAATTTGTTAGGAAAAATCAATATTATAAAATAATATAAATTATATTTTACATTGGTAATATTAAGTATAAAAATTTATTTCAAAATTGTCTCAAATATGTCTGTTTTTGTCCTAACCCTTATGTATTTGTCTCTAGAACACTAACCAAACAAAAACTTATGGAACAACCAACAAATAGCCATGCAATGATCAGTTTTATATATTTGGTTGCTTTCTTGCTCAAGGTTAATTGTATTATAAATCGGGCAAGAACAGGAGTAAGGTCTAAGTGAGTAATGGAAGAGCCAAGAAGACTTATAACTAATTAGTTGAAGTTTTTACATACAAGCAGAGATTAACAACTGCACAACACATCCTGCATTCTTGGGACCAGTGTTACAGTAATCAATAAATACAATTTTTTACAAGCAAATGCAAAATCATACTAACGAGGGAGTCTCGTATCGTGCAAATGTGTTGAAGCTATGTTTTGGAACTGAGTCGGCATGATATTATGAAATACTGTAGGTACAGCATTTTGCAACTGTGCTGGCATCATATTATGTGATTGTGTTGGCCCCAGGTCAGATATGCCCTGCGATTAGTATAATAGGATGTTAAATTAATAAGAACTCAGAGTGCAGATCATTGATGATGGCTCCACTAAAGTATCCCAGAAAGAAGTGGAGATAAATGGTTGTCATCATAAAGTTGATTTCTTATCAGGAAATACACACAGAGAGAGCTAAAGAGTATTAGGCTGCAAAAGAATTAGGCAAGAAAATAAACAAGATGGCAGTATCACAAACCATTAAATGGAAGCCTTCCTGTCCCCCAACGTTCACATCTCCTGACCGAGTTACCTGCTGCATACATGACACAAGTTCTAATGAACACCGATTATTGATAAAAAAAAATAGCAACATAGGCAAAGAATATCAGCAATCAGCAGACCTTTCCCTTTTTAACCGCACCACTGTGGTTACTTTCCTTTGTGTTTGCTGCTCCAGCTCTTCTAGTAGCCTTGTCTGCACCAGTAACCTGAAGATCTGGTGCCCTCTCTTTAGAAGTATTCCTGTACTGATTCTCTTCCTCAATGCTCCCTGAGGTGTTAGGACAAGCACTGGTTTCAGCAGAGTTATTTAAACTCGCACATTGTTTCAAAGCTTCTCTTATAGCACAAAGTGCGATGTTGTAACTCTCCTGTGAAAGAGACCCCTCTTCACCTAGTATTATGGCTCGTCGACACAAGTCATTATAGCGACGGACCTTAGTTTGCACCTCATCCAATCTTTCACTGATGGGATGCCTGCTCAAAGCAGCATTTGTCCAACGTTGCAATACATATTTAGGTGGAATGCTGAACACGCCTGACATTTGAAGAACAACAATAGCATGTCTACAGAGATAACCTTTGTATTCAAAAGAACGACATGAACAATAAATATCTGATTTTGTTTCATTCCATTCCACCACGTAATTCTGACCGTCTTCAAAGTCCTTCACAGTATACATTGTGGTTGTCTCATCCTGACTTTCTTTCTTAAGATGACAAGCAGCTGCTCCCAGAACCTCAACTTGGAATTTCCTGAAAATTTCATGTGTGTACACCAGTGACATTTGCTTCTCGAAAGGTGATGGGGATTTTAACTCAGCCGTTTCATGCCATGCATCAAAATCTGCCTTGGCTTCCTCTTCATACCTATCTTCAAGAATCGTTTTGTATTGTTCTATAAACTCTCTCATTGATGTTTCTGCATGCACATATTTGTCATATGAAGAGGTCAAGCTTTCAGAGCGCGACATTGTAGACAAACCAGCAAATGATACATCTCTCATGAAGGCAGGCACCCAATATTTGCGATCTTCATATAACGATCGAACCCATTCAACCTCTCGAAGATTAAATTTGTCAAGCAACTTCGACCATCTCTTTTCAAATTGTTCCTCGGTCCATGATTTAAAAATACATTTATTAAATTTTACCATAAAATTATCATGCCAAAGACTCAAATATTCAAGCTGCCTAGGGATCTTCTCCAATATATGCCAAAGACAAAAACAATGACATGTTTGTGGAAAGACTGCTCCAATAGCTGCTTTTAAGGCGTTGTTTTGATCAGTGAGCATTAATTGTGGAGCACGTTCCCCCATTGCCATGAACCATGTTTGCATTAACCAATCAAAAGTATAAACTGTCTCATCTGCTATCAATGCACAACCAAGCAATGTGGGTTGAATATGATGATTCACCCCAATAAAGAAAACTAATGGTATTTTATACTTGTTTGTGAAATATGTAGTGTCAAAACAAACTACATCATCAAAGTTGCTGTAGTCTTCCATTCCTTTTGTATCAACCCAAAACAAGTTTCTCAACCGATGCTCTTCATTCAAATCAACAGCATAGAAGAACTTAGGGTTCTCTTCCTGCATATGCATAAAAAGGTCTAGTAATACCTGAGCATCTCCAGATTCTAAGACCAAACTCCGCCCCTTATCTTGCTGATTTCTCATGTAACCCTCTAAACAATCCACATTTTGATATGCACCAAAAAGTTTGGAAACTGAAGACAGATTCTTTCGTCGTCGTATCCGGATGTCATTCTTAAGAGGATCATCATTTCTATGGCTTCGAAAGAAGTGCACCTGGGCTGGTAAAAGCTCATGATTGTGTTCTTTTACAAAACTGTATATGTACCATTTTCCATTCTGTCTTCTCTTCACATGCATGCTAGCTTTACAGCCAATTTTTGGGGAGGGTCGTGGATTAATGGCATCATCAGACTGCTGCTTATTCCCATACCTTATGCATGAGAATTTTGCATCAATGAATTCTTTTGATGACCTAGATCGCCTGCTACTCAACTTAGCAGTACCAAAGCCTACAGACTTGGCATAATCTTTGTAAAATGAATATGCAGCTTCATGTGATTCAAATTCAATACCATCACGAGGTTCTGGAATTGTACTGCCTGTGATCACACTGGAATCCATTATTGTAGTGAGAAGATTCAGATCCGCTTTGTATCCCCAATCTGCTCACATCAAAATCTGCAGTCCTCCATAAAGTATACAATACATGTTGTTCAAAATCTCCTCAGATGGAGGTAGCATAATTTTTTTACTTATGATTTCATAGCCATGGTACCTAAAACAAAAGAATATGATTGGACAAACCATATCAGCAAGAAATAAAGTTAACAAAGCAATATCCATTCCAAACCGTGCAAAGCCTCGATCTCAAACTAAACACACAATGCATCAAAAAAGTCCAAATGAATTTAGCACCCAGCAACCAATTCAATACCAGTTGTTCACACAGATCACCTAATTGCAACCTAACAATGCCTCAAGCACATCTTTTTTTAGCAAAAAATAATCACATGGAGACCATAACTCCCAACACGAAAACAAAAGGTAAAACACAACAAATCTCACACCAATATAATGAGATCATCCACCCGTTGTGCTCAATTCATCCATCTAACATATATGGTTCATTTCCAAATATTTTTCCTATCCCTTCTCCTTCCATTGCATTCCACTTCCATACACAACACACAATGCTCATAACCATTTAACACACAGAACAGAAGCTTCGCATCTCACGGCATTCATGCCACTCCTGTTCTTCATTCCAACCATTCCGATTTATCTAACTAAATTCATAAAATATCATATAATCTCGACAAAACCATTCGATACAAATTCAACTTAATATTATAATTTCTATATTAACATGTATTCCTTCTCACCTTCAACACAAGCACCGAATTTTTGGCCATTTTTTATCATCTAAAATGCAAAACATTCCACAACTCTCCATCATTCCTCTTCTAAAGCCAAAAATACACAAACCCTTTTAGCTCAAAACACATAAAGAACAAAGCTTTCCAATAAAAACTCACCAACCCATTATTTTTTACACAAATTTAAAAACAAACCCATCTCTTCTTTCCATAAATTCCAACAAAAACGAAACTAAACATCTCAAAAACTTTCAAAAGAAGACTTAATAACAGAGCTTGAGCTGGAAAAAAAATCATTAGGTACCTGAAAATTGCTAAAGTGTTGAGTCCCCACAAATACAATAGCTAAAGATTGAGTCTTGGAGGTTGAAAAAGATCCGATTTTTGGAGAGACATGAAGATTTCGTTGTCGGGTTAGGGTTTTCGGGTCTGTGATGGAGGAGAAGCGAGCGAGGATGATCTCGGATTTTTCCGACGCTTTGTGCTTCGAGTGATATACCAAGCGCTTTGTGGTGGTGACGCGTGGAGGTTAAGGGGTGTTTTGCATATTCTCTATGAGGAAGTCAAGGGGGTTTTTGGTAGTACAGTGCGAGTGGCATTGCAAGTGGGTTTTCTTTTCTGGGCAACCATCAAGTTAGTCACCAAATTAAAACATATAATCAGTTCGGTCCCTGAAGACAACTTTCATGAGGTAGCTCATTAACGTATTTTGAGATTTTCGGTGTAAAAATATTTTTTATTCAAAGATATATTAAAATAATAAATTTTATTTTTAAAATTTTATTTTTAATATTAGTATATTAAAATCATCTGAAAATACCAATAAAAATATTAATTTAAAATAAAATAAAAAATAAAAAATTATTTTTTTCAAAAATATTTTTAAAACCCAAAAACAAATCACTTTTAGTAAATCTAACTTGAGTCAAGACTCAGGTCTAGATAGATTTTTCAATAAAAAAATTATTTTCAAAAAATTTAAAAAAATATTATTTAAAAAAATCAAAGGGTTTTTAGTTGAGTTATATCCAAATAAACCATAAACCATATTTATTTATTATAAAATATAGCTTAGATTAGCTTGAATCGACTTGATCTAGATTGATCTATCTAGCAGTATTAAGGATAAATTATATAATTAAAATATAATAAAAGAAAGATTTAATTTGATGAGTGAAAGCTAACCTGGCAAATATTCAATTATTTTTTTATAAGTTTTGTTTTTTTTGGTTGAAAATACATATTTTTTATAAAAAAATATTTATTTAAATATATTGAAAGATATTAACAGAATTAAATTTTAAAATTCAATTGAGTTTTTTTTTTTTTTTTTTTTTGGG
>Ga0307510_10003634_pt1 | contig 18006 bp, 19 predicted proteins | sample 12_EM_MG_FD_207224 | JGI IMG/M metagenome (GOLD analysis project Ga0307510, IMG submission 207224) | Populus trichocarpa ectomycorrhiza microbial communities from riparian zone in the Pacific Northwest, United States - 12_EM | ecosystem: Host-associated > Plants > Roots > Unclassified | place...
CATACAAACCGGGTACTATTAATAGTAGATACCTGCAATTCTGCGAGCCTGGTTTGTGCAATGGTTATACTTTCTGTATAATCAATTTGACTGATGAGAACAATATGCCTGATATAAGCACCTATGGCAATAACGCTAAAGAACATTATCACTGCAACCGACGTTGAGAAATATACATTTTTGAAATGATTGCCATATACCAGCAAGCCTAAAAACAGTACCCATATTATCCCGATAATGACTCCAAATACTTTTATGGATACTAAGGAGTTCAGTTTAGATTTAGCCTTATCTTTTTGCATACCTTCAAGCAGTCTCATATTGAGCTTTAGCGATCTCTCCAATTTCTTATCGTAAGCATTCCAGATGCTTTTCAATTCCATTTCTTCCATTTTATTATGATTTGATTGTTAAAAATTTCTGTTTAAGCCGGGCTTTTATCCTGCTGATCTTTGTCGCTACGTTGGTTTCAGTAATACCCAAAATTTCAGCTATCTCCTTATAGTTTTTTGATTCCAGGTAGAGAATCATCAGCGCTTTATCCAGTTCGTTTAATTCATTTATAAATTGCTGTAACAGGTGGATATTATTCTCCAGCCCTGGATCTTCCCTGTTATCAGCTATTTCTATCATACTTTCAGTTATGGGCGATTCGGATTCAACTCTCCTCCGCGCTTTCCGGTAAAAGGATATAGCCACATTTAGTGCTATCCTGTACATCCAGGTTGATAGTTTATAGCGATCGTTATAGCGACCGAAAGCACCCCACAATTGTACGATGATCTCCTGGAAAAGGTCTTCCTTATCCTCATCATTTTTACCATAAGCCCTCGATACTTTATAAATAATACCCTTATTCTGTTCAATAAGCTGCAAAAATTGCTCTTGTGTATGGATCGGGCTCATTGGGTCTGATGACTGCTTAATGAATTTAGTTATTTTATCTGTTTTCTTAATTATTCGCAGTTAAGTCGAAAAAATCACAATTGATGAAAACTTTATTTATAAAAAAGCCCGCCAAAATTTTTTGACGGGCCTACAATATTATTATATACGACACTTATGGATGTGGTGGCGGTGGCGGCAGGGGTGGTTTAGGATGCGGTGGCGGTTTCGGCAATTTAATATGTAAACTTCCGTGATGACGCCTGTAATGCCGGCGATGCCTGTAACGTCGTGCAGCCGGTCTTGGTGGCGGAGGTGGTCTTCTTTGCAACACAACAGGCGGATTAAGCAGTATTTTAGCCGGTGCTGCTTCTGCAAAATCAAAACTGAAAACAACCACTGTTGTAATGATCAGGTACTTTGTAAACTTCATGCTAATAGTTTAATGGTAAATATTATACAGATAACTTAAAGTTAGCTATAATGTTTATTAGTCGGTTGCCACCGGGATCATTTTTGGCTTTTTTGTTACATTTGGAGGTAGTAAAGTATAAACGAATGGCGCTTTTAGAAGAACGGGACAAACAGTCGGCAGAGAAAGAAATACAAATGCAGGAGCAAAAATTGCGGGAACTTTTGCAATATGTTTCACAGCATTCTCCATTTTACAAAGATCTGTTTGCTAAGCACCAAATCGATGTGAAAGCAATTCAAAGCCTGTCCGACTTAACTTTAATTCCTACTACGCATAAAGAAGACCTGCAGCATCGCAATAATGATTTTTTATGCGTCCCTGCTGAAAAAGTGGTGGAATATACTTCCACATCGGGAACATTAGGTGGACCGGTAACAATCGCCCTCACGGAAAACGATCTGAACCGCCTGGCTTATAACGAATACAATTCTTTCTCCTGCGCTGATGGGTCAAAAGATGATATTTACCAGTTAATGCTTACGCTCGATCGCCAGTTTATGGCAGGTATTGCCTATTATTCGGGCATACGTAAACTGGGTGCGGGCATTATTCGTCTTGGCCCCGGCGTGCCGGCATTGCAATGGGAAACGATTAAGCGCTTAAAACCGACGGCCATCGTGGCTGTTCCGTCATTTATTTTAAAGCTGATCAATTTTGCCAAAGAAGCCGGCATCGACATAAATAAAACATCGGTTAAGAAAGCAATATGTATAGGTGAAAATATCCGCAATACCGATTTTTCATTGAATATGCTTGGCAAAAAGATCACCGAGTCGTGGAATATTAAGCTGTACTCTACCTACGCTTCCACCGAAATGCAAACTGCATTCACAGAGTGCGGCGAAGGCAAAGGTGGCCATTATCAATCCGAACTGGTAATTGTAGAATTATTAGATGAAAATAATCAACCTGTAAGACCTTATACTTCGGGCGAAGTGACCATCACGACACTCGGGGTCGAAGGCATGCCACTGCTTCGTTACAAAACAGGCGATATCTGCATGTATTTTGATGAACCTTGCGCATGCGGGAGGACGAGTTTACGTTTGTCATCCATTTTGGGCCGTAAAAAGCAAATGATCAAATTTAAGGGGACAACGCTGTACCCTCCTGCATTGTTCGATCTGCTGAACGAACGCGAAGAAATACTGGATTATGTAGTTGAAGTATATTGCAACGAAATAGGACTTGACCAGGTGTTGCTTTATGTAGTACCCGCCGAAAACAGCGAAGAATGCGATCATCGTATACGCGCTTACCTGCAGGCAAGATTAAGGGTAAGTCCTCACATTAAATATGTTACAGCCGAAGAGATACAAAAGATGCAGTTCAATGAGGCTACCCGCAAACCGATCAAGTTTATCGACAGAAGGATGTAATTGCGGAGTTCGAAATGCCGAATGCGGAGTGTTGAAACACTTTACTCAAGAAAACTTTCGCAATTGACATTCCGCCTTCCGCATTGATTTCTTATTTCCTACATTAGCCAATTAATTTGATAACCCGTTAAAATATAATTTTGCCCATGATACCTATTGGACAAAGCACGCTTTCTTTGGATGATTTTGCTGAGCTGATATTTGAAAAAAAGGAAGTTGCTTTGGATAAATCCGCCTTAGATAAGGTGAACACCAACTTTGAATTTCTGAAAAAATTCTCTTCCCATAAGCTGATCTACGGTATCAATACCGGGTTCGGGCCGATGGCTCAATATAAGGTGAGCGAGGAAAATATCTTACAGCTTCAATATAACCTCATCCGCAGCCATTCATCCGGCAGTGGCAAATTACTGCCTGCACAATTATCAAAAGCCCTGATGATTGCAAGGCTGAACAGTTTTATGCAGGCATATTCCGGGGTACACACCGAGGTAGTTGAACTGCTTAAAGAAATGATCAATAAGGATATCTGTCCTTGTATCTACGAACACGGTGGCGTAGGCGCCAGTGGGGATTTGGTGCAATTGGCGCATTTGGGCCTGGTGCTGATCGGCGAGGGTGAAGTGATCTTTGAAGATACTGTTCACCCAACCATCGAAGTATTCAATAAATTCAATATTAAGCCACTTTCAATTCATATCCGCGAGGGGCTGGCTATTTTGAACGGCACCTCGGCGATGACTGGCATTGGTATGATCAATATCATACAAGCAAGAAAATTGTTAAGTTGGTCAGTGCTTTTCTCCGCAATGATCAACGAGATCGTGGAGGCTTTTGATGACCATTACTCGCACGAGCTGAATATTGTAAAACATCATAAAGGTCAAAACAAGATTGCCGAAATAATGCGCGACATTTTGAAGGACAGCAAAATGATCCGCGACCGTTCGGAGCATCTATATAATCCCGATAACCTTGACCAGGAAGTTTTTGAAGATAAAGTGCAGGAATACTATTCACTGCGTTGTGTTACACAGGTTCTGGGACCGATATACGACACCATAAACTATGCTGAAAATGTAGTAGTGAATGAGTTGAACTCAGTAAATGACAACCCGGTAATCGACCATGAAAATCATAACATTTTCCACGGTGGCAATTTTCATGGCGACTATGTATCCCTGGAGATGGACAAACTAAAAATTGCCATTACCAAACTATCTATGCTGGCCGAAAGGCAATTGAATTACCTGCTCAACAATAAACTGAATCAAAAATTGCCTCCCTTTGTCAATTTGGGCGTGCTGGGACTTAATTTTGGTATGCAGGGTATGCAGTTTACCGCAACCTCAACTGTGGCAGAAAATCAGACGCTATCGTTCCCGATGTATGTACACAGCATCCCGAACAATAACGACAACCAGGATATCGTTAGCATGGGCTGTAATGCCGCACTGATGACAAAAAGGGTGATCGATAATTCGTTTGAAGTTTTGGCTATCCATTTGATGACCATCCTGCAGGCTATTGATTATCTCGAATGCCATGACAGGCTATCCTCAAGCTCGATGGCACTTTATGATAAAGTGAGGGCAATATTTCCTAAATTTATTGAGGATCAACCACGTTATAAGGAAATGAAAAGAGTAAAGGATTTCCTTGAAAACTCTGATCACATATCTGCTTTCAAAAAATGAAATGCGCATTGATCACCGGTGGCTCAAGGGGCATAGGCAAGGCTATCTGTTTAAAAATGGCCTCATTGGGTTATTATGTGCTGATCAACTATAAAAGCAATATAGATGAGGCAAATAATACGCTTTCTCAAATTATCCAGGCAGGTGGCAACGGCGAATTACTACAATTTGATGTTGCAGATAAAGATCAGATCAGGCAGGTGCTTGGCGGATGGATAGAAGCCAACGAAGAAAAACACATTGAAGTACTGGTAAACAACGCCGGTATACGAGACGACAGCCTGATGGCATGGATGAGCGAAGAACAATGGGACAACGTTCTTAAAACCAACCTCGACAGCTTTTTTTATGTTACCCGTTTGGTTTTGAACGGTATGCTTACCCATAAATACGGGCGCATTATCAATATAGTATCTCTTTCTGGGATAAAAGGATTGGCCGGACAAACCAATTACTCAGCAGCTAAAGCTGGTGTAATTGGAGCCACAAAAGCACTCGCGCAGGAAGTGGCTCGTCAGGGAATTACTGTCAATGCATTGGCACCCGGCTTTATAAAAACCGACATGACCGAAGGCCTGGATGAAAAAGAACTAAAGGCCCTGATACCCGCAAAACGTTTCGGCATGCCGGAAGAAGTGGCGCATGCTGCTGCTTTTTTTGCATCGCCTGAAGCTTCCTATATTACAGGACAAGTATTATCAATTAATGGCGGATTGTATACATGACGCTGCCTGTCGAAAATATTATCCCGTTAATACCGCAAAAGCCACCCTTTGTGATGGTAGGTAAACTGTTGAGTACCGATGAGATAAACACCCGTAGCAGTTTTCATATAAACGGAGACAATGTTTTTGTTAAAGACGGCTTATTCCAGGAAGCTGGCCTAATGGAAAACATCGCACAAACCGCGGCATTAAGGGCGGGTTATGTTGCAAAAACAGAAAACAAGCCTGTAGCCGTGGGCTATATTGGTGCGGTAAGCAATTTTGAAATATTTTACCTTCCGAAAGTGAATGACGAGATTGAAACCGAGATCACCGTCGAAAACCAGATATTTGATGTTACCGTACTTTCAGGTAAAGTTTGGCAAAATGAAAATTTACTCGCACAATGCGAGATGAAATTGTTTATCAGCAAATAAGAAGGATGAAGGAACAGGACGTATTTGTAGTTGCTGACAATGTATTATCGCCCATTGGCAAAACCACCGCTGAGAATTTTGATCAGCTTAAAAAGAATGTATCCGGCGTAAAGCAACATCATAGCCCAGAGATTTCTGCCAAGCCATTTTATGCGTCTCTTTTTGATGAAGCGGAAACTTTCATCAATTCTAACGGAACTGATTACACCAAATTTGAGCTGCTGCTGATCGCTTCTCTCGCTGATGCTTTAAAGAATAGCGGAATAGACGCAACCGATAAAAAAACAATATTGATCATTTCCTCCACCAAAGGAAATATCAGCCTCCTCGAAACACAGGAAAATAGACCTGAATTACAAAAACGCATCGCACTTTCAACATCAGGCAAACTAATTGCCGAATATTTCGGATTTGTTAACACACCCATTATCATTTCCAATGCCTGCATTTCAGGCGTAATGGGCATCATCACCGGGATGCGTTTATTACGAAGCAATCAATATGAAAATGCTATAATCGCAGGAGCCGATGTAATTTCTTCATTTATCTTATCCGGTTTTGAATCCTTCCAGGCATTAAGCCCGCAGGTATGCAGACCGTTTGATAAATCAAGAGATGGCTTGAATTTGGGTGAAGGTGCCGGAACCATTATTCTATCAACCAACAAAAAATATACGCAAAATATAAAAGTACTTGGCGGCTCGGTAAGTAATGATGCCAATCATATTTCGGGGCCTTCCCGCACCGGGCAGGAACTGAGCTATGCTATTGATCAAACCTTGAAAGACGCCAACCTATCAGCTACTGAGATCGATTTTATTTCAGCACATGGTACGGCTACCCCTTACAATGACGAAATGGAAGCGAATGCGATCAATTTGTCGGGCTTACAATCAGTCCCGCTAAATAGTTTGAAAGGCTATTATGGACATACCCTGGGAGCAGCCGGTTTAATAGAATCAATCATATCTATTCAATCTTTAAAACAAGGGCTCATTTTGCCAACACCGGGTTTCAAAGAATCGGGAGTGACCAAATCTGTAAATGTAATCGCCGAGTCAAGGCCAATTCATGCCAATCATTTTTTAAAAACTGCTTCCGGTTTCGGCGGTTGCAATGCAGCCGTAGTATTTGGCAAATAATAGATTATTTTTGAGACAAAGGGAAGGGATAAAATTGACGGCAGCAAACCATATAACAAGCAGTTGTAAAATAAACCAGGGTATTGTTTTGAAAGATGGCAAGCAAATCTTTGAAAATAAAGGACCCGATGTTGCGGGCTTCCTACTTTCCTTATACCAGCATATGCTGTTGAATTATCCTAAATTTTATAAAATGGATAACCTAAGCAAGCTGGGCTGGCTGGCTTCCGAGGTATTACTAAGAGATAGTTATCAAAAAGATGTTTATCAGCCTGAAGAAATCGGGTTATTATTGGCTAACCGCAACTCGAGCCTGGATAATGATATCAAATACTTTGAGTCGTCTAAGGAGATTGCGAGTCCATCACTGTTTGTTTATACCTTGCCTAATATCGTGATCGGGGAAATTTGCATCAGGAACAATTTCAAAGGAGAACATGCCTTTTTTATACAGGATAATTTTGACACAGATTTTATAGAACAACAGGTAAATTATTTATTAAATAACAATATTTTGCAGACCTGTATCTGCGGTTGGGTAGATGTTTTGGAGCAGGATTATAAGGCAGTACTATTTTTGGTTGAAAAGCGAGAAAAAACCGCATCTTTTGTGTTTTCAGCAGAAAATATGAATAAAGTTTTTGAAGTGTAATATGAGTTCATCAGTATACATTGCAGGTGTTGGGGTGATATCAGCCATTGGGAATAATGTGGCTGAACATCTCCGTGCTTTTGAGAATGAGCGGGCAGGCATGGGTGATATTACCATGCTGAATACCATTCACAAGGGTGAATTGCCTGTTGCCGAAGTAAAACTGAACAATAATGATCTGGCTAAGCTAACAGACATGCCGCCGCAAACCAGTCGCACAGCTTTATTAAGCCTTGCCGCGGCGAACGAAGCCATAGCCGATGCTGGTATTCCCGGGTTTGATACCTTGCGTACTGGCTTTATTTCGGCCAATACGGTTGGAGGGATGGACAAGAGCGAAGATTTTTTTGTCGACTTCTTGGCTGATAATAATAAAGGGAAATTAAGGAATATATTTGATCATGAGTGTGGCAGCAAGACCGAGATCGTAGCAGATCAATTGGGAATTACCGATTACCTTACCACCATTAGTACGGCTTGTTCTTCATCAGCTAATGCAATTTTCTACGCTGCGCGCCTGATCAAAAATGACCTGCTGGATGTAGCTATAGCCGGCGGGACTGACGCGCTGACCAAATTCACCCTAAATGGCTTTAATACCCTGATGATTCTTGATAAAGAGTTTTGCAAACCATTTGATGAGCACCGCGAGGGGTTAAATTTAGGCGAAGGTGCTGGTTATTTAGTACTGGTATCCGAAAAAATAGCCGAAACATTGAACAAAGAGCCATACTGTAAACTGAGTGGGTATAATAACAGCAATGATGCCTACCATCAAACAGCATCATCACCGGATGGCACAGGTTCTTATTTAGCGATGAAGGGCGCCTTGAAAAAAAGCGGGTTAAAGCCATCGGATATTGATTACATCAATCTGCATGGTACCGGCACGCCGAATAATGATAGTGCTGAGGGTACGGCAGTCAAGAGAATATTTGATCCGGAATATCCACCGATGAGTTCAACTAAATCCTATACTGGGCATACGCTTGGCGCGAGCGGGGGCATTGAGGCGGTATTTTCTGTGCTATCTATCAGGCATGGTATTATTTACCCCAACCTGCGGTTTGAAACACGGATGAGCGAACTGCCTTTTGAACCTGAAACTGAGTTTTTGAAAGGTCAGAATATCAACCATGTGATGTCGAACTCATTCGGATTTGGGGGAAATTGTACATCTTTAATATTTTCGAGGATTTGATATGAAGACTTTTATCCGCTCATCCTCCTGCATATCGCCCCAAAAAACATTCGGTAACGATGATTTTCTAACTGACATTGTGGAGTACACAGGCACCCGCTTAAAAGCTATCGAACCAGATTATAAAGAATTCATCGACCCAAAGCAGATACGTCGCATGAGCCATATTATAAAAATGGGCGTGGCTGCTGCTAAAGATTGCCTGAACAAAGCAGATGTTGAAATGCCGGGCGCGATCATTACAGGAACAGCCTTTGGCTGTCTGGAAGATACCATCACTTTTTTGACCCGCATTGTGGAGCAAAATGAAGAACTGTTGCCGCCTACGGCCTTTATCCAGTCTACCCATAATACGGTTGCCGCACAGATAGCCCTGATGCTGAAATGCCACGAATACAATAACACTTTTGTGCATAAAGGGATATCCTTTGAAAGTGCTTTATTGGATGCTATAATGCTGTTGAAAGAGCAGGAGGCAGATAATATCCTTGTGGGTGGTACCGAAGAAATGGTAGATACCAGCTTTAAGGTTTTGACACGTTTGGGATTATATAAGCGCTGGCCGGCGTCTAACCTGTCGCTGCTTTCAACAGAATCAAAAGGCACTATAGGTGGTGAAGGCGCCGTTTTTTTCTTGCTCACAGATAAGACTTCTGAGAATAACCTTGCAGAACTTACCAGCATTAAAACAGTTTACAATCCGAAAGATATTGAGGGAAGTATAAATACTTTCCTACAGGGAAATTCGTTAAATCCAGAGGATATTGATTTAGTGATCACAGGGAAAAATGGAGATATCAGAAATGATGCCATTTATAAACAAATAAGTTCTTCACTTTTCAAAAACAACGGTCTGGCCAATTATAAGCACTTATGTGGCGAATATCCAACATCCTCGTCATTTGCCTTATGGCTGGCAGCCAATGTAATTAAGAAGGGCATTATTCCGGAAGTTATATCTGAAAGAGAGAGCAAAAAAACTGCCCCTAAAAAGGTGCTCATCTATAACCACTACCTGCAAAAATATCATTCACTAATGCTGCTTTCAGCCATTTAACCATCTGCCATGATTACTGCAAATAATGACCTGTTCAGTATTCATCAGATAGCGCATGAAGATGGTGTGATTGCGGCAACACTTGGTATAAACCAGGATAGCGCTATTTTAAAAGGGCATTTTCCCGGTCATCCTGTTGTGCCGGGCGCCTGTATGCTGCAGATCATAAAGGAAGTTTTAGAAGAGGCTTTAAATCTATCGCTTAGGCTCAAAAAAGCCGATCATCTGAAATTCATGACAATGATCGACCCCATGAATATTCTTATTGTTAATTTAGATATCACTTATAACTACAAGGATGATGGAGTAATTTTCCTCAATGCAAAACTAAGTAATGCAGATGTAGTTTATTTTAAGTTTCAGGGGGATTTTGTCTGATCGCGGGAAGGAAGCAATATTAAATAAGATGGTATCTATTTGGATTTCACTTCAGCTATTGCTTTAGCTGTAACAACCAAATTACTCAAACCTAAAACATAAAACGTCTTGTCTTTAGCGTTGTTTGTCCGTACTATAAATCTTGTGTCACCCATTGCATAAACGGTTTGAGCGGGATCCGGATTAGCTGCTTCAGTTACCTTAAAACCTGCTTTAAGTGCATCATCCACTGCTTTCAGATAGATATCTTTTGAATAAGTAATATACATTGTATTAATGATTTTACCCTTTACCAGTACAATAGAATAACTATCTGTTCCGCCGCTCAATTTATACTTTATGAAGTCAGCGTCATATGCGCCCAAGCTTTTTGTGCTCTTACTGCTCACCGCATATTGTTTACCTGTCAAATAACTATCAGCCTGTACCTGGTTCAAGCTACTCAACCCCATTAGCTGGGTAACCAGATTACCTTCATCAATTTTAGGGATATCCTGCGCCTTTGAAAAAGTTGCAAGGGCCATCAAAAACAAGACAATGGTAAAAGGTTTTAAGGCTGATTTCATTTTAGTCTGTTAAATAGTAAATGATTGATTATCTGACTGAAAAATAAAAAGAATACTTCAAACAATCAACTAAGAATTTAATCAGCTCAGGTCGCTTACTTGGGTTACTTAATCACTTAGTGCGATGCTTCTCAATATAAGCTGCCATAGAATTAATATCTACCAGCACTTTACGGCCCTCTTTGGGATCTTGAATATTAATACCGTATTCTCTTTTCAAGAGCACTATAAGTTCTAACGAATCTATAGAATCCAGTCCCAAACCATCACCAAATAAAGGCTCGTCGTCTTTAATATCGATCGGTGTTAAGTCTGTTAAGTTTAAAAATAATATGATCTGGCTTTTTAGTTTCTCTTTCAGCTCTGTATTTTCCATTGAGTAATTATTTTTTAGCAATTATCTATGTAAATCTTTCAATCGCTAAATCGTGTCAATTATATTAAATTTTTTCGTTTCAACCCCAAAAAGGTTATCAACTGTAATACTAAGGTGATGATAACCAAAGGTACCAGGTACCGCATCACATCTGTTAATTTACCACCTTCCAAAAACAAGCCATAATAAGCCTGCAAGCACCAATGCATTGGCGAAAAATTTGCAACGGTTTTAAGTGAAGTATCCATTGCAAAACTGGGCACCATTAAACCTCCTATCGCTGCCAAAATCACTATGGAAATCGCCCCAAAACCATTGCTTTGCTGATGTGTTTCAGCAAAAACACCCACACATATCGCATAGCTTACCGCGCACCACCCGCAAATGATGGTCACTACTAACAGTCCGAATACATCCAGCGGAATATTTAACCCGGGTAATCCCATCAGCGGAAAGCCCCATATACCCAAAGCGAATATCACGACAGCTTGTACAACCGTAACCGCCACATAAGTGATCTGTTTGGATAACAAACCTACTGCATAATTGGTTGGCAATGTCTTTAATCGGATAAAACTGCCACTCACTTTTTCCCTTACCACGCTGCCTCCTAAAGACATAATGACAAAGAACATAGCAAAAATTGTCCATGCAGGCACATTGTGCTGGGCAGCATTAGGCGCGCGTAAAGCTCCGTTTTTAGAAACCGGGATCTCATGAATACCTGCTTTATTATTCAGCATCTCGTTCTCCAGTTTCTCCGGCAGTTGCTTCTCATTGATTGCGAAATAGAGGGTACGCAATGTTTCGCGGCTTTCTACAATTTGTAAGGCACTCTGTAAGCCCCCTTTTACTGAAAGACGCAACTGCTCCTGCAAAACGGGGTTATAGTACAAAGTCAGCGGATTAATATCCCCCACATATTTTTGAACCGAATCGGCTTGCAAACCAAAACTGACCAGTGCTTTGTTAGAAACGCTTTTGGCTTTCGCCTTTACTTTCCTGGTAAAATCGCCGGGGATAACCACGCTTAATAATGCATCCTTATCTTTCATCGAGTCGGCGATGGCCTTGGTATCCTGATTTTTAGGCAGATTGTATACCTTGAATAACCCGATCTTGTTGATTGCCTCAATCAGTTGCTTACCTGATTCCCCCGTATCACGGTTACAAACCAGGATGGCCATTTTGTTTTTGTTGATGAGCTGGAAAGTACTGTTCTGGATATCGGTCACCACAACAACCAGTACAATGGGCATAATAAACATGAGCGAGAGCCCGATACCATCGCGTACCAGCACCCGGCAATCCTTCACTATAGTGGCCCAGAGCTTAAACATCATTCCGGTACTCCTTTCCGGTTAATTCTAAAAACAAGTTTTCCAGGCTTTCCTGCCGATGTTCTTTTAATAAATTGGTTAAACTATCCTGTACGATGATCGCACCGCTGTCTATTAATGCTACCTGCTCACACAAGCCTTCTGCCTCGCTAAGTTGATGAGAGGTATAGATTAGGGTAGTCCCGTTTTTATTAAGCTCCATCAGGTAGTTAATAATAGCATGGCGTGTTTGCACGTCCACACCTACCGTCGGTTCGTCCAGTATTAAAATAGCCGGATTGTGAATTACCCCTATGGCCAGGTTAACCCTCCGTTTCATGCCGCCTGAGAATTTATCTACCTGCTTATTGCGCACATTTTCCAAACCCAGAATATGCAATAATTCATCAGTCTTTGTTTTTATTTCCTGCCTCGTTAATCCCGACCATGCCCCGAAGAATTCCAGGTTTTCAAAAGGACTCAGTTCCTGGTAATATGAAAAATCCTGTGGCACAAAACCTATCAGTTTATTTACATCTTTATTTTTTTTGCGGACATCCCGGCCAAGTAAATGAATGTTCCCTTCATCCGCAGAAAGCAAGCCGGTCATCAGGCTGAGCAGTGTTGTTTTACCAGCACCATTTGGGCCAAATAAACCGAACCGTTCCCCTTTCCTTACCGTTAAGTTCAGGCCGGAAAAGGTCACGCCATCATTGCCCGGGTAATGAAATCCCAGGTTTTCAATGTTTACCGCCAATTCATCGTTCAAGCCCATTTTGTATTTTTTAAAGCAAGGAATGCATTTTTTTCCACTTCGGATATCTCGATCAGGAAATCGCCCATCTGGTTAAAATCCTCCTGGCTTCCTAACCTCCCTTTGTATATACCTGCAGCATGTACGGCAGCAGTTCGCCAAAGGTCGCCTGATTGTGTAAATATTTTTGAAATTTCCAGCAATTCTTCGTTTTGCGTATAAGCCTGTGCCTCCTGCAAAAAAGCTGCATAAATATATCTAAACCCGCCACCACCTGTGCCAATCTCTTCCTGCATCCGCACCAATTGTGCCAGGTACGAACCTGCTTTTTGCAGGCCCAGCTTGTCGCGCCAGTTCTTTATTTTTTTTCCTGTGTATTTAATGCCCTTTACCCCGGCAAAGCTTCCCGGTATCCGTAACATTTGGTTCACGTTGGTTTTTATCCCGCTGATGATCGCTTTTTTGATCTGTTCATCGGTAATTACACTTTTACTTTTAGGGTAATATAATTGACCCTTCGGCGCTAAAGCCCCTTTTGAAAAGCGCACGCGTTCCAGTTCGTAGCTGGTCAATTTGGTGGGCGTTTCCATCACCGGGTCGCTGATAAGGTAATTATCCCCCTCCTTGCCAAAAACGATCAGGTTATGTGCATTAAAATGAAAACGGTATTCGCGCGGAAAATAAGACAGGTAATATACCCCTACCTGGCAGCCAACCGGATGGCCTTCCTCTAATCGTTCATTCAGATAACTTTCCGCCTGCTCTTTTGAACTGAACTTTTTTCGAATGACTGGTATATTTAAAGCATTGCAGGTCCGCTTAAAGATCAACCCCGGAAAAGTGCGAAAGGCGATTGCAGGCCCGTTATTTATTTTGATAAGCGGGATATAACAAAAAAACAAACCCGCCCCAATGCCAAATGCCAGTGGTTCGGTGATCTTGTTTAAAGAACTTTCGCGTAATAAACTGCTGGTGACCCCTGATTCGCAATGTGCCGACTGGTGGTGTTCAAAATCAAGCTTCATGCACGGTCATGGTTTTTATATCCTCCAACTTTACGTTAAAGGCATCAGCATATTTTTGTAGTTTTTTATCGGATAGTTTATTAAACACTTCTGGCTTTAAGTGCTGTTTGATCTGCCATTTCCAAAAGCCGGAATAGCCGGCCAGTATCTCCAAATCCATCAATCTGTATTCCATAAAAAACAATATCGGACTGGCTTCATCATTCAACACCCGTTGTTTGGCTTTGGCAATGCGTTCCTGTACATCCTTCCATGCCACATCCAGGGCATTGATCTTAACATCCCATCCACTGCTCAGTTCGGTCACATATTTGCCGGAGCTATCTGTAGCATAGCAAACCTCTTTTGTGATCTTCCCGAGCGAGCTCATATCCTGTGGCACATTTTCCTTCTTCATATTACACGATTAAGTGATTTTATGGGTTAGCAGGATACCATTAACAAACCGTCAGCATTGCATACATGTACGAGAAACGGGCACTTTCTGGAACCAGCAATAACAACCTTTCTCCTTTTTTCAATCTGCCGCTTTTGAACAATTCATTGATCATCAGGAAAATTGATGCTGCGCCCACATTTCCTACCGTATATAAATTGATAAACCATTTCTCGTATGGGATACCACCCCCGTAAATTTGTACCAGATCGTATATCCTGCTCTTAAAAAAGTCGCTGGAAATATGAGGTAAAAAGTAATCTACATCAGCAGCTGTAAGACCCTTTTTGTCCATTATTTCCTTTATTTTCTTACCGCCAAGGTGTACAATGTTATCGCTCAGTAAAGTGATATCCTGCTTTACACTGAATATCGATTTATTCATGATCTCTTCCGGCGTATAGTCCATAAAACCTTTCAGCGACCCATCTTCCATCTTTTCGCCGCCCATATACATACAGGTATCCATTACATTAGCATATGAGGCTCCTTCTATCCAATCGATGCGCAGGCTTAACCCGTCGTCATTCGGCTTGTCGGACATTAAAAATGCCGAGGCGCCGTCTGACAGCATCCACCTTAAAAAGTCCTTCTGAAAAGCGATGAAAGGATTTTCTTCCATTTCCTTTAGCTTCTGAGCCTCCTCTTCAAACACATCTGAAACGAGCAATCCCGAAAATCTCTCAGAACCGGTAGCTACTGCTAAATTGGTCTCGCCTGATTTAATAGCGAGATAAGCATATTTAATAGCATGCATACCCGCACAACATACGCCTGAAGGAGAAACCACCTCTACCGATTCTGCTTCGGGTAACCAGCCGTGGGTCATTACACCATGGCTTGGCATCATCTGATCCGGGGACGAAGTACCACATGATAACAGTTCAATTTCTTTTATCTTATCAGGATTACCCTTGAACAATTCCTTTACTGCCAGGGCGGTCATCTGCGCATTGGTATGGGTCGATTTGCCATTCTTGTCCAGCGCATAATAGCGGTTAATAATACCGTTATTACGCAGTACGATCTTTTTTGATTTGGACGGACGGCCATCGATATATCCCAAATATTCTTCCATCTCATCATTCGGCACGGGATCATTCGGGAAATAAGCAGATGTAGCGTTTATATAAACCTGGTTAGACATATTTTATATTACTTGTAAATAGTTCTGTTTCTTAGCTTTAATTCTTTTAGTTGAAAATGGTTTTATAAATATTGCATCTAAGATAAGGAGAACTGGCGCGCCCAAAAATAGTGCAACAAATAGATAATACTTAAATGCTGATATCCATGGCGCTTTGTTTTTCCGCTTAGCAATAAACTTTGCCCAGGCCGCAAAAATAAATTTGGCCTTGCCTTCAATAAACATAAGGGGATACTTCACTACTACTGCTTTCTGATCCAGTAATTCTTGTTGTAAATTACTCCATCTTCCTGTTTCCAGGTGTTTTGCCACTATCGCCCCAAGCACAGCCGTATTACTGATATCTTCATCAGACACACCAGGTTTCGGGAAAATATTCAGATAGCGTTCTTTTTTACCCGTCAGCATCCAGTAAAAAATGGTAACAAAGCTTACCGGGTTCAAATGTTTATCAACCAAAGCAATATTTCCCACCAGTTTGCCACCAGCCTCTTTCAGCGATTTCCGTATCCTGTCATACGCATTCAGCCACATGTTCCGGCCGGCACTAATGGTGATCACAGGTGTATCCCTCAAAATCGCCTTAAAATCCGGATGATTAACTATAGAGTTTGAAGGTATACTTGGTGATAAAAACCAGGGCTGATACCCGAGAATTACCAGATCGTATGCCTTTTCCTTCAGATCAAATGGCTGCAATGCTGTAGGTACACTCAACACACAATCAGGCATAACGGAAAAAAAATGATTCCCCTTCCAGGGAAATTTATACTCTGTAACGGGCTTTACCTGCACTTTTTCAACCGTTGCACCGGCTTCAACTATTGGTGTTGTGAATGAATTAATGATGTCGCCCATCTGTCCCGACTGCGTGTAATAAATAGCCAATACTTTTTTATCCATTCTGCGGCAAAGTTAAAAACTCTCCTGAGCTTAGCTAAAATCTTCTTTATGCAACACTTTTGAATTTTCACAATAGTCCAGAATAGCATGACGGACTGCGGGAGAAAGGTCCTTAAAACTCTTTATGATCAAGGCTTTATCTTTTTCGATATCCGAATGATATTTTACAATTTTTGGCGCATGTTCCTGTATAATCAGCCTCAAAAAATGAAATTCAGCATTATCAGGGTCAGCTACTAACGCTGTTTCCAGTTTAATACGTCCCTGCTTAAAAAAGCTCAGTCTATCCTTTGGTTTCTTTAGCAGGCCCGCTTTTCTCATTAGTAAAGCCCCTTCATAACCTTCTCTTTCCTTTTCCGGCGCATCTTTTATAGTTTCTAATTCTGTATTAATAGCGTCCGGCGTAGCCGACTTCATTACTGCATAAAACTCTGCTTTCTCAAATTTTTGTGGATGTGCATTTCCCAGCACCGAGCCGGTTAACACGAAAAAAACACATACAAAAACCAATTTCCATCTCATAAAAATATATTAAACAGTACCAAACATAATAAATAATAAGCCCCGGGTCAACAGTCAATAAAACACAATGCTATCAATATATCATGTTAGTAAACTGCCAATTCGTCGATATATTACAAACAATATACTTTAAAACTAATTAACTTTTGCTTACTTTGAGGCTGCATTTTTTGCAGATAATAAGTATAGTTTAATTAAGTCCCCTCTTAAGACAAGCTAAGGGTATAAAAGTTTAAAAAAATCGAGGTGAGTAAAGACACACCATTTTCTGACTTATGGGCTATCATCTTGGGAGGATCAAGCGGATTTGGGTTTGCCTCAGTTGAAAAACTTGCCCGGCAAGGGATGAATGTTGCCGCGCTTTATCGCGAAACCTCGATTACCGAAAAAGAACTGGTTAAAAGATTTGCAAAGATCTCTTCCGAAAATAACGTCAGTATTCTGCCCTATAACATCAATGCTTTGAATACAGAAGGACGGGAAAAATTCACCGAAAAATTCACCTCAGAAAAAGGAGTATCAAAGCATAAGGTAAAATTGCTGCTTCATTCCATTGCTCGTGGTAATTTGAAACCGTTGGCGGGCACTAAGGACTCGACGGATGAACTTTCAACAGAGGACATACAGTTTACTTCTTATGCTATGTCGAATAGTTTGCTGGACTGGACACGGACCATATTGGACGCAGAGCTGTTTCACCAGGATGCCCGCATCATTGGTTTGACAAGTGAGGGTGCCCATAAACACTGGGATGGCTATGCAGCTGTCTCTATCGCCAAAGCATCGCTTGAAAGCCTTGCAAAATACATGGCGGTTGAATTTGCCCCTTTTGGCTTAAAAACAAATTTGATACAGGCAGGTATCACAGAGACCTCATCATTAAAAATGATACCGGGTAGTGAAAAACTATTGGAGATCGGTAATAACCGAAATCCAATGGGACGGATGACC
>Ga0307510_10003635_pt1 | contig 17993 bp, 10 predicted proteins | sample 12_EM_MG_FD_207224 | JGI IMG/M metagenome (GOLD analysis project Ga0307510, IMG submission 207224) | Populus trichocarpa ectomycorrhiza microbial communities from riparian zone in the Pacific Northwest, United States - 12_EM | ecosystem: Host-associated > Plants > Roots > Unclassified | place...
ACTTAGCTTTAGCAAACTTAGCTTCAGGTACCGGAGCAACAATGGGGTATATCGATGCTTCAGGAAATATTGTTGATATGAAATATCTAGGAATTGATCGTATGGCAAATCCAAATCTTCAATGGGAAAAAACAACTGCAACAAATATAGGTCTTGACCTGGGTTTCTTAAATGACCGAATTACAAGTACTATAGATGTTTACAGAATGGTTACCAATGATATGATCATGAGTCAGCGTCTGCCTGAATTCACTGGATTTTCATCAATTGCAACCAATCTTGGAGAGGTTGAAAATAGAGGGATTGAGGTAAGTCTTACTACTTTAAATATAAAAAAACCAAACTTTGAATGGACTACCAGCGTTGCTTTTTCATACAATAAGAACACCATTAATGCATTATATGGCAATATGGAAGATGTTAAGGATGCCAATGGTAATGTTATTGGAACAAAAGAGGCAGATGATAAGATAAATGGATGGTTTATTGGTAAACCTGTTTCTGAAATCTGGGATTATAAAGTGATTGGGATTTGGCAAAAAGAAGAGTGGGAAGAAGCTGCAAAATACGGACAACGTCCTGGTGATCCAAAAGTTGAAAACAGCTATACTGCCGACGATGTTAATGGAAAACCAACTTATAATGAAAAAGACAAACAGTTTTTAGGACAAACGGCGCCTCCAATTAACTGGTCGCTTCGTAATGAATTTAAAATTTATAAAAATTGGAATTTGGCAGTTAATATGTATTCCTACATGGGGCACAAATCGCTTGACGGACGCTATATGAATACTTATAATGATGGTAGTTTATATACAAACAACTATAATCCATTTGTAAATCCATATTGGACAATTGATAATCCAACCAATGACTGGGCACGTCTTGATGCCAGAGGGCCTGCAGGAGCCGGAACAGCAAAATTATATGACCGTAGTTTTATTCGTTTAGACAATATTTCGCTGGCTTATACATTACCTAAGGATCTTTTAGATCGCCTGCATGTGATAAATTTCAAAATTTATGCTTCGGTTCAGAACGTTGCAACATGGTCTGCTTCCGGCGAATGGAAATATTATGGAGACCCGGAAACTGGGGGACTGGCTACACGAATGTTTAATTTAGGTTTTAATGTTTCACTTTAATAATTACTCAACAATGAAAAAATATATAAAAAATAGAATCTCAACACTTGCGCCTTTAGTAGTAGTTACTGCTCTTTTGGTTTCTTGTTCAAAGGATTTTCTGGATCCGGACCCACTTTCGTTTTACGAACCTGAAACTACATTTACTACTGAATCCGGGTTACAGGCAGTTTTAGCAAGTGCCGATAAACAATTGCGTAATAATTATATTCATTATAATGCTGCCGGTAATAGTGTGCCTATCGGTACGGAATATGTTTTCTCTGATATGGCAAAATATGGAAAAACGGATAACAGCAGCACTATTTCTGATTTTGCGAATACTATAGTTCCTACCGGAAGCTTTAAAACAGCAACAAATGATGATTTTTACCTTGGATTTTACTGGGTTGAAGGTTACGCCGGCATTAAACATGCTAATACCATATTGACATATATTGATAATCTGACAAGTTTAACTCAGGAAGCTAAGAATAAATATATCGGTCAGGCCTATTTTCATAGAGCATACCGGTATCTAAATTTAGTATATCAATTTGGAGATATACCGTTAATTACTAAAATTTTGGAGGTTCCAAAGCAGAGTTATTATTCTACTAAAAAGGAAGCTATCATTGAAATGATTACAGCAGATATGGAGAAGGCTGTAGAATGGGTACCGGAGCAGTCAAAACTGCCTTATCTGGGTTTGGTTAATAAAGGAGCATGCCGTCAGTTGCTGATTAAGTGTTATTTGGCTTCCGGCAGATTTTCGGAAGCTGAAGCACAAGCAAATATTCTTATTAATCGGTCAGGTTATTCTTTAATGCAAAGCAATTTTGGAACTTTTGATCCGGGAGGAAATCCACAAACCTGGGCAATTACAAGAAATGTCGTTTGGGATTTACACAGGCCTGAAAACAAGGTTATTGCTGCAAATAGAGAAGCCATAATGGTTATGCCTAATGGTGGAGTACAATCATTTTTACCGTTTGCCTCGATGAGAATTTTTGGACCAAACTGGAATTCTGGTACTCTTACAACACCAGATGGTAAACAAGCAGCAAGTCGTTTTGCCTCAAACAATGCTAATTACCAGGTTAAATATGATTATGCAAGAGCGCTGGGACGTGGTATTGCTACGATTAGTGCTTCCTATTATTCACAGCATCCAATGTGGGTCGTAAACGGTATTGAGGATAAGCAGGATCTTAGGCACAATAATACTGTCGGTAACTGGGTGAATATGGAAGATCTTAAATACAGTGATAAGACTTCTGCATACTACCAGCAAAATTTCAGAATGAAAGAAGGAAACGTTTTATTATCAAAAGATACCCTACGTGAATGGTTTGATTTTCCGTTGTATAAAATCTATCTGCATGATGTTGTAAATGAAACCAATACAAATGCAACTGATTTTCAGGGAGCCAGTACCGGGAGTAAAGCGCATTGGTACTTATATCGTTTAGCTGAAACTTATCTGTTAAGAGCTGAAGCACGTTTTTATCAGGGTAATATTGGCGGGGCAGCTCAGGATGTAAATACGATCAGAGCCCGAGCAGGGGCATCACAAATGTACGGACAAGTAACTATAGGTGACATTTGTGCAGAAAGAGGAAGAGAACTTTACCTGGAAGAATGGAGAAATGTAGAGTTAAAACGTATTTCGCACTGTCTCGCCCTTAGCGGAAAACCGGATGAGTGGGGTCAGACTTACAGTAAAACAGATTGGGATAAACAGTCCGGAACTGATTCAGGCGGAGGTAGTTACTGGTATCAGCGTATTGTACATTATACGCTCTACAACAAATATCCTAGCGGTATCGTTGTGCCAAATGGTACTAAGTTTTATACCATGGACAAACGAAATAATTACTGGCCAATTCCAAACAGCGCTATAACGGCTAATATTAAAGGGAAATTAAGCCAGAACTACGGTTATGATGGTTACGATCCTAACGTTAAAGTTTGGGATAAATGGCAGGATGCTGTTGCTGATGAAAGCACATTATAGTATGCTAAAAATACTAATTTGAATGTACCAATACCAAATAGTTTAATGGCTCAAAATTACCTAACAGTTTTGAGTTTTAAACGACTGTACATTTATTTTGAAAGAGTTAAATTTTGCCCCTCAATTAATAATTTTTTAAAAGTATTGACCACTAAGCATTATCTGTAAAAGGATAATGCTGGCGATCTTTATGAATCTGGATTTTAAATATTCTTTTAATCCAGTCATAATTCGCATGAATAAATAAAATTTTATAGGTTAATAACTGCAGTAGTCTTTTGGTTTCTGCATCACAATAATTTGTTACTAACTAAAAAAATGTAAAACAATTTTTAAATAAGACTTTATATGAAAAAAATATACACATTTCTACTAGTCTGGTTATCCGTCTTTTTGTTCCGGATACAGGCACAGGCTCCTAATTTTCCGGTTAAGGCAAATTTAGCGACATCATTAAGCGGTTCTAAGGTATTAAGCAATAATGCAACTTCGGATGTGATATCATTTCCATTATCCAATCAGACAGAATTTACATTGGAAGTAAAAGCCAAAGTAAATTCGGCGCAGGGAAGAGGATTGGATGTGGAAGTTAAAAATACGGCAGGACTTGGATTTAGAACCTCTTTAGATAAAACTTCTTTTAACCATTCAACAGTTTTGTCAGCAGTAGAAAATTTAAGTACTTCTGTGGATAATGCACAGGAGCAAACGTATAGATATGCTGTAAAAAATGGTCTTGTAAATATTTATCAGGATGGCCATTACTTAGCTTCAAAAGCATTGGATTTTGTAATTGATAATTCAGGTGCCCCAATTACATACGGAACGGACAACCTGTTGGGAAGATGGGCTGGAGTCACAGGTAATAATTCAGGAAAACCAAATGATTACGGCTGGGCAAATACATCTGCAAGCCTTCCCTGGAATACGGCTAATTCTACCAGCGGCGTCCGATATCTGGATGTAACTTCCGGGCATACATTCGAATCGGATAATACAGCTTACAACGGAAGGATCATGTACATTCGCTGGGATAACAGCGCTTATTCCACTTCAACCTACAGTTATCCCGTAAAATTAGAAAAAGACCTGAAATATGAATTTTCATGGATTTATGAATATATATCCAATTCTGCACCCGGAACTCCGATTAATGTAGCCATTTCAGCAGCTTCGAACGGAACCGGAGTTATAGCTTCTAAAACATTTGTAACCGGAAATGCCAATAAATTAAGAAGAGGAGATTTTTCTTTTATTTCAAATGCTGACGGGACTTTTTATATAACCATCACAGCAGGATCCGGGCTTATGGCAATTGGAGATTTAAAGCTTAAATCATCAAATTTAATGAATACCTGGGATGGTTTTGCTAATGATAATTTAGGTTTACCTACTGCTTATGACTGGACAAATTCTGTTTCTTCAGCAATTTTTAATACGGCAAACACAGCCAGCGGAGTTCGCTATATGGATGTAACTTCGGGACATGCCCTTGAATCGGATGGTACCAATTACTCTGGAAGGTTACTGTATATCAGATGGGACGGTGCTCAGGAAAACTCCGTTTATTCTTTTCCGGTACAACTGGAAGCTTCAAAAGATTATCAGTTTTCATGGTTGTATGAGTATATTTCAAATTTAGCTCCCGGTTCTCAAATAAATGTATCTGTTTCCACATCAGTCAATGGCGGAGGTACAGTTCTTACCTCTAAAAGTTTTACAACAGGCGATGTTAATAAACTAAGAACAGGCGATCTGTCGTTCCAGTCTCAGGCTGCAGGTACTTACTACATCAATATTACAGGTGATAAAGCACTTTTTGGAATAGGAGATTTAAAAGTTCAGACACAACAAATGGCCAATATTGTCATCGGTAAAAATTATGCCGCAGGCGCCGTTGATATGGTCGTGAGTTCAGTAACTTTTGAAGATACGGCTTATGCTCCGGAAAAAAATATCAGTCCTTCAACCGAAACGGAACAAATAGCGAACAGCCTTACAGTCGGAGCTTATGCAAAATCAAATGTGGTTTTAAATTCGGCGGCTTCTTTATATTTAAAAAATGCTTACAATCCGTTAATTAATGCAACCGTAAATTTAAATTCGGCAAATGCACGATTGTATTTTGAGAATGTTAAGCCTAGTGAAGTCATTAATTCATATTTAAAATTTGTATCGATAAATGGAGCTCTGGCAAGCAATGGTATTAATGCAAATGTCTCGAATTATGCAGGAGGTGCAGTTGTAGCTCCTTATTCTGTAGATGAAAAGCCATTAGAAGTTTTTACTGCTGAAAATTTTGGCGGAACTTCACAGCTTTTTGCAGTGGTTACACCACATGATAATTTAGACACATTTGATAATGCGGTCAAATCATTTAAATTGAAAAAAGGGTATATGGCAACTTTTGCTACCAATGCAGATGGATCCGGTTACAGCAGGGTTTTTATAGCAGAAAATCAGGATCTGGAAATTCCCGTTTTACCCGTTAATTTAAACGGAACCATTTCATTCATCAGAACAATGAAATGGCATGAAGTCAACAAAAAAGGACTCGCAGGTGGAAGTACAGAAGCTATGGATGTAACCAATATTACCTGGTATTACAATTGGAACACCGGAATGGATACTACACCAAATGTAGAATATGTACCCATAAGACAAACTAATTTCTGGCCATCATTTACTCCTGCATATACTAAAGACGGCTACACACATCTTTTAGGATTTAATGAACCGGATCGACCAGATCAGGCAAATATGACGGTTGAAGCAGCTATAACTTCCTGGCCTGCATTGATGAAATCCGGTTTACGATTAGGTTCTCCTGCAACGTCTGATCCGTTCAATCCGTGGATGGGTAATTTTATGACTCAGGCAGAGGCTAATAATTACCGAATCGATTACGTCGCAATTCACTGTTATTGGTATAAGACTGCTGCCCAATGGAAAAGTGATTTACAAAATATATATGACAGATACAAAAGACCGCTTTGGATTACAGAATGGAATATAGGAGCTAACTGGACAGGCAATAATTTTCCTGATGGTCCAACTGTACTTACCGATGCAAATGCCATTAAGCACAAAAATGATTTGGCAGCAATATTAACCGTGCTGGAAACTACAGATTATGTAGAACGCTATTCCATATACAATTGGGTGCAGGATGCAAGGGCAATGTATGTTACAATAGATGATGCCTTTAAAACAAGAAATCCAAACTGGCAAAATTACGTGTGGCTTCAAACTGCACCGGTGATTTCAAGTACAGCTACAAGTTATGTGGTTTTAACCCCGGCAGGACAATATTATGCTAACAATGCTTCGGCAAAAGCGTATAGTTCAAATAGAGAATTCATTCCAACCTGGAAAACAAAAGTTGAAACGTTGAGTTATGAGCTATCTTCAGATTATCAAAACATTACAATAAACTGGACTGGTACTAATAATGATTTGGTGAATAAGTATATTGTAGAAAGAAAATTAACTGGCGAAAATGATTTTTCAGTTTTCTATGAATCAACAGATTACAAAGTTATTAAAAAGACGGATCAGGTTCATTCAAGAGCAGAATACAGAATCAAAGTCGTTGATAAAGACAATGTAGAGTCAGCATATTCGCCTATACTGGTATTTGAGCAATCGCCAATTGCAGCTACTCCAACAAATATTGAAGGAAAGGCATTATCGGGATCCATAATCAATTTGAAATGGGCAGCAGTTGCAGGAGCAGAATCTTATACTATTAAAAGAGCAGCAACTGTTGATGGCACTTATGAAAATGTAGCTGTATATCTCAAAGAAACAACATTTGATGACATCAATTTAGAAGAGAATAAAGACTACTTCTATAAATTGGCATCAGTGAATACAGGGGGTGAAAGTCAATATTCTTCGCCTTTACAGGTTAAAACATTGGCTTTTACAATTCCGCCTGCAGTTACAAATGCTAGCTTGGTATATGGCGATGCAAAAGTTAATCTTGGATGGGATTTCATGTACGACGCTAATTTTTATGTAAAAAGATCCAATTCTGCATCAGGTCCTTTTACAGTTATAGCAACTGTTGCTACGAATGAATATCAAGACGTATCAGTTGTAAACGGCAATCCTTACTATTATAAAATTTCTGCCTTTAATGCCTTGGGAGAAGGTCCTGATTCCGGGATTTTAAGTGCAACACCTGCACAAGGACAAAAGATTACGGGAACTATAATTGGTCATTCCGGATCTTATCAAAATAGTGGCTTGACAATCGAAAAAGCTTTTGACGAAGATGTAAGCACTTTCGTGGATGGATCAACTGCGATAGGTTATTTAGGATATGATTTTGGACCTGATAAAAAAGCCAGTTTAACAGACATCAGATATGTTCCCCGAAGTGGTTTTGGTGCCCGGGTAAACGGAAGTGAGATTCGAGGTTCGAATAGCGAGGATTATCTTAATTCTTATGCCGTTTTGCATGTGATCACGCAGACACCGCCCAACGATATTTTTACAACGGACAGCGGTTTGGCAACTCAAAAATACAGATACATATATTGGTACACGCCTAATGGTTATGGAAATATAGCTGAACTTGAATTTTATGGTAGTATTGATACTACTTTGTCTTCAAATAAATCGCAGCGAGAACTTGCAGGAGATATTAAGGCTTTTCCTAATCCTACATCGGGACAATTGGATATTAATTTTCCTGCCAATGAAGATTCCCAAAAAATTATGATTTATACTGCAGATGGTAAATTAATTTCCAGATTGGATTGTGCAGTTGAAAATGGTAAGATTCATTTGAATCTGGACAGTAACACTGCAGGATTATATTTTGTAAAGTTTCAGTCCTATCCGGATAAAACGATCCGAATTATTAAAAAATAGATTTATCATACAGAAAAGAAAAGTTAGTTTATTTAGTTTTTATAGTGTTTAGTTTTTGTAGTGATTGTGGGGGATCGTGAGATCCCTCATAAACTCGTTTGTTTGCTGTTTTGCTCTGCTACTTTCCGATGCGAAAATTAACAGTCCAATATTTACTGAGATTTATAGATATTGTGATACAAATAAGGTACAAATCTGAACAAAAATAATACGGAATAAAAACAAACAACTTTTATCCATTATTTCCAATTGACGGATATTATTTTGTTAATCTGTGATAATATCTTTTTAAAGAACACATTAACCCATTGGTTGAAGCGAATTTATGAAATTATAAAACTCTAAAAACGGAAAACAGAAATTAAATTAGTATTTCAGTGAATTTCGAGGAACTCCTTATGACTGCACAAGTTAAGTGAATGGTAAAAATAACAATGAAACTATATCATCTTTTTTTTGATAGTATATATTTGAATGGACCAGTTATAAAAAATGTCAAAATTTAGTTTTCAATTATAACATATTTAATCAGGTTAAGATAGTTGAGACATTTATCAGGCTCAAATTAGTATTCACTTGATTATCTTATCTCCTTGATTGTATATTATTTTTTTATAGATCGTGAATTCAATTGTATAGTTACCTAATTTTAATGAGCGAATTTATTGTGTGAAAAGTGAGTAAAACCAACTTTTTACAAAGATACAATTGCAGAAGCTATTTCGAGTGTAATGTTAGAATCTTTAAAAAAGAACTCCATCGATATTTTAAATACTTTTCTCCAATCTCCGGAATACTTATATCACTACTTTTCAAATCTAATATTTAGGATTTATTCTAATATTAAATATAATTCTCAGTACAGTGCAAAGCATGGTTTCAAAGTTATTATAGGTATACAATATAATTTTAGAAGGGAATAAGCCTTTGCTCGAACTTTAGAAGATGGATTGACAGATACAGTAAGAGAAAGTTTTTTGGAGGTCCGGAATGCAAAATGAAATAGGATCAATTTAATCTAAAATACATGAGTTATTAAAAAACAGGTAGAAATACCTGTTTTTTTTGTAAGAAAAATGTATATTTTTACTTGATGTAAACTAAACTATCGTAACAGCTTATGAAAGCAAAACTACTTTTTCTGTTTATCTTCTTTTTTGTAATAAATACTTCTTTTTCGCAGGTAATGAGCCGGAAACACGGCACACCAAAATGTATAGATACCTAATTTTAAGTATCGACATTTTATACTTCTTTATCCAAAAACTTATAGACTATTTTATCCGTCCTGTGTCTAAAAAAAGCTTCCTCATGACATTTTATCATAACATTTTGTTATGATAAATTAAATTTACCAGAGAAGGTAATCAGGCAGATTTATTTCCCATTAATAGCTAAAATATAAAACTTATTTAATCAAAACATAAAACCATGTCATATTTAAACGTCCCTCGTCTTACATTTTCAGGAGATTTCATTTCGGATGTCTCCACTGTTAACAATGATCCACAACATTATAACAACAACACTTTTAAAAAATCATTTCAGGAGTTTGGCACAGGATCAAACAACGGATGGTGGAATCCTGAGGGTGGTGCTACTTTTGGTTTTCAGGATTGTTATGTACAGCAAATTACAGGAGAAGATGGAAATAGCAGTTCAGATCCTTTACTGGATAGTATTATAGGTCAGATTGTATGTGGTGCTGAAGGAAGAAATTCAGGAAAGATGGTGGATTTAGATCCACAGCAGCAGATGGTTTCACAGCTTTGGGGCGTAACCTTCAGAATTCTTACTGCTAAGAATGAATTATTGCTTGAAGGAAAAATTGAACCTACTGGTTTTAGAGATTTGCAAATGCGCCAGCAAACAGGAGCCAGAGTTAACGGGCAGCCTTTAGGAGGTACCTGGACTTCAGTTCTTGAAGATGTTGTTTGGGGAGATCTTGCAGCTCAATCGCCTTTTTTGATGAGCTTAAAAAGCAAAACACAGGAAAACAGACTTAGTATTAATTTAAATGGTTTTGGGTACTATTATGCTCATGCTACAGATGGCAGATTTTCGCTGGGACGAATACTAGGAAGTCTGGGGCCTTGGTTTTCGGGTAAACCAAAATTTTTCCCACCAGCCAGAAGACTGTATGGGATTCTTTCGAATAACAATAATGTTTTCTTTGCAGCTTCTAATTTTATATTTGACAAAGAAAATGCAAGACTTTCTATTGACTTTGGAAGTTCATTTCCGGTATCGGATTCAATAGGTACTATTGCTCTTAATACTGAATTATTCCTTGCTGTTAGCAAAAATGCAATAAAAGCTGCTCCCAATGCAACACCTTATATGGTTTCTCCTGATGACACAATATTTATTGGAAAAATAGAATATCAAAACGGAACAGGCTGGATTAACAGTACGAGTGGTATTGTTGATTTTAATAATTTGTCAGATGAAGTTCTTTCAGCATTAAAAGAGAACCAGTTATTGTTGCTTGGAGCTTCTTCAAAAACAGGTCAGTTTGTTGTTATTGCAAGAGAAGCTGTTGATGGTATCGTCTTGAGGGCAGACGAATTTGTACAGCGTCTGGACACGAATCAAACCAATGAAATTAATTTTTATGCTTCTCAGTATGGATTGCCGTTGTCAAATCATGCTATATACATTACTTTGGAGCCACCTACTCCGATGACTCCTAAACTCCAAAATACACCTCCGATTTGTGACGTACCAGGGAATAATTATCCGGCAGACGGTCTGACTTTTGATGCTGAAATTACTACCGATGTAAATGGTGTGGGGGTGTTAAAATTAACAGGAAACAGTATTGATAGTCCCAGAGGCTATCTCGACGGCCAGATATATACTTTGGATTATGATTTGGCTGGTGTTAATACAGATTCTGCATCTGGTTCTGTAATGCCGCAGAATTTTATTGCCATACACTTAAGGGACTATTTCGAAATTCCGGAAACACCAGTTTGGGCTGATATTCAGCCTACAATGGTACAGTTTGCCAATCTATATCCAATTATGAGTAAATTCTTTATTGATTTTAGTGATCCGAACGCACTTATTGCCAAAAAAGAACTTCTGATTTTTGCTTTTGACAGAGATATTAACGATCCTATCTACATGCCTGTTACCCGTGATTTATCCGAAACTAAGAGACTGACAATTCTCAAATGGCTTAGGAACCCAATTATTGAGGGAGAGGGTGTCGTTCTGACACAACAAAAAGAGAAGGGAGAAATAAATCTAATTCAAGAAGATACATTAACGGAGACTATTCCTTTAACTAATAATCAACTGCGACTTAGAGATGCTGTAAGAGCAAAAAATGGGGCAGACTTCAATATCCCGGAAATTACTAATCTATTTGAATTTTAAAACATAAAATATTATGCTAAAGATAAGCCCACAATTTGTAAATGCTATAGTTACTGCTGAACGTTTAGAAGAGTTGTTTCCGTTATTGCAGAATGCAATAGAATTAGAACATGCCACTATTCCTCCGTATTTAACAGCCTTGTTTTCGTTTAAACCCAACACAGAAAACGCTATTAGAAAAGTTATTCATTCAATTGTAATCGAAGAAATGTTACACATGACCATTGCAGCCAATATATTGAATGCATTAGGAGGAAAACCTGATATATCAAATCCGAACTTTGTACCTGATTATCCAACACATTTGCCTATGGGTATTGGTGAAGGTTTAATAGTGGGTATAGAGAAATATTCTCCCGAACTGGTGAAGAAAGTTTTCATGGAAATAGAAGAACCGGAGAATCCACTGGATCTTAAAATAAATTTACAAGCTAAGGCTTTGCCAACATACAGGACTATAGGTGAATTTTATATGGCTTTACAACAAAAAATAAAAGAAATAGCTCCGGAAAAGCTGCCCGGTGATCCTGGAAGACAAGTTACTTCAGATTTTTTTGACCCCAATTTGTTATATCCTATTTTAACAAAAGATGACGCAATAAGTGCAATCAATATTATCATTGAACAAGGAGAAGGAACTACAACTTCGCCAATAGATGAAGAAGGAGAAATAGCTCATTATTATAGATTTCAGGAATTGTATGTTGGCAAAGAGTTAATTAAAGATCCGACTGCTCCACATGGGTATTCATTTAGTGGTCCGGAAATACCTTTTGATAAAAATAATGTGCAGCCTATTTTCCCTAATACTAAATCTAATATGTTGTCTGAAGGTTCAGAAGGAAGAAGGCAGGTAGATATATTTAATAGTACTTATAGTAATTTATTAAACGGATTACACCGCACTTTCAATGGTGAACCTGATTATCTTGACAATACAATTGGTCTTATGTTTGATCTGAGATTGACATCTCAGAAACTGGCAGAAATGCCGTTTCCCGGTAAAGAAGGGTATACTATCGGACCATCATACGAATTTGTAAAAGTAATGACTGAAACAGTAATTGTTTAAATTGGATGAAATTCAAGTCAAAAGAAGTGGTCATTAAATTATCGGTGAGCGATATGCTTAAATCTAAAAAATTCTACGAAGAGATTCTTGGGTTTAAAGCAGATGATAGATATACACTCAATTCGGACGGAAATTACGGAATGGAATCTTTTATACAATTATATTTAGATTCGAATGACGAAAAAGGCTTTATGCTTGGGTTGTACAAAGATATCTATGCGCCTTTTTATCCATTGCCCGAAACAGGAAACCGTACCTAGTTTTATTGTAGATGATATTCAGGCAACGTTAGATTATTTTATAACTCAAAAGGTTGTCATTGATCAAACAGAAGGTGTGATAATCACTTCTAATACGTCAGATAAAGGATATGTTGACCAGTTTTTCTTTTTCAGAGATCCGGATAATAATTCTTTGGTTATTCGAGAGAATATTTTAAAGTAAAATCTTGTAATAAAGTAATTGTAAAATTATAAGAAATGATAGAAACATCAATTAAAACTAATTCTGGAGAAACAATACAAGCAATAATTCAGAGTAAACTTTCGGAATCTGAATTAAATTGGTTTGAAAGCAATATTGTGTTTGAAAACAACGCACAGTTCTTCCAGACGTTTGGATTAATCTCCAGAAAAATTCCGCCAACGATTCCGGAATGGACTATACAAGAAAAGACTTTGCTTGAAGAGTTATATCCCGGTTTTACGCAAAGTAATTGGGATTTGCAACAACTTTGCCGCAGTTTGTTAATGACACATCTTTCACTGCATAAAAATATTGAAATAGTAAAAAACTTAGCCGAAATGGCTGCTATTAAAGAGCTTATTTGTTTGTATAAAGGATTGTATTTCTTAAATAATGCTCAGGATTTTGTTTTGTTGGTTCAGGAAGGAATCAGAACCAATATGGTTGCAGTTTTTGATGCAATAGCATTAGGTAATCCTTTTGCCGCAAAATATTTGCCAATTGATGCTTGGAATCAATTGGTTTTAAAAGCAGTTTTTATGGGACGTCCGCTGTATCAAATCATTGATTTAGATTTACGTAAAAACGAAAAATTAGCCTTAATAGTACATGATTATATTCACGAACGATGGTCGGCAGGCAGATTAGTATCACCTGAAATATGGAGATTAGTTGCCGGTTATGTGAATCAGGAAATAGCAGTCGATTTAGTAAATGCTATACATACCGGAGATATACTAACAAAACAAGCAGCTATAAAAGTATTAAAAGAAAGCTCATTTTATAATGAGAATGAAATTCCTAATGAGGCACTGCTTGAAAGTATTGCTACATGGGACGAAATAGGAGTACAACATTATTCACAATTAAAATCTTAGTATATGTATTATATAGATCCACACATTCATATGGTATCCAGAACGACTGATGATTACCAAGCTATGCGAGCCGCAGGTATTGTAGCAGTTATTGAACCTGCTTTTTGGCTGGGACAAGCGAGAACAGAAGCTTCTTCTTTCAAAGATTATTTCAGCACTTTGGTTGGCTGGGAAAGATTCAGAGCTTCACAATTCGGAATTAAACATTTCTGTACGATTGGTTTAAACTCAAAAGAAGCAAACAACGAAGCTTTGGCAGAAAAAGTAATGGACTTATTGCCTTTATTTGCCGCAAAAGAAGGAGTTGTGGCTATTGGTGAAATTGGATATGATGATCAAACTCCGGCCGAGGATAAATATTTTAGATTGCAAATTGAGCTTGCGCTAAAATTTAATTTACCAGTGATGGTCCATACACCGCACAGAGATAAAAAAAACGGAACTATCAGAAGTATGGATGTGTTGGAAGAACACGGAATTGCTCCTCATATGGTTGTTATAGATCACAATAACGAAGAAACTGCCAAACAGGTTTTGGATAGAGGATACTGGACAGCTTTTACGATTTATCCTAATACCAAAATGGGAAATGAACGTATGGTTGAAGTTGTAAAACAATATGGCTCAGAGCGAATTATTGTAGATAGTTCTGCCGATTGGGGTGTAAGTGATCCTTTATCTGTTCCTAAAACAGCAGCTTTAATGCTGGAAAGAGGAATTGCCAAAGAAGATGTTCATTTAACTTGTTATAAAAATGCATTAACGGCCTATTCTCAAAGCGGGCAAATGCATGAAGAAGACTGGAAAAATGAAATGGTAATTACGCAGGATTCACTCTTTGAAGGAAGTAGTATTCTTAGAGGGCAGGAAGCCAAAGAAATCGTGTATCCTAATATTATTATAGAAAACTAAATGTCAGGCAAGCCATTTTATTTACTAACGTTATTGCGTCCCGCAAATATCATTACAGCAATTACTGATATTATTGCGGGTATTGCAATTTCGGGAGTTTTAGTTTTTAATACAAACAATAGCCATTTTATATTTGATTTGCTATTACTGCTATTTTCTACCATTGGTTTATATGGAGGAGGGATTGTATTCAATGATATTTTTGATTTGGAATCGGATACTATAAACCGCCCCGAAAGAATACTTCCCCGAGGTTTAGTTAGCAAAAATGAGGCCGTTTTGCTAGGATGCCTAATGTTGTTAATGGGAGTTGGACTTGCTTTTATAGTATCGGTTCTTAGTGGTGTTTTAGCATTTATTATTAGCCTTTTAGCACTTAGTTATGATAAGATAAGTAAACATTATCCTATTATAGGTCCATTAAATATGGGACTTTGTCGGGGAGGTAATTTACTTTTAGGAATGAGTATTAGTAATGATGCGGTTTTTAATTATTGGTACATTGGTATTATCCCTATTTTATTTATTGCAGCTATTACACTTACTGCCAAAAAAGAAGCGTCCGGTAATAACAAAGCAGCCATACTTGTTGCCTTACTGCTAGATGCGATAGTAGTAATTCTATTTGTTTATATAGGAAACTTACTCGGATTTAGATTTTGGATTTTATTACCCTTTCTTCTTTTTTGGTACGGAATTAATTTTTTTGCGAAATATAAAGCATTCATTTACAACCAACCTGCTACTATACAAAAAGCTGTAAAAACGGGAGTACTGTCATTAATTCCGCTTAACGCAAGTTATGTAGCAGGTTCAGCAGGATTGTTTTATGCGTTATTTGTTCTGGCTTTATTGCCATTATCCATTCTGTTATCCAAAAAATTTGCAGTCACTTGATTATATCTCACAAAAAATGAAACACCAATATATACTTCAGCAAAATTTTCAAGTCACATTTAATTATGACATTATTTTTAGTCGTTCATTATTCGATGTTAGCAATTCATCGCTTATTGATGTGATTAAAAAGGAGCCGGGTTTCCAACAGCCCAAAGTAACAATTGTAATTGATAAAGGGGTTGTTGATTGTACAAACCAATTTATTACAAAGGTTATCAATTATTTTAATTATTATGAATTTGAAATTACCGAAACCAATATACTTGTAGTTCAGGGAGGTGAAACCGTTAAGAATAGTCCGGATTATATCGATGCAGTACTTCAATTAATAAACAATAATAAAATAGACAGACATTCTTTTCTTATAGCAATAGGAGGAGGAGCGGTACTCGATGCTGTGGGGTATGCTGCAGCAATTGCACATCGTGGTGTGCGCCTGATCCGAATACCTACGACAGTTTTATCTCAAAATGATTCGGGTGTCGGAGTGAAGAATAGCATGAATTATTTTGGTAAAAAAAACTTTCTGGGCACATTTGCTCCTCCATATGCTGTACTCAATGATTCTGATTTTTTGAATACTTTAAATGAACGCAATTGGAGATCAGGTATATCCGAAGCCATAAAAGTAGCACTTATTAAAGATGCTGATTTTTTTGATTGGATAGAAAACAATACCCAAGCACTCAACAATAGAGATATTTTGGTTATGGAAACACTTATTATTCGTTGTGCAGCTTTACATACTGATCATATTTCTAAAAAAGGAGATCCTTTTGAGAAAGGTTCTTCGCGTCCTTTAGACTTTGGGCATTGGGCTGCACATAAAATAGAACAGCTTACTAATTATGAAATTACACATGGAGAAGCTGTGGCATTAGGTATAGCACTTGATGTTACCTATTCTTTTTTATTGCAAAAAATTAACAAACCTAGTCTGGAACGAATCTTAAAATGTTTTTTAAACTTAGGTTTTGCTATAACTTACCCTATTCTTGATACTCATCTTGATGAAGTTATAAAGGGATCAGATGAGTTTAGAGAACATCTCGGAGGTCAGCTTACAATTATGTTATTAAGTGATATTGGTTTAGGAGAAGAAGTACATTCGCTCAACAATACATTAATAGCCGAATCTGTTCAATATCTATATTCATTTTGCCAATTAAATACCGAAGTATGTTAATTAGTCCAAACGGTCATTTAAGTTATTGTACCAACATTCATGCAGGCGAATCATGGGAAGCTATTTTTAAAAGCATTGAAACATATTGTATTCCTCTCAAGAAAAAAGTATCACCGGATAAACCTTTTGGTATAGGTTTACGTCTTTCATATCAAGCTGCGACCGAATTAGTACTAGATGATAATCTTCGAGTATTCAAAGAGTGGCTGTCACAAAATGAAATGTACATATTTACCATGAATGGGTTTCCGTATGGAAATTTTCATAATGAGCCAGTCAAGGATAAAGTCCATTTGCCGGACTGGACAAGCAACGATAGATTAAACTATACCCAGTTACTTTTTACTATTTTATCTCAACTTTTGCCATCTGGTATAGAAGGAGGAATTTCGACCTCACCACTTTCTTACAAGCATTGGTATACAACCGAAGCGAGTCTTATTGAAGCCAAACAAGTTGCTACAAAACAATTAATAGCTGTAGTTACACAGTTAGTAGAATTTTATGAGAGTAAAGGGGTAATGATGCATTTGGATATTGAACCGGAACCCGATGGTATAATTGAAAACAGTGATGAATATATTGCTTTTTTTGAAGATTATTTACTCAAGGAAGGAGCTACATTATTAGCTTCAACTCTTGATTGCAGCTTATTGCAAGCACAGGAAAATATGCGAAACCATATACAACTTTGTTACGATGTTTGTCATTTTGCCATTGGATTTGAAGAAAGTGAAGAAGTAATTAAAAAGATGGAAAAGCATGGTTTAAAGATTGGAAAATTACAAATTAGTGCAGCTCTCAAATGTACAGCTTCAGCGAATGTAACGATTAATGAACTACAGGAATGCCTGCGTACTTTTGACGAACCTACTTATTTGCATCAGGCAGTAATTAAAACGATAAATGGAGAGTTACTTAAATTTAATGACTTAAAAAATGGGATAGAAGCCATGAAACGTACCAATTTTAAGGAGCTTCGCACGCATTTCCACGTTCCAATATTTATTGAAGATTACCAATTATTGCAATCTACCCAAAATGATATTATAACTGTTTTGCAAAGTTGGCGCAAAAAAGAATTTACCAAACATTTAGAAGTAGAGACTTATACATGGCAAGTTCTGCCGGCTCATTTACAGACGGATTTGGCTAAATCTATCGAGAGAGAGTT
>Ga0307510_10003638_pt1 | contig 17988 bp, 18 predicted proteins | sample 12_EM_MG_FD_207224 | JGI IMG/M metagenome (GOLD analysis project Ga0307510, IMG submission 207224) | Populus trichocarpa ectomycorrhiza microbial communities from riparian zone in the Pacific Northwest, United States - 12_EM | ecosystem: Host-associated > Plants > Roots > Unclassified | place...
ATCCAGGCATATTGGGGGTGGGGAGGGATCCCCCTTGGGGTCTCTTTGAAGAGGAGTCCTCCAATGGATAAGTTCAGTCTTGGGGACGCTAAAGCCTACCTCACGAGCCCTAGCACGGGCCCTGATCTGCCCAAAGGCTCTCTGTAGGGATCTGACGTTGGTCGTATACGATATGAATTGTGCTGACAGCGCGAAGTCATCACCATATGAGAGGGAGAGGCCTCTCGGGAGGTCAATGTGGAGAGATGCGACATATATGACGAAAAATAGGTGGGATGTCGGGGAGCCTTCGGGGGTGCCCACTTGGACTGGGGAGAAGGTTTTAGGTGATCCTTGAAACAGTAGGCGGCAGGTTCTTTGGGAAAGGAATGAGCCTATCCAGGCTACCATGTAGTGAGGGACTCCCGCTTTCTTGAGGGAGGAGCACAGGATTAAGGCATTAAAGTTGTCAAAGCCTCCTTTGATGTCTAGGAAGAGGGTAGAGACCTTGAGGCCAGGGCGTTGGAGAGTCCTGACTGTGTCTACTAGTGAGAGGGCAGCATCAAAAGATGAGAGAGCGGGGAGGGAGCCACACTGGTTGTGATGTACCAGGTTCAGTGATCTGGCGATTAGGGACAGGCGGGAGGCAACAACCCTTTCCAGGATCTTGGAAACAGTCTGAAGGAGGACGATAACCCTAAAGGATGAGGGAGAATCATGGGAGGTCTTGCCCGGCTTATCAAGCACTATGCTGTTGGCCTTTTTCATGGAGACTAGATGGTAGCCAAATTTAAGGAGGGCGTCTAGGATGTCTGTCAGGAGTCTGGGTACCATAAGGTGGACCCTTTTCCATAAGGATTAGGGGATCGTATCCGGTCCTGGAGCAGGGGACGAGGAGCACTTTCGCAGGGCGGCCGAAATCTCACTAGAGAGGAGGGGGTGCTTTGTGGAGCCTAGGAATTGAGGGTACGATTGGTAAAGGTTATGGCGGGAAGAAATGAGCGAGTAGGGCGTTGTTGACCTCCTCAGTGGAGGTGACGTCAGTGAGGTTAGGGAACCTGGGCATGACTCTGCCGACGGCAAATTTCTTGGCCGTCCATATGGTCCGGGGTGTGGCGTCTGCCAGGAAGGACTTCCAGTGTTGGGCCTTTGCGGCTCTAATTGACTTGAAGTACCCTTGCTTGGAGAGTCTGGCCACCGCCCTGTCCTGTGGATCGTTTGTGGCCCGGGCCTTCCGGGCGGATGTGTGGAAATCTTTCCGCAGTGTTGTTAGCAGCGGGGACCACCATGGCTTGGCCCTGATTGAGGGGCGCCGGAGAGGAGTGTGGGCTTTGAGCAGCACAACTAGGGTGTTTAGGTTTGAATCAAACCACTTTTCCAGCGAGTATCTAGTAGGGAGATTCGGAAGGGGAGGGAGTATGACCTCTTTGAGTAGTGGTTCTAGGGTAGGCCAGTCAGTTCTGATCCAGTTCGGGGCAGAGGGCGGTGGAGCTCTGATGGGGTGAGCAATGGTGATAGTGATGGCGACATGATCAGAGCCGGTAGAGGGTAGATCAGTTGACCAGTCTTGGAAGAAGGGTACTAAGGAGGAGGATGTTAACGCAAGGTCCAGGACTGAGTGTCCGGATGATCTTTGGAGTGGGAAGCGGGGGTATACGCCCGGGGTGTTCAGAAGTGTGTATCCATGCTCAGCAGCCCTTGAGAAGTACGGGAAGGAAGCCATGAGTTCGGAGAAGTTGTGTCTTGTAAACGGGTCTGCCGAGGGGTAGTGAATGTTAAAGTCTCCCACTAGCAGGGTAGGGAAGGCCATGCTTGGAAGAGCGAGGGTGGGAGAGACTGTCCTTTCTGTGGCTGTTCAGCCCCACACGCTGTAACAGTTGACTATGTGGAATTTTACGGGTTTTATGCCAAACATGGTGGGGGCGGATATTTCAAGAGTAGCCTGGTCGGACCTGCTTGAGAAGATTGGGGTGATGGTGGCCAGGTCTATAAGTGAGCTAAAGGCATAAAAGGCTACCCGAGGGCCGCGATTGGGAATCAAAGGGGCAAACGAGGTGGAGCCTGCGAAAAAAGGTAAATGATTCCTTCAGACCGGAGGGTGTTGAAGGCAAACAATCAATGGGGGATGTCTTGCGGAAGCAAAGGAATTAAATAAGGAAAGAAACACATCTCAGCTCCCGAGGCAGTTGTGTTGAACGATGGAAAGAACTTGTCCAGGGCCCGGTCCTGGTGGCGAAGCTTCGCTAATGTGCCACATCTTACGAGGCTGAGCCTGTCGGAGGGCGGGGTGGATGGTGAGGGACTGGCCGGCCCCTCGGGGGGGGGGGTGTTAGGCGCACGAACTCCCCGTAAGGATTTACACGGCAAGGTTACCCTACCTTGACGCACACGAACTTCGAAGGAAAAAGATAACACCCGCCTCAAGTCCCAGCATTGGGACGGCGCGTCATCACTGGCGGCCTGGGTAGTTGGGTCCCAACACCAAAGACCACTAGCAATGGAACACATCTTATAACACCGTATACGTCGCGGCCTTCAGTCTGACCGGATCCCGTTCGCAGGATATCTGAGGGTAGACCTTCGGGCACCTGATGCAAGTGGAAGCAGCTGAATCGGACGACGGGGCATAAACCTACAGACACTTGAAGACTGACTGGGGAAATAGTGGGTTGAAGGTAACGGGACACTTTGCACTAAAAAGTTAGTCCCCTCGTACGTACAAAGACGTGTAGAGTATGAAGGAGGTGACTATGCCCAGTAAGTGGATCGGGTGCATCCACAGAGGACAAGTTAGTAACAGAGGCAGTCCGAGGGAAAAAGCCTAGAGGGACGATCCCGAGGACAAGTCGTGTAATGCCGGAAGACCTGAATACAACATGCAATTGAAGGTTGAATTCTCGATGGAACTAACCAAAGAAGACTGGCCATCTTCTTTTCGGCGAGTTAGACTACCCTCGACCAACTCGAGGGCAAGATAATTCGTAACCATCATTGTCAACGGATGAGCGGATGAGATGACACCTGACGTGGTCTCCACACCATCAGGAATAACAGAAGCGCACACCGATAAGTTGGCCATTGGAGCAAAAGGTGTGGTAGAGAGTTTTCGGGGTCTACGAGTGTTCGCACTCAGGTGAAGTTCACAGAGTTGCTGGCAAGATACTTAATTAGTATAGAGTTAGCATTTATACCGGGATTGCTCAGACGCGGAATATAAATATTGAAGCATCTTCGCTGCTATTACACACAACAAGCACGGAGAAGAGATCTTATCAATATAATAAGCTATCTACACTTTTATATCATTACCAATACTTCGACAATCTATACCGAAGTGAATTATTATATCTAGCCTACATTACTCATGTCTTGTTAACAAGTTCTCCGATACAATTACGATTACGGTCCGAGTTGTCGGAATACCTCACGCCGAAGCTACCACCTAACAGCTTCCCCCACCCACGAATCTAGAGTCCGGAGTATAAAGTCTGGCGAAATGCTATGAAATGTAAGATAGAGCAAGAGTGGATCCCATGGTGGAAGCAGAGTACTGCCACACAATGGGCAGTCATCCAGGCACATGCTCTTACCCTCCGGCCTGTTAGGCAGAGGTTGGGACTCTGCAAGGCTGATTACTCCCTTAGGGATGGTTTTACCGAATGCCTCGACCTTTGGCTAAAGGACATAGCAAAAAAAGCTTCAGGGTCTCTTAATACACATGTTGAGAGCATCTGTTGCTGCTGTTCGGGTTGTGGACCCCCCTCCCTCCAGAAATGATCGTATGTTATGCCCAAGTCTCCGCAATACAAATGTAACATCTATGCTAATACAGCTCCTGCAGGTCTCGCCGATCCGCTGTCTGTCCGTCGCTGGATTGATAAGCCATCCGTAGTCTGCCCAAGCAGCCCACTTCCAGTCGGGATTGAGATGATCCAGTGGCAAAGTTGTGGACATTTTTACTGGATGGAGCTAACAGAGCACACCTTTCCGAACCTGCTAGCGGGCATAGACAAAGCCATGGTACTCGGAGTCGGATTTGGTCTGCTTATTGGTGCGACGAGACAGGGTACACCTCTCCTGCTTGACAATCCAGAGGAGCCGCTGCCGCTTCCTCAAATGATCTGAATCAGAAATAGCCGACTTGTCCACATATGGTGGTCTTTGAATGCGCCAAGTGAACCAATGGATCTGCTCTTCTGTTGCCATCGAAGGAAGGATACAGAGGATAGCACTGCTCGTCCAGGTGAGATCAGGTTTGCTCTAAGTGATAACCAGGGCCCCGCCAGACACCTCGGAAGACGGGTCCGCTAGTAGTGATGATGGACAGAGCTCAGATGGCCACCAGCCAGAGTCATCCGCTATGGCGGCAAAGCCAACCACCTTATCAAGGACCACCAGGAGCGGTAATACCACAAAAAAGACTAGGCGAATACACCGCATCAATTCGGCAGATATTGGCCAATCAGAGCCAGAGTCTTCTAGTAGGCAGGCTTTTGTCACGCGTGCTAACTTGAGTACAGGTGTTTTGAGGTCTAGTAGACAAGGAGAATAGGAGACTGACCTAAAGAAAGCATCCTCGACCTCAGCCAATAACAGTGGTAAACGCAACCTCGCGGTCATGGAAGAGGCCGATGAGCCATATGGGTGGGATGGAAGTCCGGAACCCGGCGGAAGCTGGCCTGTCAGGTGGGGGCATTCAATGCCGGCATTGAGGTTGGGCCGGACACAGGCGATGGGGAGCATAATGTGAGTCGGCAACTTGCTGACAGGCCTAGTCCTACAAACAGTCCGTCTCTGTTTACTCCCAATCCGGGTCACCATCAGGCGTCTGCAGCCTCTGAGCTGGTAGAGGCGAGAAGGTCAGCCGCGCATCTTTTGATTCTGGCCTCAGGGGCTGAGCAGCCTGGCAACACATAGGCGACACAAGTTGATACGCCCAGCAGAAGCCATTCCCCCTCCGATCCGTCTACCGGCGATGTCTATGCGGACATTCCGACCCCTGAACAAGTCGGATGAGAATTAAGCCCGCCAGCTGACTCCTCAACCAACTCGAGTGCATACTCTACACCTGGTAAGTTCCGGTTACAACTACCAGGTTTTTCATCCATTCGGTTGGCAAGGTCTGCCACTTTGGCGCCAGAAACGGGCGCTGGGAGTTCCCGCAAGTCCGTTTCTGTCCTGGCTCACTAGCTCTGCAAACAAAGCTCTCCTGCCCCGACCAATGTTGCTAATGTCTAGCTAGCCAACGGCGAAGGTCCATTTCAAGGAATTTACAAGTACTAGGCCACAATGGACCATGCGACTTTTCCTTTTGGTGTTTTCACTTTTGTTTCTAGAGTTCATGTTATTCTCGCTGTTTCGTGACTATTTCTGTTTTAGATTGGCCCGCTATGTCTGGGCTCCGTGCCCTGATCAGTATACTTAATTTAGACCTGAGACTGTCCGCAGATCCTGCGGGTGTTTCCTTTGGGTGTTTTTCATTTGGAGTTTAACTTTTAGAGTTTTGCGAGTTATCCTTGTATTTTTTTCCCTCACATTTCTTGTTTGGATTGGCCCGGCTGTTGCTGTTCTGGGTTGCCCAAACCCAATGTAGTCTACGGACACTTTGTTGCTCTACCGGGTCCCTCTTAGAGTTGTGCTGACCATTCATGTTTGCCACTAGCTGTTCTGCGTTTACCGGGTAGGCTTGTGGGACCTGATCTCGGAATCTTCGCAAATCATTCTTGCTCTTTTCCAGCTCTTTTTTGTTTGGTATATGTTCTCTCTGCTGGCTTTCGCGGTTTGCTCTTTGGACTTGTGCACATCATTCTTGTTCTTCTCTAGCTCCTTTTCGTTCGGGGTTGCCCCTTTCATTACTATCGCTATCCTAGCTGTTCATCATATATGCCATCCGTTGAGCCATAGCGGGAGCTTTCAAGTTCTGAGAGCAGCGTCCGGGCCCGACCCCTAGCATTACCTGCATTTGTTTCTGTCCGCTTGGCAGATCTGCTCAAAGTAGATTTTTCCGTACATTCTGATAAACCTTTTTTCATTGGGTTCAGGAACCCCAAGTACCTAACACTGTTATTGCCCAACTGAAATCGCAGCGCTGCCAAGCCTTCGGGTGCAAATTCCTATATGAGGTATCAAGGTGCAATTTGGACACGTGGTGTGTGCTGATGCCAGCAGACATGAAAGCGTGTGATGAACTGTGAATGTCCGTGGTTCATAAGCAAGCTGGGCTAAGCATTTCGATCTTCCAAGTTCACACCCCATATCGTGCCCTTAGCTACCTACCAATAGAGGTTTCCTGACACCACCTGCACCTCAACATCATACACTGCAATTCTCTTCTATTACTATTCCCCTGCATAGTATGTCACAACAACAGCGGCGGCTTATAGCGCACCGAGCGCGTTCATCAAGGCAGGAAAGACAAAGCCAAAGGGAGGTCCTTCGCGGATGTTTCCAGGAATCTGGGTCCAGGGACGGATTAACTATAATAACATCACACAGTGTTGAGTCTGTTATGGCTGGGTCCGCTCTAGACAGGAGGAGGGATGCTGTGTGGGAGCCAGCTTCTTTACGACTCCAGGTATGAGAGCCTGTCCTGTTCAACCGAGATCAGGTCTCAGAGTCAGCGGATGAGAGTCTAGACTCTAATGATGGGGAATATGAGGGTAATGATGGCCCGAGTAAGGAGAGTGAGGAGAACGAGTTAGGCCAGCATCGGGACGATATGGATCATCCGTGGGCCTGGGGAGCGCAGAGACCAATTGGGCGAGAGTTCCCTAGCGCGCAGCGCTGGATACTGACAATCATCCCTGGGATTACCCCGAATTCCAGCAGGAGGATTAGTTACCCCGGACGGAGAACGTCTGCTCAAGTATGAGTTAGCCAAAACGGTTTTACATCTGCCATTCCCTCCAGTTCGCCCACAGACTTGAATCCACTTGCGATGCCGGTGATAAGCTCAAGTCACCCAGATCCAACGGTGCGGGAATTCGATAGCGGAGGACAGCAAGCCATCAGTAGGTGAAATATGGCAACTGGGCTTGAGCGTATTACTCTGGCCAGATCCTGTGACCTGATGTGGGACTGGACGATCTTCGTCAATCCGTTTCAGGACCCGATTACCCTGACCGAAGAGGTCCCCTTATATTGCAGCCATGCCCGGACCAAATTAGGCTGTCCCGACTTTGCTGATGCTACCCCACCCTCAAATGACCAGCTAAGTTACCCTTAATCGATAACCAACATCCTATCCTAGACTAAATGCTGTGGCCGCTGGCCACTGATTTGCAGATCCTGGCAAAGCACAGCGGATGCAGATCTCAGTGTCTGGATACAGCAAAGCAGGCTATAACAGAACTCTATAAGCTCAATATTGAGGATCCCAAAGCGTGCGCACCAAGAGTGGAATACCTACTGGAGGTGGATAGGTTCATTTGCCTGCCGGGCAGCTATGAGGTCTCTTTTTGACATTTGTCGGGATTGTTTCCAATTGGAATACTAGTAAATCGATCTAATCCAGCGGACAGCCAATTCGTCTTAGATTCCTAGCACGCCAGATTCCGGGTGTGATATTTGCTCAATATTACGTTAGCCCAAAAAGGAAAGGCATAACGGATGAGGGTTTCCTGGATAAGATCGATGGCCCGTTTATCTGTCAGACAGCCGCCATATTATGTCATTCACTGCGATGTTGGCGGACTGGCATCTGTATCGAGAATGTGGCTTTCACAAGGGCCACTACCGGTGGTAAGAAAAACAATCTGTCGTAGCAGGTTTCGAAAGTGTCTGGATCCCCTGACGGCCCAGGCATACGAACACTTTTGAACACCGCAAGTACTCGAGTTGGGTGAAAGGTCAGTTAACAGATAGATAGCCCTGCTGGAACATGAGACACAATCCTGGGGCAAAACGGGAAGAGTTTGGCAACATCGAATAATCCAGCCGATAAGGACGAAATTGGAGGCCAGAATCACGAAGGAGCCGGGAAACCGGGTCGAGAGGATGGCGGGATATGACAATGATAAGGACGCATTGAGGCGGGAGTTTGGTCGTGATACAGAGCTGGATGAATTGGAGGCCGATGGCGGCCTCGTGGATAGAGGAGGACATGGTCGGCACCAGCCGCGGCGAGATCATGGGCCGAATCAGAGAGTACTTGTTGGTGCAGCGAAGTTCCAGGACGGTGGGGAGGCGGAATTGCATGTTGAAGAAACCGACCTAGAGGATAGGGGGAATGGTTTTATCATGGCTCGCTGATCATGTATATACATGTAATAAAATTAAATTAAATTATGTGTGCTAAAAGCGTCATGAATGGTCAAACGATAGTAGTGTGCGAGTCGGTGGGCTGGAAAGGCCTGAGAATGAATTGCGCGGATGGTTATAAGCCGGGCAAGTATGAGTAAGGTACCTAGCAGGCAATTGTAGGTTCGGAAGGCATGGGAATGTGTCGGGCAGATGGTTTTAAACTGCGCAAGCTTGGCTAAGTCGTCTAGCGGGCAGCTGTGGGTTGACAGGCACGGGAATGTGTCTGGGGGGCTGTCCGAAGCCGGGGAAGCCGGCCCGAGCCCGCAAGTGGACTGTAAGAGGCCGTGGAGGGGGTGATAGGCCGGGGAGGCGGCGAGAGGCATGGAGTAGACGAGATAGGATGTGGAGAGCTGAGGAGAGAGCCGCACGAAAGGGCAAGAGAGGGGGGAGGTCCGCCGGATATGGGAGAAGAGGGGCTGGGATCAGAGGGTGAAGGAGGAAGGGCTGAACATATTGGGAGGGATGAGGTCGGAGGCAGTAATCACTGGAAAACGTCTGCCGAATACGTGAGAGGATAGAGAGAACCCAGGCGTGTGGGAGAAGTGCAGGTGATATTGGTGGGGTTCCGGATGAGAAATGCATTCAGGGAGGGGTTAGTGACGTGGTTAAAGGCGAGAGGGTATCATGGACAGAAAGCTGGTGGGTGGGCGTATCGGGGGGGGAGGCCGGGAGGAGAGATGTCGCGGCCGCAAGACGTCCGCAAAAGGGGAGCATGGGAATGGGTGCATTGGGAGTGAAGGGATGAAGAGGCTGGGTGCTGGGGGTAGAGTATCAGGGGAGTTGCTGCGCCAGGGGGTGTCAAATGCGTCAGGATCCAAAAGGGCCGCGTCGAATTCGTCCGGACGGTGCCTTGCCCGTCCAAACACATTGGATGTGGCCCTTTCACTTCCGGACGGGCGGACGCACCCACAACTGGAGTTTATGTTATAAGCGCCTAGAACGTCCCGCGCACCGTGTGATCAGGGAGTGCCAGAACGCAAGGTACTTTCTTTTGCTAATGCACTTGAGGCCTCACGATCTCAAACCCCAATTTTGTATGGAAATGTCCTCCATCAGACGTCTTGGCTAACTCTCCTGATCACAGAATGATATACCATACCAATCTTGCGACTATCTGGGTAGCGGACGTGGCCACAATGGCAATAATTCCAATACAGATGTTCAGCAATTCTTTCACTCTCATACCAAGTGATAGTCTCTGCATAGTTATATCTAGTCTGGCGACAACTGGCTGCATTAGATTATTCACAAGGCAGCACTGTATTCTTTGAATACACTTTCAGTTGGTGGTGATGATTTGACACTGTGAGATAATAGTAGATACTTTGCATTCTCGTTTGGCGAGGTGAGTGTCTTGCAAACAGCCCTCGTCAGTAACCGATACGTCTTGCAGCTAGAGTTGGCATGTTCGGTGACTTTAGCGACCCCTCTAGTTCCTCGATTATATCTCCCTACAAACCGGTTTAGTCCTAATTTCTGAACCGCGGATATGCTATTGAAAGTTTACACCCTTTGTCTAGGCACATCTCTCCCTTACATACCGAGTGATAGTAAGTGAGCCTACCACACTCCTAAAACCTAGTGTTCAGGTATAAGACGTCAGGCATCGTCGTCAACGAAGGTAAAATACTCACTGCTCGCTTCCACCAAACTCAACCCATCCAATAGCAAGATTGACTTCAATCTTACCAATGTTTACTACGCGTCGTATATCCCACAGGCATCCAAATTCCAGGAGTCACCTAGCCCCTTGGGTAGGCAATCATAACAGGCGCAGGCACAACATCATACCTGACTCCCTGGGGTCGAGTCAGCCAACTCTACCCGTGTGCAATCTGACCAAGCGAAGGTGGGAAGTTATACCCAACTCAATGGGATTGAATCAGCCAACTTCACATGGGGGCAGTCTGAACAGGCTAGATGTGACATCGTACCAGAGGATAGGGTCTCTAGATCTGTAACACAACATACTGGATCAGGCAGCTCCAATAGTTTTGAATGGTCGGGTCGTAATTCTTCCCGACCACCAATCGCCAGACCACTTCTCGCATGACCAGCCAGCACCTCCGGAGTAGCACAATTCAGACTATAACATATACTGAACCTGTCGTGGAGGCTGACGGACAAGTGCGAAGGGAACCTGTCCACCTCAGGGACATTAGCAGCGATGAGTATCAGATGTCAGATGCAAGGGACGAACGCGAACTAGACACCCGAACTGAAGGAGAAAGCCTCAGGGGTGTGGATGAGACAACACCTAGACGTCGTCATGGGCCACAATCGGTGGACACAGATGGAAATAATCCCCCAAGACTGTGCCCATTTTGACCAGCTCTGGTGCACAGGAGGCAGCAATTGTCCCATGGACTCCTGCAGCCTATGTGACTATCACTTCTGGTAGGGGCTTGTCCCCGGTGACATTCCCATCATCATGCATAGCACGGTATTCGTCCCCACTTGGCGTCCCTAGCACAACACCCTCTGGTATCAGAAACTCAAGTCTACTAGGGAAACTGTGTACTTGAGGAAATGAGTCTGTCCAGTATGAAATTAATTCGCCGTGAAACACAGTTACAGTCGTGGAGGGGGAAATACTAGGCATTGCAAAAGATCTCATCGTTCAGTTCACACTTTATCTTAACCCAAACCAGCACTCATTCGCTTTGACGTCTGAGGTGCCTAGTTTTGGAAGTCGCGCGCAAGATGAGATTTTGGATGCCTCAAAGATTGAACTCTCGTCGAAGAGAAAACACATTCTAAGTCACAGGTGGCAAAGATCAAGGGTGCATTTCTAACTACAAAAGATATGTCAAAAACATTCTGGCGTGCAGGTGCACTTCGTCGAATATATAAAAAATCATACACTGGCATTGTAGAGAATACCAGGCGACCCCACTGCCATGGCTCGTAGAGTCAAATACCTCTTGAGGATGAGAGGTTCAAGTACCCCTCACATAGACATGAGGTGTGTATCTGCCCATCACCCTTCCCCCAACCAGGACTTCCAATCATGACTGACAATGACCTGGATGGAGCCTATATCATTGCGATGCCTGGCGCCTCAGATTGCCGATGCCAGCCATGGCAAGTATTTCAATAGCAACAGAAAGCTTGGGATGCTAGACCCGGAATTTATCAATCTTGTTAATTGTACCATGGTGTGTCTTGTATGTACAATCCTGTCCCAACAACTATGCGCATATTGACCTAGGGTGTATCAGGATCCTCCGGAGTTCAAGCCTGACGCAGTTGGAAGTTGGCGTCCCTCAATGTCCCCCCTGTCCTTGGTTTTTGTTCTGATGACTAACCAATCTTGCAAGACCATTTCTTACCATACAAGAACATCTGGCGTGCTGTACCACGGTCAACGCCCCAACTCATGCTGAGGAAACTGTCTGAGACGATCACAGACAGGATCCGGCCAAATGATCGTATGATGCAGGTAAGTGGTGAAGGCGTTGCTCACAATCATGACGCAGTTCATGCCAAGCTGGAGCGTGAGCTATTCAGGCATCATCTATCCAGCCAGAATCCCAGAGGAGCTCTGATGTGGGAACAGAGACCTGTGAACAATCACGCCGGGGGTTTAGAGCACCAGGGGCTGAGTCAAGATGCATCCCAGGTGAGTCAACTGTCCTTTGACTACAACCAGGGGTTGTTTGCCCAGCCCCGTCAGATGCTAGATTCATATCCAGTGAGCCAAGGTAACTCACACTAGCCAACCCTGTAAGTAGCGCAATAGGGGCCAGCAACCCCAAGTTTCACCAGTCGGCTATTATTGAGCCTGGACGACGTGCAGGAGAAGGATGAAGGCGTGGGAGACAATGGTCTGTTGTAGACTTGGTGATGTGTGAACCGTTGACTTTATGTAATTTGATTTGCCGGAAATCTAACACTATTAGATTTTTGTTAGCTGATCTGTCGAGTCGTGAGAACACAATTTGAGTTATATTTCTGAGCGAGATCTGAGCGAGAGCTTAGAAACGTAGAATCCCCATTGCCAGGATGTCCTTAACGCCCTGGTCACAGCAGTAGACAAGTAATAATATAATATCAACATGCGAATAAGGTTCAAAGTCATGATACAAGGGGCACCAGTGCCTCAAGGCTTTTGTGAATGACAGTCTGTAATACAAATGAATAGTGGAGCGATTGAGACAGCGTCTGGAATATGTATGCTATCACAACGCCGTCGAGAGTATGCACGTCAGCTATCACGACGTCATCAAGACGGCATCTGGAATATGTGTTCTATCACCAGGTCTTCGAGAGTATGCATGTGTACGATCACGACGGCGTCAAGACCGCATATAGAATATGTGTGCTATCACAAAAGGGTCGACAGGATGCATGTGGGCTATCACGATAAGGTCGCAATGCACTTGTAGGCTATTCGTAAAGTATTGGGAGCCTATAGCCTGACATGGCAATTGATACAGAGGGGGTTCAAATATCGCTGTGTAGCATCTGGATAGTCTTACGGATGCTAGACTGGAGTGGAATTCCCCCAGAATGAGGGAGGCACAGGATGCAGATCGTTGGGATATGGCAGAGCTTATTCTCTAAGGGCAACTGGGTGCATGCGCTTGGCAGTGGAGGTTGTTGGAACGTCGACAGCACAGGGGTAGATAGGCGATGAAATCAGGAGGTTACGTCCAGCAGAGGTCGCTTCCAGAGTAAGGGTTAATGTTCTGGTGTCCTGAGCATCTGATGCAGGGAACGCTCAGGATGGATATAATAATTTTAGCTGATGAACTCCAATTGCTGGGACCAACCTCATATTGATAGGGTGGGCACATGAACCAGTCCCCTTCTAGCAGGTAATCAACCCTGCACTCCATGGCGGCAGGATTATCTGACAGCAGATAGTAAAGCTGTCTGATATTATCATGCGTTACATGATACAAGAATTGCGCTCTCACTGCAGTATGTTTTTGATGGAACCGTCACAGTCAGTGACCATCTCTACATTGTATCACATCCAGATAAGTCAACTCACCTGATTCACACTGTTCTTGCTATGGCTTAACATTCACAGCATCTGATATCCCCTCCAGCCACTTTCCCCATACCCTGTATATCTGAGATGTAAAAGCAACCAGGTTCGGCAGGGGGTTATCAACAAGTGTGTAGCTGAGGATCAGCGCCATGACCTGATCTAATATGGTGGCCTCAGCCCTTGTAACGGTATTTGGCCGTGAATCTGTTGGTCGGCTGGAGAGTTCAAGTCAGTGGATACCCTGTTCACCTACCAGACTCAAGGATCTGACACCAGATGTAGTACTACAATGGGTGGCTAGTAGAGACCAATATCTTACGCATGATGACAGAATGGTCGGCAGAGTGTAGGCTCTACCACGGATCATCTGTCCATGAATTGCTGATGGCTGGCTAACAAGAGGTACCTCCTGTGATCCGGATGTTGTTCAGTTTCGCACCACTAATTACTGCCTGCTTCCAGGTCTACCCAACGCCTTCAACCAAGGACAGCATCTGAATGGTTTTCCCTGGGAAATGTCGGAGGAGTGAACATGGATCTCAGTCTCCAATCCAGTTTTATCTGCACTGCCAGGGTTTTGGTATTCATCAGTACTATTATCACTGGAATGAACAGTTTCCAAATGCACTTGCATCTGGGGCTCCATCTCGGGTTCGATCTTCGCCATGGTTTGTATTGTGGTTCTTCACAGATAGTTGGAGGGTCAGGCCAGATCCCAGTCTCACTGCGACCAGGTGATTGGCTCCAATGGGACGGCTGTTAAGAGCGAGTGGGAGGTGCGAGATTCATCCCACTGCATCCCCGATCTGGATCCAATAGGGTCGGGTACCACATCGCGCGTATGGCAGGTAATATTCAAGTTGCCCACTCGAGGTGTTGGCTAACTGGATGCCATGGTATAATGTACAACCTTGCATCTACCCCCTTTCAGATTACCACCTGGAGGTGTTGGCTGACTGGATCCCATGGTGTCTGGTACAACTTCATGTCTACCCTGGTTCAGATTGCCTGCTCTATTTGTCAACTGCTTGAAGTTGCCTCTTGTTCCCCATGCATGATTAAATACTGGATCATCAGATGTTACCTAAAATATAACTCTGATTGTGGGAGCGAAGAAAATTGTTCAACCTCTATCCGGTGTTGTGAGGAGAAGGAGTTTACCTGGTTTTCATCTTTTCGATAGAACAAGTTAGGTCTTATACGCTAGGACTGAGTAGAGGGTTCATCCAGTACTATCACGCAGCATTGAACCCAGATATGCTCTTGTGAAAAGTGATTTTCTGAATATTCAACATTGTGTCACCTGATGCTACTGTCAGGTGCACGGAATCCCCAGAAGATGTTGTGAATCAAAGTTAGCTTACCTTCAGGGGCACCAATGTTGAAGAAGAGAGATAACATGGCCCTGGAGCCCAGCAGTTGGAATGGCTCATCATCATTAAACGCCTCGAGGGTTGAGTTGGAAAACCTAGGACCATTATGAAGGGAGCACATCTTATAATACTGTATACATCACGGCAGTCTGCCCACCTGGATCCTGTTAGCAGGGTATATGAGGAGAGACCTTTGGGCATCAGATGCAAATGGAACCAGGTGAATTGGATGGAGGGGCATAAAGTTAGAAACCTGGGAGGACAGACACCAATTAGAGTGGTGTGAAGGTAATGGGTTGTTTTCAGCCAAGTTAGACCCCACTGGGCTACAAAGACAGGTAGAGTATGAAGGAGGTAACTATGCCCAGTAAGTGGATCGGACGAATCCACAAAGGACCCGTTGGTACTGGATGGAGATTGAGGGCAAAAAGCCATTGGTGAGATCCCCAGGACAAGTTATAAATGCAGGTGAATGAGAATAGAACATGTGCTCGCATGCTAAAGGATCAACGGAACCAACCAATGAAGACGGGCAATCTTCTGTCAAGGGAGTTAGACTACCCCGGGGGAGGAAGAGGGTAAGACAATTCGTAAACACTACAGGCAACGGATAAAGGATGAACTAACACCTGACCTGGTCAACACACCATCAGGAAGAAAGTAAGTGCATACCGATAAGTTGACCATCAGAGTGAATGGGTGTGGTAAGGAGATTTCGCCTGAGGGTCTACAGGTGTTCGCACCCTGGTGAAGTTTACACAATGGTTAGTGAGGTACATTGGTATAGAGTTAGCATGTAGACTGGAATTGCTCAGACGCGAAATATAAATATTGAAGCATCTTCAGTGCTCTTAAACTCAACAAGCACGGAGAAGAGATCTTATCAATATAATAAGTTTTCTACAAATATCTTTACCAATACTTTAGGTGTCGACGAAGAAGCATTTCTTTATATCTAGATGTTATGTGGTAGCTTCGGCGTGAGGTATTCCAACAGCAAGGACCTGGATCATGTTATATCGGAGGACTCGTTAAGAAGACATGAGTAATGCAGATTAGATATGATGGATTACTTGAGTATAAATCGTTGAAGTACTGGTAACGACAATGTAGAAAACCTTATGATATTGATAAGATTTATATTCCGCGTCTGAGCAATTGTGGTATGCATGCTAACTATAAACTACTCAATTACTTCACGAATAATTCTGTGAAATTCACCTGGGTGTGAACACCACTAGCCGCTGAAAGCTTGCTATCACATCTTCACACTGCCATGGTCAGCTTATCGGTCTGCGCTTCCTTTAACCCGGATGGTGTGGAGGCCAAGTCAGGTCTCAGTTATCCATTTATCCATTGACAGTAGTGGTCAGGAATTATCTTGCCCCCGTGCATCTTGGAGGTCGTCTAACACTGTAGACAGAAGATGGCCGTTCTTCTTTGGTTGGTTCCGTAGAGAATTTGGCATGCGACCGCATATCGTATTCTTGTCTTCCCCCATTACATGACCTGTCCTTGAGATCGCACCTATGGCTTTTTTCTCTCGGAGTCCATCTTTTACGAACATGTCCTTTGTGGAGTCACCTACTCTACGTAGTGGGCATAGTTCCCACCTCATACCCTACATGTCTTTGTAGGTAAGAGGGGCCTAACCTCTGTGCAACACGTCCTGTTACCTCTGACCCACTCTTCTGACTGTCTGTCTTTGAGTGTCTGTAACATGATGTGCCTCCATCCGATCAAGCAGCTGCGACTTGCATCAGGTGCCCGAAGGTCTCTCCTAAAATACCGTGCGCACTGGATCCGCTTGGATGGACGGCCGCGACATATATGGTAATATAAGATGTGTTCCAATGATAGTGGTCTTCGGTGTTGGGATCCATGTACCGAGCAAGCCAGTGATGATGCGGCGTTCCAACACCTGGGCAGGAGGCTCCTGTTATCTTGTTTCTTCGAAGTTCGTGCAAGTCAAGGAGGGGCAACTCTGCCCCATAAATCCTTACTGGGAGTCTGTGCACCTAACACTCCTTCTCCCTTGAGCTTATCTATCTCACCTCGCAGTAATTGATGTCCTTCTCCTGACAAGTTACATAGTGGCGAGGATGATAGCTCAGACGATTGCACGAACCCAGAGTGATCCGCTGCAGCCACAAACTGACGCACTAGGTTAACCAGGATGAGCAGCATGAATAATAGTGGAATGGCGTGGTGCAGTGGTCAATGTCAAGGCACCAGTACCAGGCAACCATTGTTTTTCTGTTGTCAGCGCTGATCCGGCTAGCCCTGCGATTTGGGCCCCATCTCCATTTCTATTCGATCTCCTGGTTTTTAATCTGCTTGCCCTCGTGCTAACTTAAACTACCATGCCTTATGGCCTAGTCAACAATCTGGAGGGGGGGACTAATATCCTGGAACTGACTGAGCTAGCTACCATTACGGTTAGTTGCAACGGCATGCTGACAGGAGAGCAATGTTAGACACACGAACTCCCCGTCAGGATTTACAGGGCAAAGTTACCTTCCCTTACCAGGGACGAACATTGAATGAAAAAGATAACACGAGCCTCCAGCCCCGGCGTTGGGACGGCCTGTTATCACTGGCCACCTGGGTAGTTGAGTCCCAACACCAAATACCACTATAAATGGAACACATCTTATAACACCGTATACGTCACGGCCGTCCGACCGACCGGATCCTGTTCGCAGCATATATGGGGGGAGACCTTCGGGCACCTTATGCAGGTGGAGGCAGGTGGATTGGGCGACGGCGCAGAAGGTTACAGACTCTAGAAGACAAACAGTCGCAAGAGTGGGTCGAAGGTAACGGGACGCTTTGGATGAAAGTTAGTCCCCTCGTATCTACAAAGATGTGTAGAGTATGAAGGAGATAACTGTGCCCAATAAGTGGATCCGGTGCATCCACAAAGGACAAGTTGGTAAAAGATGGAGTCTGAGGGAAAAAGCCCATAGGGAAGATACGGAGAACAAGTAGTGTAATGCCGGAAGACCAGAATACAACATGCAGTTGCATGTCGGATTCTCGCCTGAACCAACCAAAGAAGATTCGCCATCTTCTGTCCATCGAGTTAAACTAGCCTCTGAGAGCATGGGAGCAACATAATTCGTAACCATTGTTGTCAATGGATAAACGGATGAGCTGACACCTGACGTCGTCTCCACACCATCAGGAATCAAAGAAGCGTAGACCGATAAGTTAGCCATGGGAGCAAAAGGTGTGGTAGAGTGTTGTCAGGGTCGACGAGTGTTTGCACTCAGGTGAAGTTTGCAGCATTGTGAGTAAAATACTTACTTAGTATAGAGTTAGCTTGTATACCGC
>Ga0307510_10003639_pt1 | contig 17987 bp, 17 predicted proteins | sample 12_EM_MG_FD_207224 | JGI IMG/M metagenome (GOLD analysis project Ga0307510, IMG submission 207224) | Populus trichocarpa ectomycorrhiza microbial communities from riparian zone in the Pacific Northwest, United States - 12_EM | ecosystem: Host-associated > Plants > Roots > Unclassified | place...
CGGCGCGCAGCATGGGCCGGCAGATCTGGTCGAGGATCTCAGCCGGTGCGCATTCGACAACGAGGTCGGCGTAAGCGGGCAGTTCATCGAGCGAAACCAGCGAACATGAGATGCCTTCGCGATCTAGCCAGGCTTGCGCCTTTGCCTGATCTCTGGTCGCAATCGCCGCGAGCGCAAGCCCCGGCAGCCCCTGCACCAGCTTTCGCGCCACAGTCTTGCCGATCTCTCCTAACCCGGCGATGGCGATACGTTTGGACGGCAAATCTGATCCTCCAGTGATGGGGTGCCATAAAACCCGGAGAGATCGGACACGGCAAGACGCTATCCGCTTCTGCCGTTGCCTTTATCCAGCGTTTCCTCCAATTCGCAGCCTGCTTCTCCGCAGACGCCCCTACCCTCGACGCGCGCGTCGCCGTCAAGCCGCCGCGCGAATCGTCTGCAGAAAGTCGCTGACATTGCTCTTCAGCGAAACGGCCTGCTGCCGAAGCGCCGCCGCAGCTGTCAGAGCAGCCTCGGCACCGGCGTCGGTCTCGTTGGCCACCGCGCGCACGTCGCCCATCTCCTGGGTCACTGCGGCGGTTCCGTTTGCCGCCTCCTCGACATTACGTGCGATGTCGCCTGTCGCGGCACCCTGCTCCTCGACTGCGGCGGCCACCGCCGAGGCGATCTCAGCCATTTCCTTGACCGTTGCACCGAATTGCGCGATCGCCGTTACTGTTTCGCCGGTGGCGCTCTGGATGGTTGCGATCTGGCTGGCGATCTGTTCGGTCGCCTGCGCGGTCTGGGACGCGAGATTTTTCACCTCGCTGGCGACGATCGCGAATCCCTTGCCGGCGTCGCCGGCCCGTGCCGCTTCGATCGTCGCGTTCAGCGCCAGGAGGTTGGTCTGGCTCGCGATCGCCTGGATCAGCTGAACGATTGTGCCGATCCTCTCCGCAGCGCTGGACAGCCCGCTCATCAGTTCGGAGGTCCGCTGCGTCTCGCCCGTTGCCCTGCTTGACACGGTGACCGAGCGCTGCACCTGGGTCGATATTTCGCGGATCGAGCCGGCGAGTTGCTGGGTCGCGGTAGCAACCGTCTGGACATTGATCGACGCCTGCTCGGCGCGCGTCGCCACCGCTTCCGCAAGCCCCCGGCCGCGTTCAGCGACCCGTGCCAGGTCCTCGGCGCTGCGGCCCATCTCCTCCGCGCGGCCCCCGACGCCCGCAATCACGCCCTGCATGCCTTGCTCGAAGCGGCTGGCGAGCTCGGACATCATGCGCTGGCGATCCGCCTCGGCGACGTCGTGTTGCGCCGCAGCTTCCCGCTCCATGCGGCGAACAGCCAGCGCGTTTTCGCGGAACACCTCGACAGCCCGCGCCATGCGACCGATCTCATCGCGCGACTCGCCACCCGGGATCGCATCGTCGAGTTCGCCCGCGGCAAGCGATTGCATCCTGTTCGTCATGCGGCGGATCGGGCCGGAGAGGCTGGTGCCGATCAGCCATGCCAGCACGGTGCCCAAAAGCAGCGCACCAGCCGCGCTCAGGATCACCATCTGCTGCGTGTGCTGAACCGCCGCAGCGGTCTTCTCACCCTGTTCGGCGCGCACTGCGCCAAGCTTCGTGCTGATCTTGTTGACCTGCTCGTCGATCGCGGCACTGGCTTTCACCAGCTCGGCTTGCTTCGAACGCAGATCGCCGGCAACCTTGACCACCTCGTCCAGCGCAGCCGCGTCAGCGGCGACCGCTGTCTTCAGTGCTGTGACCAGTGATTTCAATTTGGTTTCTGCCGTGCCGGCGATTTCGGCCTCGGTGTCGGCGATTGCGAGCTGGACGTTCCCCAGCGCGAGTTTTGCATCGTCAGCGTCCGCCGTCGACAGCGTGTTCCCATAGCGCATCACCGTGATCCGCAACGCATCGACGACGGCGGCGAGCCGCATCGGGTTGATGAGCCGTACCGGATCGGATCGGTTGGCAAGGGCGACCTGGATGCCGCCGACATTAAGCCCTGCGACGGCACCGTGGGCGTCGGTTTTTGTCGTCGCCGCACGCAGCCGGTCGACGGCCTCCGTCGCGGCCGCGAAAGAAGACCGGTAGGTCTCCAGCGATGTTCGCACCGGGCCAACGCCCTCCGCGATGGTGGGCAAAGTGCCGAACTGTCGTTCGATCTGATCGGTCAGCTGGCCGACGCGCGCGATCGCCTGCGTCGCGGCATCCCTGTCGCCGACGTTCCAGGTCCGGATGAATTTCTCCACCGCGCCGTTTGCGCTGAGCAGCGCGGCGCGCACCTGGGACATGCCGGCGTCTCCAGCGGCGCTGGTCACGAGTTCGTTCACGGTTCCGCCGATTCGCTCGACCTGAACCATGGCGAAGCCACCGAGAAGAACAAGGAAGCTCAACACCAGCGCGAAGCCGCCAAATACCCGCGGACGGACACCGATCCAGGACATCATTGAAGGCACTTTCATTGTATTCCCGAAAATTTTCTAACGAGTAGACCGAATAGCGGCGATCAAATCCTTGCCGAAACGCTTTTCGAATTCCTGGTCGAGCGGTTTGAGCGCGTCGAGGAAGGGCTGGCGGTCAATCTTCTCGATTACCTCCATGCCGCCTTTGCGCACCTGTTCGAGCCTTGGGGCGTCAAGCTCGGCCTGCCAGGTCACCTCAGCCGCCGCCTTGGCGGCCGCGATCAGCACAGCCTGGTCGTCCGGATCGAGTTGCTCAAACATCGCGCGATTTGCGACGAAGGCGATCGGCGCAAAGAAATGTCCGGTGAGGGTGAGGTGTTTCTGAACTTCGTAAAACCGACTGTTGGCGATCGTCGGCACCGGATTTTCCTGACCGTCCAACCGTCCGTCCTTCAACGCGGCATAGACCAGCGGGAATTCCATCGGCACCACTTCCGCGCCCAGCGCCTTGAAGGTCATCAGATAGACCTCGTTGGGGATAACGCGGATCTTGAGGCCCTTGAGGTCGGCGGGCGCCCGAATCGGCTGCCTGGAATTGGTGATGTTGCGGAAGCCTTGCTTGCCCAACGCCAGCAACGTCAGCCCCTTGTCCGCGAATTTGGTGGCGATCACCGACCCGATCGGGCCTTGCGCTACAGCCTTCGCATGCGCCACGTCACGAAACAGGAAGGGAACGTCAAACACGCCCAGTTCAGGAACGACCGAGCTGACAACCCCGCCGGAGATCACCGCCATGTCGACGGCACCGGATCGGGTCGCGGCAAGAACCGTGTTTTCGCTGCCCAGGGCGCCGTTGCCGCGGTAGTCGACGACGATACGCTTGCCGGACAGCGCGAGCAGTTTCTGACGAAACTCGTCCGAACCAAATTGCTGCGGAGCCTGCGACTGCGAGTTGAATGCGAGCGAGATCAACCGGGAGGAAGCGGCAGCCGGATGCGACACCAGCGACGCTGCAATCATTGATCCCGCGATACAAAATCGTCTCAACTGTCTGCGCATGTCACACCATTGTTTTGGCTTTAATCGCAGACGTATCAAACAATTATGGTTAAGGAGTTAAGGAGCGCCTTCGACGGAGAGGCGGTCCGTCGCAAGACGGGCAACGCTAAAATACTTCTGGACGTAGTTCCGGCGCTGGAATTGCAACCGGGAATAATTGGGAGCGGCTGCGTGCGTGTGGCTTTTCTCGCGCACGCACCATACGGTGCTTACCGACCTGCTAAGCCTTGCCTGCCCACCTCGCCGCCCGCTTTTCCGCGAACGACGCCAGTCCCTCCGACGCCTCTCTTGTCTGGCGCCGCTCCGAATGCATCCGCACCAGCCGCGCATAGGCCTCGTCATCGAGGCCCATGCCGCCGAACGAGCTTTCCATCGCCAGGGCCTTGGTTTCCGCAAGCGCCTGCGGGCCATTGGCAAGCAGTTGCTCCACCACCTTCGCGCCCGCCGCTTCCAGCTGCGCCAGCGGCACCACCTCATGCACCAGCCCAATGCGTCGCGCCTCCTGCGCGCCAAAACGCTCGCCGGTCAGCGCGTAGCGGCGGACCTGGCGGACGCCGATGGCGTCGCAGAGTTGCGGGATGATGATCGCGGCCGTCAGGCCCCAGCGCACTTCGGTGATCGAGAACAGCGCATTGTCGGCGGCGACCACGACGTCACAGGCCGAGATCACGCCGGTGCCGCCGCCGAAACAGCCGCCCTGCACCAGCGCCACGGTCGGGACCGGCAACGTATTCAGCCGCTGCACGGCCTCGAATGTCGCGCGCGACACCGCCTCGTTTTCTTCAGCCGATTTCGGCCGCACGCCGTTGATCCATTTCAGGTCGGCGCCGGCCTGGAAATGCTTGCCGTTGCCCTTGAGCACCACGACGCGGAGATTGGGCTTCCTGCCGAGTTCATCCATCGCCGCGAGCACGCCGTTGATGAGCCCGGCGTCATAGGCATTGTTCACCTCGGGACGGTTCAATGTCACCGTGGCGACGCCGCGCGCGTCGAGATCCCACAAAACCGGATTGGCAGTCATTCAGCGGCCCCTTTGTTCGGCATTTTGTTATGCCGGACAATAGGCCGGGATCGCAGGCGTTGTCACCGCCGCCGACCTATCGGCGGCCGCGCCGTTGCGTCATATCTGCCCTGTCGGCCAGGGAGGTCCGCCTAGGGCCGATTGCCTCGAACTGCGCCTTCTGCTCGTCGCTCAGCAGCGCATAGAAATCATCGAGCGCCGTGCGCACGAGTTTGACCTGCTCCAGCATGATTTCGAGCCGCTTGGCAACGGCGGCGAGCCGCGCCGGCGGCGTGGCCGCTTCGTCGATCCGGCACGACGTGGCCAGCATGTCGGCCGCCTTGGCGCTGGCCTTCTGCAGGGCGGTCAAACCGGTGCGCTGCGCTTCGGTCGGATGCAGCCGTGCCTCGATCTCGTCGGCCGGCCATTGCAAGGCCGAAGGCTGCGTCATGTCGCACGCCGGCACGATTGGTCGGTTGCCGCGCCTTCTGGTTTTCTTCCTCTCCTGATCCTCGGCGACCGCATTCATCCGCGCTTTCTGCTCATCGGTCAGCAGGCCATACAGCTTGTCGAGCGCCGGCTGCACGGTCGCGACACCTGATATCATTGCCTCGATGCGTTGCTGCATCGAGGCAAGCCGTCCGGACGCCGTCAATGCAACCGTGGTCGGGCACGCCGCCTTGATCTTCTGCGCTGAGGTCACCGATGCATTGGCGAGATCGTCCAGCGCTGCACGCTGCGGTTCGGTCGGCTCGATCGCCTGCGCGATCAGGTCGATCGGCAGGCCAGCAATTTCGCGGCTGTCCTCGCCGCACAACAGCGCCAACCGGTCCGGCGCGGCGCCGGACGAGCCACGCGGCGGCAGGTAGCCCGCAAGCCCCTGATAGTCATAGGGGCCGAACAGGCCGGCATAAATGTCGTCATAGCCGTAGTACCAGAACGGCGCGCCGACGCGCGGTCCCCACAGCGCATAGTCGTAGATGTCGAAATAGGCGAACGGCCAGAACAGCGGTCCGACCCAGCCGTAGCCGCCATTGCCGTGCCGCCACCAGCCACCGCCTCTGGACCGTCCGAATTGCCACCCGGCCAATGCCGCGCCCGCGGTCACGCTGGCCCGTACGGCAGGGCGATGCAGCGCTGCGGAGTGGCGATAGCTGCGGGCGAGTGCGCGCGAGTTCAGCGCCCGGCCGCTCCCAGCGAAATTCATGCGTTGCGCGGAGAACGAACGGTGTGTCGAGAACGAACGGCGTGCGGAGAAGGAACGATGTCCGGAGAACGAACGGAAATGCGCCGCCCTGCCGTGAAAATGGCCGCCGCCATGATGCCCGCCGCCGAAATGGCGTCCTCCACCACCGAAATGATGTCCACCACCACCATGATGACCGCCGCCGCCGCGACCGCCACCGTGACCACCGCCGCCTCTCGCGATGGCAAAGTCCGCCATTGACAGCGCCGTCGCAAAAACAATGACGGCAATTCCCAGTCCGAATTTCGACATGGCGCGTCCGATCATCGCTAGGCCGCAAGCTTGACGGTTCGCGGATGAACGCCGACTGAACAACGAGGTTCCCCGCGCCGCCAAGGCCGCGCCCGCCGCAACCCGCCCTGTGCGGCGGACCAGTTGCGTCAACCCAAGGCTTGTGAAAACTAGCACGTCCTTCCCTCCCAGCAGGATTTCCACCCATGCGGATTTGCGTTTTCGGTGCAGGCGCCGTCGGCAGCCATTTTGCGGTGCGGCTCGCACTGGCCGGCCATGACGTTTCCTGCGTGATGCGAGGTGTGCATCTGGATGCCGTGAAAGCCAACGCCTTGACGCTGCGGGTTGGAAATGGCGAGTTCAAGGCGAAGGTGCGCGCATCGAGCGATCCGGCCGCGCTCGGCCGGCAGGACGCCGTCATCTGCACGCTGAAGGCCACGGGCCTCCCCAGCTTCGCCGACGGGCTGCAGCCGCTGCTCGGCGAGGACACCGCCGTGGTGTTCGCGCAGAACGGCGTTCCCTGGTGGTACGATATCGGGCTCTCGCCAAAACATCCGCCGGTGCCGGATCTGGCCTTCCTCGATCCCGGCGGCCGCCTGCGCGCCGCCATCCCGAAACAGCTTATCGTCGGCGGCGTGGTGTTTTCGTCCAACGAAGTCGTAGCCCCCGGCGTGGTCGCGAACCTTTCGCCCGAGCGCAACCGGCTCCTGATCGGCGAATGCGACGACCGCGCCAGCGAGCGGGTCGCGCGGCTGCGTGCGGCGCTCAACGAAGCCGCGATCGATTCGCCCGAGGTTACGCAGATCCGGGAGACGATCTGGTCAAAGCTCCTGACCAACATGTCGATGTCGGTGCTATGCCTGTTGACCGGGCAGACCGCGCGCGCCGTGCGCGACGATCCGGCGTTGGCCGAGATCGTGCCGCGCCTGCTCGACGAGGCCAACAGCATAGCCCAAAGCTGCTTCCCCGAGGTCAAGCGCGTCACGCGCTCCGGCCCCGCGCCGGACCACAAGCCGTCAATCTTGCAGGATTACGAACTCGGCCGCGCCATGGAGATCGACGTGCTGGTCCGCGCGCCCGCCGCCTTCGCGCGCGCGGCAGGACTTGCGACGCCGATGCTCGACATGATGGCGGCACTCGCCACCCGCCAGGCGCGCGACAAGGGGCTCTATCGGGGTTAGCCCGATTGGCCGCGCATGCGTTATTCCGCTCGGAAAACTTTTCGCCGGCAGAGGGATCGGGTACATCCACAATGATGATTGGATGTCTCGCAAGGCCTGGCAGATGAAAAAGGCGAAGAACGCAGTCCAGCCGGGAGCCCCCGCCCTCGAGAAGGGCCTGGATCTGCTCGAAGCGCTTGCAGCGGAAGCGCGCGGCCTGAGCCAAAAGCAGCTGGCAGAACGTGTCGGCCGCTCGGTCGGCGAAATATTCCGGATGCTCGTCGCACTGGAACGGCGGGGTTATGTCACGCGCGATCCGGCGACGGGCGAATATACCCTGACGCCAAGACTGTTCCGGATTGCGTCGCAATATCCACCCACGGAACGACTACTGAAAGCTGCGCTCCCGGTCATGGAGCAACTCGCGAGCCGGGTCCAGCTATCGTGTCATCTGACGGTTCTGCATGGCGAGCAGTTCATGGTGATCGCGCGGATCGAACCGGAATGGCTGATGGGCTGGTCGGTCAAGGTCGGCGCCGTGTTTCCTCTCACCCAGCAATATGCGTCGGCCAAGGTACTGGCAGCGTTTCAGCTCGAGGGCAGACGCCGGGAACTTGCGGATGTCATCGCCGAACAGGATCGCATCAGCGGGAAGAAGGCCCTCGCGGCGCTGGACAGAATTTCGGCGGAAGGCGGAAACTTTTCCAATGATGACGGCTACACGCGAATTCTTGCCTATAGCTGCCCCATCATCGAAGCATCAGGACGCGCGGTCGCGGCCCTGACCGTGCCGCTCGTGCGCCAGGACAAGATCCCCGCCGGCGAAGCCGCCACGATCGCAAGCGAGCTCCGCAACGCGGCGAAGGTCGTGTCGGAAAGAATCGGCGCCAGCGCTGGCGGCTGAATCACCCGGCCGTTATTCCGTCATCCACCACCCAGGCGGCACCGTTGACATGTGCAGCGCCCTCGGACGCCAGGAACGCCACAACATCGGCAATGTTTTCGGGCTTGCCGTAGCGCGCTGGGCCTGCGCGCTTGAAGTCCTGCGCATTGCGGCTGGCCTGATCATTCAGCTCGCGGATCATGCGTGACTCGATCGGTCCTGGCAGGATCGCATTGACCCTGATGCGTGTCCCCGCTACCTCCAGCGCCGCCGTCCGGGTCAGGCCCAGCACCGCATGTTTGGAAGCAACATATCCCGACAATCCGGCGCGCCCCCGGATCGCGGAGGTCGACGCGGTATTGACGATCGTGCCCCATCCCCGCGGGATCATCCGCGCCAGCACATACTTCAATCCAAGAAAAACGCCCTTCACATTCACCTGCATCAGGCGATCGAAGACGTCATCCGGATATTCATGCAGCGGGACTACGACACCTTCGATCCCGGCATTGTTGGCGAATATGCCGATCGGCCCCAACCCGGCTTCGACCGTATCGACGAAGCCCGCGCTCTCCTGCGGACTGGAAACATCGGCCCGGATCGCCATCGCCTTGCAGCCAGCCGCCTGCACCAGATGCGCGGTCTGTTCAGCCGCAGCTTGATCGATATCGACGATCGCGACGGCCCTGCAATTCCGGGCCAGCCGCAACGCGATGGCGCAGCCGATATCGCCGCCTCCGCCGGTGACAAGCGCCACCGGGCGGACCCCATCGTCAGCCGCGGTCATGACTTGAGGAAATCGCAGCCGCCCTCTTCCAGCGGCCGCCAGGCCTCGCTCGGCGGAATGGTCTGGATCAGCTTGTAGTAGTCCCACGGATATTTGGATTCGTCGGGCTTCTTCACTTCGAACAGATACATGTTGTGAAGCTTGCGGCCGTCGGAACGAACCGATCCCTTGCCAAAAAGCGGATCATCCGTCGGCAATTTCTTCATCTCCTGCACAACTGCCTTGCCGTCGCTGGACGCACCGAGTTCGTCCACCGCCTTCAGATAATGCAGTGTCTCGGCGTAGACGCCGGCCTGAATCGCCGTCGGATAGCGGCCGTTGTTGCGCGGGGCGAAACGCTGCGCAAAGGCGCGCGTTCCCTCATTTAGGTCCCAGTAGAACGACTCGGTGAACTGCAGACCTTGCGCGGCCTTCAATCCGAGGGAGTGCACGTCGCTGAGATAAAGCACGGTCGCCACGACCCGCTGGCCGCCCTGCGGAATGCCGAACTCGACCGACTGCTTGATCGAGTTGATAGTGTCGCCGCCCGCATTGATCAATGCGATAACTTGCGATTTCGAGGCCTGGGCCTGAAGCAGGAACGACGAAAAGTCCTGGCTGTTGATTGGCGTGCGGACGCCGCCGACGATTGTGCCGCCGAGCTTCTGAACCACGTTCTTGACTTCAGCCTCCATCGCGTGCCCGAACGCGTAGTCTGCGGTTAGCGTGAACCAGGTCTTGCCGCCGCCCGCCAGAACCGCCCGCGTCGTTCCCGACGAAAGCGCATAGGTATCGTAGGTCCAGTGGATCAGATTCGGCGAGCAGGATTTCCCGGTGAGGTCGGACGACGAAGACCCTGACACCAGGATTACCTTGTTGGACTGCTGCACTACGTTACGGACTGCGAGCGCCACGGATGAGTTCGGGACATCGATGATCGCTTCCACATTGTTGCGGTCGATCCACTCCCGGGCGATGTTGACGCCGAGATCGGCCTTGTTCATGTGATCGCCGCCCAGCACCTCGATCTGGCGCTTCATCTTGTGCGGCCCCGCCAGGAAGTCCTCGACCGCCATCTTGGCGGCGGCGAGCGAGCCTGGCCCGCCGATGTCCGCGTACAGGCTGGACATGTCCGAGAGTACGCCGATACGCAGCGGCGCGGCGTTGTCCGCATGCGCTCCTGCAAATGCGCCGGCAGATAGCGCCAGTGCCGTGATGCCTGCCAATATCCGGCGGCGCGGAAACAGCCCTTCCATGATCGAAGCCTCCCTTTGTCAAGCCCGAGCTCTTTGTCCCGGTACCGGTTGTTACCGCCCGTACGCATCTGCGTACGGGTTCTTCACGTTACGGAATGAGTCGTTCGATCAGTCGCCTGTCCTCGACGTCAAAACCGCCGCCGTAGACGTCGGACACCATGAAGTGCGCGCCTAATATCTCGGGCTCGAGGTCCGCGATCGGATCGTATTCGCAAGGATACAGCGTCATGGTGCAGCGCCCCGGGACCGGCGCCGAGTATTTCAGCGGCGTGCGTCGATAGGCGATGTCGGCATAGGCGGTTTCCAGGCGCTCGGGATGCGGCAGCCGGCGCACGTGAATTTCGCCGGCAGGCAGCTCCGCGCCGTCGACGATGCGAACGACCGGCGCGGCCGGGTCCGGCGTGAAGCTGAAATCCGCCAGCTGAATTCCGCGGCGCCTGACCCAGCCGGCAATCGATCCGTCGGCGCGTTCGTCGAACGCGTAACGGGTGTCCTTCTTGGTGTACCCAAAAACCTCGCGGCCAGCGCAGATACCCATCGGGTCGCTGCAGTACATGAAGATGTGGGTCTCGGTGAACAAGCCCTTGTATCGAACGGGCACGGTCACCATCAGGTCGAACATCTGGCCGGCATGCACGGCCATCGAATGGCCTGGTGACAGCATGAACCGAAAGGCAACGCGATCGCCGGCGATCTCGAACGGCGTATCAGAAAGCAGCTTCGCAACCTTCGCCGGGGCCACACGTGTCATGATCTCGACCGTCCGCAGCGTGCAGCCCCACTCGACGGGATAGGCGGGCGAATAAGGTGGATTGACGCCGCTGTTCGGCTTGAGCTGATAGTCACCGAACATGCGGCGTTTCGGATCGTTTAATTCGGTCATTTCGATTCTCTCTTCCGTGGAATGTCGGACCCCGCCGCGGCGCGCGTCAGCGCATCGCGCCAACCTGCGCATCCCGCATCAATACTTTTTGCTGGTCGCCCATGACATGGGCGTGGAACGCCACCGCCGCGTCTGACAGATCGTGCTCCGGCGCATATTCCGGTTCGAAATTGCCGAACCGGTCGATGCCGCGAACGAGCGTTGCGCTGTCGCGCGTTCCCACTATCTGCCGGACGTGGGTCGGAAGGTAGCGAATAGCGAAACCAATCCGGCGCTTTGCCGAAGGGTTGGGATCCGATCCATGAATTAGGCGAACATGGTGGAGGGACATCTCGCCTGGCTGCAGCGAGAGCATCACGGCGGTGTCGCCGTCGACGTCCACGGCGATCTCCTGCCCGCGTGTGAGCAGGTTGTTCGCCGCGAACGTATCGCGATGCGCGACCTGCTCGAGTTTGTGCGTGTCGGGAATGACGCGCATGGCGCCGTTCTCGGCCGTGCTCTCGGAAAGTGCGACCCAGGCCGTGACGATATCAGCGGGATCCAGCCCCCAATAGGTCGAATCCTGATGCCACGACACGAAGCCGGGATCTCGGGCTTCCTTGATGAAGAACGTGCTGCTCCAGCAAAGAATATCAGGACCGATCACGCCTTCGACCGCGTCGAGAATGGCGGGATGCCGGATCAGGCCGTCCAGCCAGGTGAACAGCAGATGGCTCTTGTGGCGCATTGACCCCTTGAGCACGCCATACAGCTTCTCATGCGCCTCGAGGCACAGGCGAAGCCTTTCGGCCTCTGCAACGGGCATCACCCTGATCGGCGCGTAGTAGCCGTGCTCGCGGTAGTGAGCGACTGCGGCCTCGGGAAGCCCTCCCATCTTTTCCTCATTTTATATATGTTTTTTGTATTCCATATATGAAATTCAATTTCCAGCGCGAGTCAAGCGCTAACGGGCGCCGCCCGGTTCCGGCAGGCGAACACAAAAGGGCGTTGCCGACGTGCCGCGACGCCGGGCTGTCAACACCAATGCTCGACGTGAGGGCCGCGCACCATCCGCCAGGCGCGCGGCAACGATTTTATGACGGCTAGCCGAAATGCGTGATGCGAAGCCCGATCAGATCGCCTGCAGCCCCAGCCGCTTGAACAGCCTCCGGTCGGCCTCGTCCTCGGGATTACTGGCCGTCAGCAAGGTATCGCCGACGAAAATCGAATTCGCCCCGGCAAAGAAGCACAGCGCCTGCATCTCATCGGTCGTGGCGGAGCGGCCCGCCGACAGGCGGACATATGATTTCGGCATCATGATGCGGGCAAGTGCAACGATCCGGACAAACTCGATTGGCGCGATCGGCGCGGCTTGCGCGAGCGGCGTGCCGGCGATCGGAATCAGCATGTTGATCGGAACGCTTTCCGGCGGCTCGGGCAGGTTCGCCAGCGTGACCAGCATTTCGACGCGGTCGGTTTCTTCCTCGCCCATGCCGAGAATGCCGCCGCAGCACACTTTCATGCCGGATTGCCGGACATTCCCCAGCGTGTCGAGACGATCGGCGAATGTGCGCGTCGAGGTCACCTGCGGGTAATAGCGCGCCGACGTATCGATATTGTGGTTGTAATAGTCGAGCCCCGCCGCGCTGAGGCGATCCGACTGATCGCGGTCCAGCATACCCAGCGTCATGCAGGTCTCGAGCCCGAGCGCTTTCACCGCGCCGACCATTTCGACGATGGCATCCATGTCTCGCGGCTTCGGATTGCGCCATGCCGCGCCCATACAATATCGCGTTGCGCCGCCGTCCCGCGCTTTCCGCGCCTGGGCGACGACCTTTTCGACCTCCATCAGCTTCGAGGCGGCAAGCCCCGTCGAATGGTGCGAGGACTGGCTGCAATAGCTGCAATCTTCCGGACAGCCGCCGGTCTTGATGTTGAGCAGCTTGCTGAGCTGTACGCGGTTGGGATCGAAATGCCGGCGGTGAATTGTTTGCGCCTGGAACAGCAGATCGTTGAACGGCATCCGATAGAGCGACCACGCCGCCTCGCTCGTCCACTCCGCAGCATCCGCAAGCGGCGCCGTCACAGTCGCTTCATCCCGCACTTCGAGCATTCTTCAACTCTCCCGATCCTGGTTGCCGTGCGGTCGTCATCGCACGCTGGCGAAACCGATGCCAGCTGCGCGCGCCGTGCTGGTAAAAAATTGATCGCCAACGCAAACCGGCATTGACCGCGCAGCGGAGGTCGTATCACTCTCGACCCCGTTCAAGAAAAAGAAACCAGGGGAAGCCGAACATGCACGTCAAAGGCAAGGTCTGCGTCGTCACGGGAGCTGCGAGCGGCATCGGCGAAGCGGTGGCGCGCGCCTATGCGGAGGCCGGTGCGCGCGGCGTCGTCATAGCCGATCTGAAAACCTCGCGCGACAGACTGGCGAAGGTCGCCGGCGACATCGACGGCTTGCCGATCACAGCCGATGTCGGGCTGGAAGAAGACATCAAGGCGCTGATCGCCGCGGCCGAAGACAAATATGGCCCGGTCGACGTGTTCTTTTCCAATGCCGGCCTCTCGCGCAAGGGACAGGAGACCGCCTCCGACGCCGATTGGGACGTGAGCTGGCGTGTCCACGTCATGAGCCATGTGTTCGCGGCGCGTGCCCTGGTGCCGGGCATGCTCGCGCGGGGCTCCGGCTATCTCCTCAACACCGCTTCCGCGGCCGGCCTTCTGGCGTCGCTGAACTCGATGCCTTATGGCGTGACGAAAAATGCGGCGGTCGCTCTCGCCGAACATCTCGCCATTCAATATGGCGACCGCGGCATCCGCGTGTCCGTGCTGTGCCCGCAATCGGTGCAGACCGGCATGACGACGCCGGGGCCGAGCGCCGCGCGGGTCGACGGCGTGTTGCAGTCGCCGGAAGTGGCGCGCATGGTGATCGAGGCGATGGCGGAAGAACGCTTTCTCATTTTGTCGCATCCGCAGGTCGCCGAATACATGCAGCGCAAGGCCTCCAGCCGCGACCGCTGGCTCACCGGCATGCGACGGCTGCGTGACAAGATCTACGGCGCGCCAACAATAGCGTTTTCGAGCGAAGGGGATGCCGGTTCGCGTAAAGAAAACGCGTGGCGGAAGGAGCAATGGTAATGAATCAGTTTGAAATCGAGCGCCGCTATTTTTGCTGGCCATAAAACAGCACCCACACGGAAAAATCCTCCGAAATACCCTCGAAACCATGGGCAACATGCGCGGCACAGAACAGCACGTCGCCAGCACCAACTGCGGTTACCGTTTCCTCAACTCGATAATGGCCGCTTCCGGAGGCGACGAAATAGAGTTCATCCCGTTGATGCGGGACCTGCGGTCCATTGGTGGGGCGAGCGGCGAATCTGACCTCAAGATCACCGTCAACGAACACTTCGGACGATCTCCCTGGTGTCCGTGGCAGAGCGAGCGCGGCGGCGAGCGACACGGGTGGCGGCGTGCGATCCATGTTTCTTCCTCCCGACAAGAAAAGGGTTGTACATCATACGGCAATTTCAACTGAGACACTTCCGGACTAATGGGTTCTGACCCTAGTCCGAGGTCTTTGGCGCGAACGGCGCCAGCATACCATCGTATTTCTTCACGCCCGGTGACGCGTAGGAACCGCGCCGCGACGTCATCAGCATTAGGCCGGCCAGCGCCTCGGCCTGCTTCACCGCGGCCGCCACGCCATCGACGACGGGCACGTCAAATTTCCGCGACAGTTTCTGCGCGAGATCGGCCATCCCGGCGCAGCCCAGCACAATCGCTTCCGCGCCCTTGTTGAGCGCGCGGGCAATCTCGGCTTCCAGTTTTGCCTCGGCGCCCGAGCCGGGCTTTTCGAGATCGAGCACCGCGACGTCGCAGGCAGTAACCTGCGCCCTTTCCGCAAAACCATAGCGGCGCACCAGTTCCTCCAGCGGCACGATCGAGCGCGGCAGCGTGGTGACGACGGCAATGCGTTTTGCGATCTGCCCCGCCGTTACCAGCGCCGCCTCGCAAATGCCGACCACCGGAAAGCGTGCGGCGGTGCGGGCAGCGTCGAGGCCGGTGTCGTCGAAACAGGCAACGATCGCCGCATCGGCATCCGGCGCATTCATCAGCGCCTGGATCAGGCCGGGCACGGCGAACGCCTCGTCATAATAGCCCTCGATCGAGACCGGCCCCATCGCCGACGTTACGGCGGAAATTTCGGTGCCGGGCGCGGCGACGGCGCGCGCAGCAGCGCCAATCGTTTCGGTCATTGAGGCAGTCGTGTTCGGATTGACGATCAGGATTTTTGTCATGGGCGCATCGTAGCCGGGATGGCGTGTAGCGCAACTCGATCATCCGTCGTCCCTGCTAGCCGATAATCCCCTCAACCCACGCCGCGAACGCGTCCAGCGCCTCGCCCATCACCTCGCGATCATTCCGTCCCGAACTCTTCAGCACATGAAAGGAATGATCGGCGCCCTCAAGCAATCGCAGCGTCGCGCGCGATCCCAGGCCTTTCACGACAGGCTCGAGCAGGCTCAGTTCCGCCAGCGCATCGCGCGTGCCCTGCAGGAACAGCATCGGGATTTTGACCTCAGCAAGATGCTTGGCCCGATCGCTGGAAGGCTTTCCGGCCGGATGCAGCGGAAAACCGAGAAACGCCAGTCCGCGAACGCCGGGCAAGGGCAAAAGCGCCTGCGCCTGCGATGTCATACGCCCGCCGAACGATCGGCCGCCCGCGATCAGCGGCAGCGCGGGCCAGCGCCGCCCGGCTTCCGCCACCGCCGCCCGCACCGCGGCGTGCGCCACCGCGGGCGCATCGGGCCGCTTGCTGCCTTTTTCCATATAGGGAAACTGATAGCGCAGCGACGCAATGCCGCGCTCGGCGAGGCCGGCCGCAACCGTTTCCATCGACGCATGGGTCATGCCGGCGCCGGCCCCGTGCGCGAACACGTAACACGCACGGGATTGCGGCGGGTGGATCTCCAGCCCGGAAACCGCCTCACCGGGGCTGATCTCAATTCGGAGCGATTCCGCCGCGGCTGCGCACATGTGATCTATCCGACACTCTGCTGCATGATCAGGACTCTATACTGGAAAAATCCCGGCGCGAGATCACCCCGCCGAGACCGCACCGGCATGAGGAATCGGATTTATGGACAGGCCTCCGGCGCCACTATAAGATGGTATCATATTGAACCGCACGCCGAGGGTGATTCGCCTTCCGGCGTTTTTTGATAGTAGACGGATATTGCGCGCAACCGACGCGGTTTTAAAAAGGGGCAGGCCATGCGTGGCACGAGGATTGCGAAAATTGTGATCGCGCTGGCGATCGTCGGCATTGCTTACAGCACCTTCAAGGACGACATCGCCAAGCTCTGGCAGGATTTTCACGTCAAGCTCGTGGAGCATCCGACGCCAAAGAAAACCGTCTGGCTCGACCAGGGCATCGCCAAGGAAAAACTGAGCTGGTTCTATCACGCCGATCAGGGAACGCGGACCTTCGGCTTTCCCTACGAGTGGTTGATGGCGCTTGAGCAGCCGACGGTTCCCTGGCTGCTGTTCACCGAGGTCGACCTCTTCAGCGACACCGCCTATCTCGAACGCTACGGGTTCATCCCGGACACCATCATCCCCGGCAAAAAGGCGCTGCCGATCGGCTTCGCGCAGGGCGGTCCGATGCTGGACCCGACCGGTGCGCCGTGGAAGAACCCGCGCAACAAGCAGGACATGACCGGCGTCGGCCTGACCTGCGCGGGCTGCCACACCGGCAGCTTCACCTACAAGGACACCGCTGTCGTCATCGACGGCGGGCCGGCGCTCACCGACCTGTTCAAGATGAAGCAGGGAATGGGCGTGGCGCTGGTCCTGACGCGGTACCTGCCCGGCCGCTTCAGCCGCTTCGCCGAACGCATCCTTGGCCCGGACGCCACGCTCGACGACCGCGAGACGCTGAAGAACCAGATCGACCAGGTTCTAGGCCAGTACAAGAAGGTCAAGGACCTGGAAGAGCGTGTCGCCTCCCAGAGCCTCCTGGAGGGTTACGGACGCCTCGACGCGCTCAACCGGATCGGCAACCAGGTGTTTTCAATCGACCTGAACAAGCCTGAAAACTACGCCGGCTCCTCCGCGCCGGTGCATTACCCGCGGATCTGGAACACACCGTGGTTCGACTGGGTGCAGTATAACGGCTCCATCATGCAGCCGATGGTGCGCAACGCCGGCGAATCGCTCGGCGTGTCGGCGGAGCTCAATCTGACCGATGCGTCAAAGGACTTCTACAAATCGAGCGTCAACATCAAGTCGCTCGACGAAATGGAGCAGATGATCAAGGGCAACAACCCGCCGAACCCGAAGGACGGGTTCTCGGGCCTGAAATCGCCGAAATGGCCCGGCGATATTCTGCCGCCGATCGACCAGAAACTGGCAGCCCAGGGCGCGGAGCTCTACAAGACCCATTGTCAGGAATGTCACCGTCCGCCGGTCACGAACGAGGCGTTCTACGATTTCAACAACAAGGACTGGTGGACGAAAAACCTGATCGGCGAGGCGGTCCTCAAGGTCGAGAACATCCCGATCTCACATATCGGGACCGATCCCGCGCAGACGGCGGACATGGCGAACCGAACGGTTGCCACTCCCGCAAGTCTCGGTATTCGCGAGACCTCATTCGCCCTCGCGCTCGGCGCCGTGGTCGAGAAAACCGTCAATTACATCTACGATCAGAAGAAGCCGCCGATGAACGCTGCGGAACGGCAGACGGCTAACGGAAATATGAAGAACGAGCTCCGGAAGGACCTTGCCTACAAGGTGCGCCCGCTCAACGGTGTCTGGGCGACGCCGCCTTATCTTCACAACGGCTCGGTCCCGACGGTCGAAGCCCTGCTCGGCCCGCCCGAAGACAGGCCGAAGAAATTCCATCTCGGCAGCCGCGAATACGATTCCGTCAACCTCGGTTACAAGTTCGACAAGATCACCAACGGTTTCGAATTCGACACCTCGATTCGAGGAAACTGGAACATTGGGCACGAATTCAGGAAGGAATACAGCAAGGACAAGGAAATCAAGGGCGTCATCGGGCCGGCCTTGTCACCCGCAGATCGGAAAGCGCTGATCGAATATCTCAAGACGCTCTAAGGTTATTCGC
>Ga0307510_10003640_pt1 | contig 17984 bp, 17 predicted proteins | sample 12_EM_MG_FD_207224 | JGI IMG/M metagenome (GOLD analysis project Ga0307510, IMG submission 207224) | Populus trichocarpa ectomycorrhiza microbial communities from riparian zone in the Pacific Northwest, United States - 12_EM | ecosystem: Host-associated > Plants > Roots > Unclassified | place...
GGGCTCGTTGGAGAAGTATTTTAACCACTCCCTCGTGCCCGCTCTTAGCAGCACACCGGAGCGGTGTTCGGCCGACGTTATCTGGGTTATCAGGGTTAACCTACCCCTCGTCCCGTTTGAGAAGAATTTTCACCACTCCCTCGTGCGCTTTCCAAACGGCAAGCCAGAGTGGAGTCTGGCCGCCCTCCCCGGGTTTGTCGGTGGTAATATTACACTTTCTTAGCAGGATTTCAGCTACTCGCTCGTGCCCATTCCGAGAAGCCCACGCAAGAGGTGTATTATCCACACAATCCCTTTGGTTGATATCGCTACCTTCCACTTCCACCAAACCAGCCACAATCTCAACAATCCCGAAGAAAGATGCACAGTGTAGGCCACTCAAGAGGAAGGGTTTATTAAAACCGATATCATAGGAATTTCCTTGCTAGGATTCTAGGAGGACTTTGGTGGATATGTGGTGATTGTAGCCGTCAAACAGCTTCAACGCAAGCAGCCTCGCGCAATCCGAAAGGTCCCTTCTTGCGTGCACTCCCCAGTAAAGGGAAGAATATTCAAGAAAAGGCTGGCCTTGAAGATCGGAAGAGGCCCCCGCCGAAAGAGCCCTGACCTGGTGCGAACTCAGATAACTTAAGCATGTCTCCGCCATCGTCGAGTGAACTCTTCCAAATTAGCGGGATGAGCACGGAGGCACTCTTGAAGTGTAAAATGGATTAACCGGACCGTGGAAGCCTCCTTGTCCACGGCGACAAGTCCTTGACAGCAGTCCAGCACTATCCCTATTGAAGGGATACTGTCTGCATTGAAATTCGACGACCTTATTTCGACTGCGAGGGCATGACGCAATTCCTCGGACTTCAATGGCCGTTCGGAATATGAGATCCACATCAAAGCGACCATGCCAAGCCTCGCCCTAGCCCCGCCCTGTCTCGTTATCCGTCCCAAAGTTTCGCCATAAGCACTCTCCAGCCCCAAGCCACCGGTAATTGCATCGTGCTTTTGCCGCCTGCGATGGATTGTGGGTTCTTGCTGAATCGCATCGATGTTTAGCGAGACTAGAAGGAATCTGGACACGTGTCTATTAGTGGGCGACTTAAAGAAGATTCCGGAGTGTCCATGCTTCGGCATACATTTCCGCAATATCTCTAGGAATTTTATTCATGATTTCCGCCTCCAAAATACTGTCCATCGCATCTGGGGCTGTGTCCGAAGCCAACCTGCTTCGAAGATATGTGACAATACCATCCCGCTTGGTTTTTATTGATAGGTTCGTCACTCTTCCACCAAGACATCTTCCGATCTCAGGTAGAATGTGCGGTCTTCCGGTTACAAATATTCGAGTGTGTGGAGACTGTTGGAGGAGTTGACCCAACGAATTGAGAAGCTCGACCCGGTGTTCTGCTGCACATTCATCGAAAGCGTCAATACATGTAAAGGCGCGCTTTCTGCTAGATTTGCAACATTCTCAGAATATCGGAAATCTGCAGCCCCTGCCCCCCAATGGCATTTTTCTGGTCGTTGTATGTTTCTGATATCTCCTCCCGGATCCCCTCTAGTCCGAAAACTTGCTGCTTTAGCAGTGAGCCTAGTACACCTGCGGGGGACTACTCGCTTCGGCCGACGAAGTCAAAATAAAAGCATGTAACCACGACATTTCGCCCTGCCTGATTACACAAGTTGTCTATTACTGTGGAGCTAATATCTCAGCTTGTCAGCACCTGCTATTTTTCTTCCGCTCATTGAAGTTCATTCGTGTTACTTAATGTAAATTTTGCCAACACCTGGATTTCCATAGCAAAACAGGACTGCGTTATCGGATTTGCCATACTCGCTAACCGAAGACCGGGCTCTAAACTCCTCACGTGTGTAAAACCCATTCTCCTACACTTTCGATCCTGCTGTCCCGGGTGCCCTGATGGCGCAACTTAGGGTCCATTGGGGAGCCAAGCGAGGATATTGGGTCGGTCATCGGCAACAGGAGGGTTTGTGCAGGAGGTGGTGATGTAATTCGGGTTGAAAGAGTTGGAATAGTTGTAATTATTACTAAATTATTGGGACATTTTCTGCTCTTTTCTGCTTAGGATATTGCACGAGTCGAGTGATGGATGATGGAGTCGGCAGACTTCTGGAATTCCCCTGCGCTGAAAAAAGAGGGGTTTTTGTGCAACCTTGAGGGTGCACCGGGACCCTAGTACTCGTACAGTCTTTACCGTACCAATGCCAAAACTAAGCGGGCGACGAAGAGGAGTATTTGGTGGGCAAAAAAGTAAATCGTCGAGGTTAGGGTTACGAAAAATTACGGATGATCGATCGCCGTGTGTCGCCCGCCCAGTTTCATCCTTGGTACGGTGATGAATGTATCAACTTCCGCTCATTTGTGTCGCCAATCCCCTGCTTTTGCCGCATCTGTCTAGGAAATTCCACATTTATTTGAGCGCTCTCCTGGCTTGCGATTTAACATAGATCATGCTCTGCGATGAAAGAACACATTTAGCCGATTGGCTAGCTTGACATATGCCCCTACATCGAGCCTCACGAATAAATTAATTGGTAAGCACACAGATCACGGAATGGTTCCGAATGTCTATTGAGCTGGGGGGATCTTCCTGCCACCTTGTACCGTACCAGGTTATGCGAAGATGCCACGCCTTTTGATATATATTTATGTCGACACGGTGTATGGCAGATTGCTGCAGTACTGTACTCGAGTACAGCACACCTGCCATAATTTAACCTATGTGCGAATGGACTGAAGGAGTGCGTTTGAAGAAGAACCTCCGACGGCTAACTGAATAGCTTTCTGTCAGGACATATGATAGTTAAGGTCCACTATTTGCCCGACTAATAAAGCGATACAGCTGAGTAAACCTCAGGTAAACCTCGAAAGAAATTACCCTTCGTAGATGAACACCCTTCGCGTACTATACTTTAAAATATGCAAACCCACGATTAACACGATACGGCACAAGAAAAGCGTAACCCTGGTGCATTCTATTCACATGCACTGTTGCAACCTGAGCGTTATCATCTCCGAGCACTCAGGAGCTGTTTGGGGCGGCTTAGTTCGGCGGTCCTGGCAATTTCATTTTCTTTCCAATCTTTTTTTCTGCTGTCAGATCTTGGACCGTTTGGCGCAATGGATTTTCAAACCACGGTTGATAACTTTACCCCAACTAAGGTTCCATAACTATTGCTTGAATGACGATTCGCCAAATTTTCAAGTGGCGTTGGGCCAAACAGCCTGTTAGTTATCACCACTCTTCCCTCGCCCGTTTCTTTATCCCATCATACCCTCTCTCGTCTACGTTCAGGGTTCGAACACGCAGCTCGCGCGGGGTGCCATATGACACAATATGATACAGTACAGTAGCCTTGGGTAAGTTTGCCGTGAGCCATATTGATGCAAAAAAATATTTCGAGTCAATGGGCTATCTGTGTGTTAGATGCGGTGTCAATGTTGAGGCCCTTTTCCGGACACAGACAACTTGTGCCTTTTGCTGACAATGAATCTGGGGAGCTGCCTTGCTTGCGTTGGGGCCAGCGATCTCCTGCCGTATTCAGCCAAGGATTCATGCCATTCGGTCTAGGATTTGTGGATGGCGCTACCCTTCAGCTAACAAGAAAGAGGGCTAATCAGATAACGGAAGTAATCCCGGAAAATAGTTCCTCCATCCCGATCAGTTCCGGCTGGTGATACCCTGACGAAGCATCCCAATCTCTGGAGCGCCTCCTGCCAACGCTACAAGTTCTCAGACTACAGATTATGATAGCATTCCTCTTCACTCCACACTTGACTCCTGCTTGCTGGGCGGCCCTAATATATGTCTCTGAGGCTGTTTGGATACACGGTTCCATTCCGTTGCCCCATACAAGTGACAGTTTCCCTTCGGTTCTAAAATTCTGAAACAACCGTTTCTGCAGGTCATAGCCACAAGACGGAATAGTTGCCCCCCCATTTTTGCCAAACAGGCTGAAAGCGATTTGCAGCATACAAGTAGTAAGCAAGTACTGTACATTTCAGAAATATCGTAAGGAACTTTCTTCAGAATGTCCGCCTCCAGAGTACTGTCCATTGCATCGAGAGTTGTCCGTGGCCAACCTTCTATGAAGTTCTGAATCGCGACGGCTGATCAGCAAACGACGGACGATGAACCGGCTGGCGCCCGGCGAAACGAAACGCCAAGATTAAATTAAAGCAACACGAGAGACCGATCGCCAACTCACGGCTTAGCGAGGGGAACTTTATTTCTATTCAACTGCTCGCTCTCGCTCACAACTCCACGATTCTCGCTAGTCTACTAACTAAACTAACTAGCGGTCAAGACGGGAGTATAGATAAAACAACAGCGGGGCCCCCATTCTGTCCTTCTATCCTTCAGTCGATCACCGCATAGGTCCATTCTCTTCCACGCATGTTCCCCTCTCATTTCCGCAGAACTCTCATGCTAGCAAAGGGAAAAGAACAAATGTTACAAGGAAAACTTCTTCATGCTCCATAGCCTCCGCGCATCCGACTCTCCCTCCCATATCCTTCCGGCGCTGCACCGGTCTCAAAACGCATATCCGAAGAGTTTGTTAGAGAGATAACGGAGGCTGCATCTGTGCAGATGCCGACCAACATCAAGGATTTCCACTTTCCTCCCGGCCGAGGTATCGATACAAAGCGCATACCCGGAGTTGTTGTGTGATCGGTAGCGGAATAGACTATGCGCGTACCCGGTAGGCTGAGCATGCCGAGCCGCACCGAACGCTTTCAACAAGATATCTAATAATAACACCCCTTTTGGAACTTATCGATACACTTGTCACCCTCTTAGCAAGACGCCTTTTGGGCTCAGGCGGAATGTGCGGTCTTCCGGTCACGAACATTCGAGTCAGGGGAGACTGTGGGGGGAGTTCACTTACCCAAGTGAGCAGCTTACCCGAGTGTTGTGCCGCGCATTTGTCTGGACCATCAATGCATATAAACACCTGCCTCTTGGAACAAGTATTCTGTAGCATTGTTGGGGTCGTGGGAATTTGCAGTCCCTCTCCCCCCCTACCGGCATTCCTTCAGTCTTTGTATGCCCACGATATCTCCTCCGGGAACTCCCCCAGTCTGAAAACCAATTGTTTCAGCGGCTACCAACATGCTTACGGGGGCTACTCCTTGCGGCGATGTCAAAATGAAAACATGCGACGGTTGTCTCCTACCGTGGTCGTACAAGTTGTCTATCACCAAGGAGACATGATAGCATCGCCGCTTGTCAGCATTGCCATTTTTCTACCCCTCACAGTTCATTCTGCTTCCCAAATAAATGTTTTCTCAACACCCGAGTCCCTATATCAAACCAAATCTGCCTTATCGGATTCACCTCCCTCACTACCGGTGTGCCAGCTCCTAAGCTTCTCAGTTTGTGAAAGCCATCCACCTACATTTTCGACTCTGCGGTCCCGAATGTCCTTATGGCCTAGCTTAGGATCCAGTGGTGATGGCCAGGCTAGGATCTTAGCTCGTTCATCGGTGACTGTAGAGTTAATAATGTTGATTGTGTTCAAAGAGCCGATATTATGGCTCAAGGGTTGCGACACTTCCGGCTCTTTGCTCCTCAATATATTGTACTGTACTTGTAGATGGTGGATGTTAGTTGGCAATTGAAATTCCTCGGGGGCTGAAAAAAGAAGCAGGGTCTTCTGTACGAGGAGAACTTCATGGACCCCCGATTAATCTCCCTGACTTATTTCCAACGTTACCAATACCCAGCTTTTGCATATTTCCCACGGCGGTAGCAGGGGTCCCTCGTTTCTTTAAGTATCAGCTTATCCCGTGCTTCGTTGCAAATCTCCCGCGGTCATGCAACAACACCCTAGAGCACCCGTGGCGGAATCGGCCGGCTTAACATAATGTGCTGTTATACAAGTACTGCACATCAAGTCTGATGAGCGAATCTACTGATAAACACACATACCGCCCAACTAAAAGAATCACAGCATATTTCGTGATGCGATTCTGGTAGATGTTAGAAAGAGACCCCACGGGAACCTTGGACAACAATAGGTTGTGCACAGATAGGGGCCGTACCCTCTGATATATAATGTCAGAGTAACGCTTAGTTCTACTCTCTAGAGCGGGAAAGGGAAAAATTAAATTGATGAGAAATTGAAAATAAAAAAGTGAGCAGCAAATATACAAAGAGGATTTACTATTGGATCATATAGAAGGCTCAAAACTAGGAAACAAGAGTGCGATCGCAACAGGCCTTAAGAACAGCAAAATGTGGGGGAACAGTAGACTATCCATACTCGGCTGCCCCCTCTTCTGACTAAGGAATACTAGAAGACATATCCCTCCATCTGGCAACACCGAAAAACTCCCCAAACCAAAAAGAACTCTAAAGAAACACACTAAACAGACAAATCCCAATCCCTAACGGTCCCAAGAAATCTAGAACCATCCTGGTGGCTCGTGATCCTAAACCTATGCACTACTAGTATGCCAACCCCTATATATCTAAGGACAGAGGTTGTGAAAGAAACGTTGTGGAACAAAATACCCACCCGATGCTGAATGTCCAATTACAATGGATACCAACGAAATCAAAAACCATTACACTATACCGCTATTATACCCAATTTACGCACACCACTTTTTTTACGGTATATCTCCGAGCCACATATCCACATATCCGCAAATCAGTGCAAGCGCAGATCCACAAAAAACTACAGCCTTATGCCGAATAAGCAATAGAACATGTGCAATGAGAAAACAAGAATCTGAGCAGGTACCGTATGGAAATTTTGAGTCATAGTGAAGGACCCGCAGGCCGTATAAGCGCCACCACCGCTGTGTGGCCATGCCGAGTAGCCATGCGGAGTGGGGTTTGACCAAACTCATCAGGTTTACCAGGGTCGACGTCTCTTCCGAGCAGAATTTCAACCACTCCCGCGTACCCATTCCCCGCAGCATACGAAAGGGGTGTTCTGCCGTCGTTATCTTGCTTGTCGGGGTTGACCTCATCCCGTTGGAGAAGCATATTCACGACTCCCTCGTGGCCATTCCAAGCGGCGCACAATAGCGGTGTCCGGCCGTCGATATCGGGCTTGTCGGGATTGACCTCGCGCCGTGCGAGAAGCATTTTCACCACGCCCTCGCGTCCATACAAAGCGGCACACCGGAGGGGTGTTCGGCCGTCATTATCGGGCTTGTCCGGGTTGACCTCGTCCAGTTCTAGTAGCGCCCCCACTACTTCGACATGCCCACTCGCAGCGGCAAACAAGAGCGGTGTTTGGCCATTGCAAGCTGGTCTGTCGGGGTTGACCTCGCTTTGGTTAACAAGCATTTTCACCACTCGCTCGTGCCCATTTGAAGCGGCACAGAATAGTGGTGTTCGGCCGTCATTAGCTGGTTTGTCGGGGTTGACCTCACCCCATTGGAGAAGTATTTTCACCACTCCATCGTGCCTATTGAAAGCAGCACACCAGAGCGGTGTTCGGCCGTCGTTATCTGACTGATCGGGTTTGACCTCGTCCCGTTCAAGTAGCATTTGCACCACTCCCTCGTGCCCACTCCAAGCAGCACACCAGAGCGGTGTTCGGCAGCAGTTATCTGACTGATCGGGTTTGACTTCGTCCACTTCGAGAAGTATCTTTACCACTGCATCGTGCCCATTCTTAGCAGCACACCAGAGTGGCGTTCGGCCGTCGTTATGTGGCTTGTTGGGGTTCACCTCGTTCCGTTGGAGAAGCATTTTTACCACTCTCTCGTGCCCATTGAAAGCAGCAAACCAGAGCGATGTTCGGCCGTCGTGATCTGACTGATCGGGGTTGACTTCGTCTTGTTCGAGAAGTGTTCTCACCACTCCATCGTGCCCATGCTGAGCAGCACACCAGAACGGTATTCGGCCGTAGCTATCTGACACATCGGGTTTAACCTCGTCCCGTTCAAGTAGAATTTGCACCACTCCCTCGTGCCCACTCCAAGAAGCACACCAGAGCGGTGTTCGGCCGCCGTTATCTGGCTGATCGGGTTTGACTTCGTCCCGTTGGAGAAGTATTTTTACCACTGCATCGTGCCCATTCTCAGCAGCACACCAGAGTGGCGTTCGGCCGTCGTTATCTGCCCGATCGGGTTTGACTTCATCCCGTTCGAGAAGCATTTTCACCACTCCATCGTGCCCATTCCAAGCAGCACAGGAGAGCGGTGTTCGACCATCATTATCTGATTGATCGGGTTTGACTTCATCCCGTTGAAGAAGTATTTTCACCACTCCTTCGTGCCCATCGAAAGCGGCACACCAAAGCGGTGTTCGACCGCAGTTATTTGACTTGCCAGGGTTGACCTCGTCCCGTTCGAGAAGCATTTTCACCACTCTCTCGTGCCCATTCTGAGCAGCACACCAGAGCGGTGTTCGGCCATCGTCATCTGACTGATCGGGTTTGACTTCATCTTGTTGGAGAAATAATTTCGCTACTCCTTCATGCCCATCGAAAGCGGCACACCAGAGTGGCGTTCGGCCATAGTTATTTGACTTGCCAGGGTTGACCTCGTCCCGTTCCAGAAGCATTTTCACCACTGTATCGTGCCCATTCCCAGCAGCACACCAGAGCGGTGTTGCGCCATCGTTATCTGACTGATCGGGTTTGACTTCATCCCGTTCGAGAAGCATTTTCACCACTCCATCGTGCCCATTCCAAGCAGCACAGGAGAGCGGTGTTTGGCCATCGCTATCTGACAGATCGGGTTTGACTTCATCCCGTTGGAGAAGTATTTTCACCACTCCTTCGTGCCCATCGAAAGCGGCACACCAAAGCGGTGTTCGACCGCAGTTATTTGACTTGTCAGGGTTGACCTCGTCCCGTTCGAGAAGCATTTTCACCACTGGATCGTGCCCATTCCCAGCAGCACACCAGAGCGGTGTTGCGCCATCGCTCTCTGGCTTATCGGGGTTCACCTCGTGGCGTTGGAGAAGTATTTTCACAATTCCCCCGTGCCCATTCTTAGCAGCACACCAGAGCGGTGTTCGGCCGTAGTTATCTGGTTTGTCAGGGTTGACCTCGCCCCGTTCGAGAAGCATTTTCACCACCCCCTCGCTCCCATTCCAAGCGGCAAGCGAGAGTGGCGTTTGGCCGTCCTCCCCCCGTTCGTCGGGACTAATTTCATCCCGTCTGAGCAGCATTTCAACTACTCGCTCGTGTCCATTGAGAGCACCCCACACAAGAGGCGTATTGTCCACACAGTCCCTTTGGTTGATATCACAGCCTTCCACTTCTATCAACCCAGCCACAATCTCTACAATCCCGAAGAAAGATGCACAATGCAGGCCACTAAAGAGGTAGGGTTTATTAAAATCGATATCATAGGAAGTTTCTGGCTGGGATTCTAAGAGGACTTTGGTGGATATGTGGTGATTATAGTCGTCAAACAGCTTCAATGCAAGCAGCCTCGCGCAATCCGAAAGGTCCTTTCTTGCGTGCACTCCCCAGTAGAGGGAAGAATATTCAAGAAAAGGTTGGCCTTGAAGGTCAGGGGAGGCCCCCGCCGAAAGAGCTCTAACTTGTTGCGAATTGAGATAACTCAAGCAGGTCTCAGCCATCGTAGAATGAACTTGGTTAAAATTATCGGGATGAGCCAGGAGGTACTCTTTAAGGGTAAAATGGATCAACCGGACCGTGGAAGCTTCCTTGTCTACGGTGACAAGTCCTTGACAACAGGTGAGCAATGTTCCTATTGATGGGACATCGTCGGGATAGAGATTTGGTGACCCTATTTCGACCGCCAGGGCGTGACACAATTCATCCGTTTTCAAGGGCCGCTCCGCGTGCGAGATCCACATCAGAGCCGCTATCCCAAGCTTAGCTTTGCCCCCGCCCTGTCTCTTTATCCGAGATATTGTTTCACCATAAGCACCTTCCAACCCCAAGCCATCGGTAATCGCATTTAGTTTCTGCCGCCTGCGACGGGCTGTGGTTTCTTGTAGGATCGCATCGACATTCAGCGAGACCAACAGGAATCTAGATATGTATCTGTTAGTAGATAACTTGAGATGGATTCTGAGGTGCTATTGCTTCAACATACATTTCCGAAATATCGCTAGGGATTTTCTCCAGGATATCTACCTCCAGAGAACTGTCCATCGCATCTGAGGTTGTGTCCGTGGCCAGCCTGCTGTGGAGATATGTAATAATATCATCCCTCTTGGGATTTATGGATATACTTGTCACTCTTTCACCAAGGCGCGCTCTGATTTCAGGGAAAACGTGGGCTCTCCCAGTCACAAATATTCGAGTACCCGGAGACCGCTGGAGGAGTTGACCCAATGAATCGAGAACCTTGACCATGTGTTCTGCTGCGCATTCATCGAGGGCGTCGATGCATATGAACGCGCGCTTTCCGGCGGAGGTAGTCTGCAGCATGTTCAAAATATCCGAAATTTGCAGTCCCTGCCCACCAACCGCATTTTTTCGGTCTTCATATGCCTTTAATATCTCCTTCGGGATCTCCTCGAGTCCAAATACGATCTGTTTTAATAGGGAGCCTAGAAACCTCGTCGGCAGCTGCTCGTTTTGCGAGGCGAAGTCGAAATAAAAGCACGCAATAGTGGCATTTTGACCTGTAGCCTGACTGCACAAATAGTCCACTACCACAGAGCTACCCTCACCACCTATCAGCACTTGCCCTTTTCTTTCACTACTCGAGGTTCACTCATATTACCTAATGTAAGTTTTGCCAACTCCCGGACCTCCATAGCAAAACAAAACTGGCTTATCGGGTTCGACTGTCCCACTACGGGCACCGACACACCAGCTCTTAAACTCCTCGGTTTGTAAAACCCATTCCCCTATAGTTTCGACTCTGCGCTCCCGGGCGTCCTGATGGCGTATCTTAGGATCTAGTGGGGATAGCCAGGCTAGAATATTCGATCTGTCATCGGTAACGGTAGGATTGATGCAGGTCGTGTTGAAGGAGCCATAAATATTATCGGAGCCGTAATTATTATTGAATGATTGGGACATTTTGTGTTCTTTTCTGCTTGGGATATTGTAGGAGCCGATGATGGATGGAGCCGGTTGACTATAGGAATTCCTGGTGGCGGAAAATTCAATATCTTTTATTCAACTATAGAGTTGGGAGCGACCACCCATAAGAAAGGGGGTCTTTTGTGGAACCCGACGGAGACAGCGGCTCTCTCCGATTGGTATCCTCAATTCATGAGAAAAACATGATACTCTGCTTTTGCCTACTGCATTAGTACTCGAGTACTGTAGCACAACATCGCCCACACATTTAGGCACCACCCCATCCAGCGGCCCAACACAATTTTATATTTTTGCACTTAAGGGGGATATCTGTACAAGTAATACACATGAGCTCCTACAGTGATCTTTGTCAGCCTAACATATGCAAGTACTCGTACATTGAGCCCAGCTGTGGGAAAAGTGGAGTTCACGTTCGTGGTCTAGAACACAGCGGCGCATTGTAAAATCTCCGCTTTCCCAACCCATTACTCCTCTGAGACAAAAATGCCTTTCTCTAATAATGGTGGAAGACAAGAGTTTACCACTTCGGAGAGTATGTTAACATGTATTGTAATAAGTTTCATAGGTATAAGTGGAGTCACTCGCTCTTAGGAAGCAATATTTTGTCGGTGGTTTGTGGTTGCCGAACCGCTAGTGTGAACTCCACTTTTTCCCACGACTAAGCTTTATGAATGGATCAACCCATAATACCGGTACTCGAGTACATACGCAGGTATAGTTCCTAAGCTTTGTATTTTCCATAGGGGGTAAGGGTAGCAAACCTCGCCTATGGAACCTACAAAACTTAGGCACTATATCTCCGTAAAGACATTTAGCCCGGGGGTTGAAAGAGCGTTTGGTGAGTGCCAAGTTTCTAGTTGATCTGTTAGTTTTGTATGGGAAAAGGGGTTACACACACCAAAGCTTTTCGACTCGAAAAACCTACTTATGATACCCGGTTTTAGGCCCCGGGACTAAACGCCTATCACATTCAAATTTTCTTTCGTCAACAGACGACCTCAACTGTCGCCCCCCGATCCCGGTCTGCATGTCTCACCAGTCCATAGGATAATGTCTTTCACGCCATAGCGAGCTCCCGGCATACTCATCCACCTAAATAACGAGAAAACCTATTCAATACCAGCGAAACTCGGACCCTCCCTACAGAATATCATATGATACCATCCAAGTTTTTTTATCTCAGCAAAAACGCAACGTTTCACCCACAACCAAGAAAATTAAACGAAAGATCTTCTGCTTAGGAATATGCCTAGGTAGGAATCCTTGCAAGCTGTGTTAATGGTGCTTATTACCTTGCTTGGTAATATAAGAAACCAGTTTTTCAGATAAGTTTCATTTTTCTACAAACTAGCTTTTGAAGCAAAAGAAAATACTAAAAAATACATCTAGGTCTTGCCCGTTTTTAAAGAAATATTTTAATTTTTTAGGAATTTTTGTGATGGCGTTTTCTCGCCTAAAAGTTGAAATATTATTTCCTTGGCTGCGGGTGAAACATTGTGCTTTGGCTGGGATAAAAAAACTTGGATGGTATTCTGTAGAGAGGGTCCGAGTTTCGCTGGTATTGAATAGGTTTTCTCGTGGGAGTGGGATGGCGCCACCAAGAAGCCAAAGACAATTAACCGAACAACGGAAGTGGACCGGAAAATAGTTTCTCCACCCCGATGTTTCAAGACAACCCTCGCGGACGGAGCACCCATCCCCATCTTCGGAGCGCCCCTGCCGATGTCGCAAGCTCTCTGACCGCAGGTTAGCATTCCCTCTTCACTCCACATTAGCCTCCTGCTTACTATCTGGTCCTAGTCTATGTCTGAGAGCCTGTTTGGATAAAGCGGTTTCGCTCCATTGCCCCATACAAATGACCATTCCCCTTCCCCTCCGGGCTTCTGAAATCACCATTTCTACAGGTAAAATAGTTTCAAAACGGGGCGGTTGCCCCCCCTCCATTTTTTCCGAACGGGTTACAAGCGATTTTCACCGTACATGCAGTTAAAACAAGTACTTTACATTTCCGAAATCTTGTTAAGAACATTCTTCAGGATATCCGCCTACAGAGTACTATTTATTGCCTTGAGAGTTATGTCCGCGGCTAACCTGCTACGAAGATATCTAATAATATCACCCCTCTTGGAATTTATGGATACACTTATCACTCTCCCCGCTGATGAAAATGGTGCTGCTCGCCATACTCTCACGATACTTCCTTTGTTCAGATGGCTTCCGGGAGCGCGTTTGATTGTGGCTCCGGATATGCGCTGAGGATCCGGGAATATGTAAAGTAAAACTCAAGATTATCTGCGTAGAAGGGGGATAAAATAACGGAGAAGAAGGTCTTTATCTTGATTCTATTGTCGCACTCAGGAGGAAAACTAACGTCCTTAAATACATAACTCAGAAAACTTTTACATTCTAAATTCTTCCTTTCCTCGACTCTCTTTTCCCACGACAACATTCACTGCGTCTCATCTCTGTCCGTCCAAGCCCCCTGACCTCTTCAAGTCTATTCTCTCCATTTCCTCCGCTTCACCTCTCTTCCATTCCTAACGCTTCTTCTTCCCTTCCCTTCCCTTCTTTCTCACTTCTTCAATGCGCGCCCAGTTCCTACTTCGTTCTCCCTTTTCCAGATTATTCGTGTTTGTCCTTTATGCGGGGGGTGATGAATTCTAGAGATGTAGTTGGTACCCTTGAGAAGTCCAGATTCTGCTCTCAATCAAAGCGCCGGTGATTCACAATAATAATTTATGGCTCAGGCATCGGGCCTAGGTTTGTATTCGGGCATGTGCTAAGCATTCAGGCATAGGTTTGTCTTTGGAGACTCGCTTTGGCTTCCGGCATACGATTCGGCTTTGGGCATGTGCTTTGTAAGTTCGGGAAAGCATTGAAAACGCGGAAATGCGCGATAGTTTTGGGATCGTGCGGCTTTCGGGAAAGCCGAGAGAAAAGCGGAAGTACTGTAGGAAAGAACTGGAAGCCCGGAGGTGGAAAAGTTTTTGCTTCCTTTCAGTTAGCGAGTGCTCACGGGAGAAGGCTCACCTGGGGTAGTGTGGTGCCTCATGGATGGATATGAGGTCTTCGAGGATATGTGCTCCTGTGATCGCCCTTAGTTAGTCAGTCAGAGAGAGAGCACCGAGCATCGCGGATCCGTCACCGAGCGTGAGCCCGAGGTTGTTGTTAGTGAAAAGATTTTCCCCGCCCCTGAGTGGGCGATCGTTTTCGTTGTAAGTTGCTTGGCATTTTCGTTTTGTTTCATTTCACCGTTCGTCACTCGCCTTGTATCACCTCGCCGTTATAGTAAAAAGTAAATAAAGTATAATAAAATAAATAACCAAAAAAGAGTCCTGAATCGCAAGTTGTATAAAAAGTGAGAGTATTCGTAGTAGTTTTTCTGCTTATCTTCCTAAGATCACACGTAGACTACTATCTTTTATATCAGGTATTTCCGACCTGATGGATGTCCGTTCCAACTACTCAATCTACCCATTCCAGCTATCCTACGACATTCCGCCCAGTCCACTCCATTCCATCAGATCCATTCTATTCTTCTAGCTTCATTCCTGACAATCCGTATATCCCAACCATTCTGCCCAACTCCGAATTCCCACATTCCATTTCAGAGGTTATCGGGAAGCATACCAGCTATTGCTTGCAACAGCCATGTATCGTTTTCACCGCCGAAGTCTAAAACCCGCAAGACGCCTTTTCGATTCCCGGTAGACGCGCGGCCTTCCGGTCACGAATATCCGAGTGCCGGGAGACTGTTGGAGCATATCATTTACCGAATCGAGCAGCTCACCCCAGTGTTCTGCCGCGCATTTGCCTGGGCTATCGGTGCATATGAACACGCGCTTTTTGGAGCAGGTATTCCCTAACATTATTGGAGTGGGGGGGATTTGCCGTCCCTGCCCCCCAATGGCATTCTCTTGGTTCTTGTAATTTACTCTCTCGCTACCTCCTCCGGGATCCTCTAGTCCAAAAACCAACTGTTTCAGGAGGCTACCCAACATGATCACAGGGGACTGCTTCTTTCCGGCGGCAAAGTCAAAATAAAAACATGCGACGGTGGCACTGTCTCCTCCAGCCTGGGGGCACGGATTTTCTATCACCAAAGAGTTAGCATCGCCAGTTGTCAGCATTGCCATTTTTCCACCCATTAGGGTTCGTCCTCCTTACCAGATAAATGTTTTCCCAACACCCGGGTCCCCAGGGCAAAACGAAACCACTTTACCAGACTTAGCTCCTTCACCACCCGTGTACCAACACCTAAACTCCAGAGTTCGTAAAAGCCATCCACCTACATTTTCGACTCTGCGGTCCCGAATGACTTGACGTAGCTTAGGATATGTTGTGATAGCTACGCTGGGATACTATGTAGCTCATTGGCGACATTAAGGTTGATAATGTTGGAGGTATTCAAACGGCCGATACAATGGCTGAATAGTGGGGACGCTTTCGTTTTTTTTTTGCTGCTAATGATATAGTAGGATGATGATGGAGTTAGTGGGCTATTGAAATTCCTAGGCGGCTGAAAAAAAGCGAGATTTCCTGTGGAATCTGATGGACCCTCCGATTAACCTCCGCAACTTACTGCCTACGTTACGGATACACTGCTTTTGCATACTTTATCGGTAGCAAGGGGTCCCACATGTATTTAAGTATCGCCTAACTAAAGGAATTACAGCACATTTCGTGATGCGATACCGGCAAAGGGATCCCCTTGGCAACCTTGAACAATAACAGGTTCTGCACCGATCGAAATCGTGGCCTTTGATAGATATACGGGTATCAAAACCCGCGAGTCCGGACCGGTGCTGTTAGAGCATGAAGCAGCGTGGTATCATTGTACGATTGGTTGCGACATTTACCGTAACCTACCCCCCTAATACCGGTAGAGTCGTTTGATGCAGCACCGTTGGTGAAGTTCTCCCCAATAGAGAGGTATTATATGTGCTTCACAGAACGCCCGCCCAAAACCCTAGAGCATTTTCTGCTAATACCACAAACGCTCCGACATACTGTAGGTCAGCAATCCCTTTTTGCCGCAAACAATGACAATGTGGGAAATAAGGGTAGCGCACGGGTAGACGATATAGCAAGCGAATTCACGTGGAACTTAGGTACCCTGTAGGAAGGATATGAAATGTAACTTCGAAGGCTTGCACTTCATTCTTTCTGCTCGTTCGCTCACACTTAAAACTTAACAAACAGTAAAGGTAGGTGCATATTATTATGTAAAATACAAGTAACACATTCTGATCCTTCCGTGGATCACCACACCTATCTTAGTATTTCCCCACATGACTTATCCCTCCGTACCCTCCCCTGATTTCGAAAGAAAAACATATCTGTAAAATCTATTGTTGAACAATCTCCCGTATCCGTACCATCTTCATGTCTCTTGAAAGATCCTTCACACTTGCCTCAGTGCTGCGAAGCCAAGTACATCAGTGCAACATACATTATCCAAACGACACTCTATGTCATCTGAACAAGGCTCAAGTCTACACTCGAGGGAAGAGAAGGAGAAATGAAATTAAAAATGAATAATGAAAAAATAAACCAAGTGTATTTCTAACAAGAAAATAAGCATGGAAGGAAAATGATAAAAGCCCCATGCAACACTGGGGAACCCCGGGGTGCAGAAATACGACGACCGGTGTGTGGCCTTGCCGAGTACCCAGTCGGAGTGGTGGTTGACCGTTCTCGTCTGGTTCACTGGGGTCGATGTGGTCCCTTCCGGGAAGTGTTTTCACGACTCCCGAGTGTCCATCTCCCCATCTCCGGTAGCACGCGAGAGCGACGTCCGGGTGTCCTAATGGGGCCTAACAAGGTTCGCATTATCCCGTTCAAGTAGCATTTGCACTACTCCCAGGTGCCCATTCCAAGCGGCAGCCCAAAGTGGTGCTCGGCCGTGGTTTTGTGGGTTGCTGGTGCGGGCCGCATCACGTTCGAGAAGAACCTCCACCGCTCCCTCGTGCCCATTGTGGGCGGCATGCCAGAGCGGTGTTCGGCCGCCGTTGTCTAAAATATCGGGGTGAACCTCACCCCTTTCGAGTAGGATTTTGACCACCTCCGAATGCCCATTTGAAGCGGCACAGGAGAGTGGTGTTTTCCCGACGTTATCTGGCTTGTCTAGATGGGCCCCGGCCAGTTCAAGAAGGATTTTCACGACTCCCGCGTGTCCATTCCGAGCGGCACACCAGAGTGGGGTTTGATCGTCGATATTACCCTTGTTGGGGTTAACATCGTGCCGTTTGAAAAGCATTTTTACCACTCCCTCGTGCCCGTTATGTGCAGCACACAAGAGTGGTGTTCTGCCGTCGTTACCTGACTGATCGGGATTGACCTCGTCCCGTTGGAGAAGCATTTTCACCACTCCCTCATGCCCGCCATACGCAGCACACCAGAGCGGTGTTAGGCCGTCGTCATCCGGCCTAGCGGGGCTGACTTCGTCCTGTGCAAGAAGTATTTCCACCACTCCCTCGCTCCCATTCTTAGCAGCGCACCAGAGTGGCGTTCGGCTATTATTATCTACCTTGTCGGGTTTGACCTCGTCCCTCTGGAGAAGTAGTTTCACCACTTCCTTATGCCCATTATAAGCAGCACACCAGAGCGGTGTTCGACCGTCGTTATTTGACCAATCGGGTTTGACTTCGTCCCGTTGCAGAAGGACTTTCACCACTCCCTCGTGCCCATTCCAAGCAGCATTCAAGAGCGGTGTTTCGCCTTTGTTACCTGGTCTATCGGGGCTGACCTCGTTTCGTAGGAGAAGCATTTTCACCACTGCCTCGTGCCCGTTATACGCAGCATACCAGAGCGATGTTCGGCCGTCGTTATCTGACTGATCGGGTTTGACCTCGTCACGTTCGAGTAGCATTTTGATCACTCCCTCGTGCCCATTCCAAGCAGCCCCAAAGAGGGGTGTTCGGCCTTCGTTATCTGACTGATCGGGGTTGACCTCGTCCCGTTTGAAAAGC
>Ga0307510_10003641_pt1 | contig 17980 bp, 17 predicted proteins | sample 12_EM_MG_FD_207224 | JGI IMG/M metagenome (GOLD analysis project Ga0307510, IMG submission 207224) | Populus trichocarpa ectomycorrhiza microbial communities from riparian zone in the Pacific Northwest, United States - 12_EM | ecosystem: Host-associated > Plants > Roots > Unclassified | place...
CGTACTGGTGGCTGAAGTGCGCGTTCGGCGTGGACAACGACAAGGCGCTGCCGGTGCAGGCGTACCACAAGCTCCTGGTCTGGGACATCATGAAGAAACCCCTCGCCACCCGGGTCGCCGAACAGGCACTGAACCCGCTGATCGGCAAGAGCTTCGTGGCCTACGCGACCAAGCCGCATCTCCCCGGCCTCGCCGAGGCGGCCGCCAAGTGACCACCCCCCGGACAGAACACCTCGTCCTGCCCGGGGTCCTCACCGCCGAGCAGGCCGCCGCGACCGTCGCCGGCATCCTCGCCGTGCAGCGGGAGGACGGGGCGATCCCGTGGTTCCGGGGCCATCACCTCGACCCGTGGGACCACACCGAGGCCGCGATGGCGCTGGACGCGGCGGGCGAACACGAGGCCGCCGAGCGGGCGTACAACTGGCTCGCCCGGCACCAGAACGAGGACGGGTCCTGGTTCGCGGCGTACGCGGACGGGGATCCGGGTGACGTCACCGACCGGGGGCGCGAGACCAACTTCGTCGCCTACATAGCCGTAGGCGTGTGGCACCACTACCTCGCGACCGGCGACGACACGTTCCTGGACCGGCTGTGGCCGCACGTCTTCGCGGCGGTCGAGTTCGTACTGCGGCTTCAGCAGCCGGGCGGGCAGATCGGGTGGAAGCGCGAGGACGACGGTTCGGATACGGCGGATGCGCTGCTGACCGGTTCGTCCTCGATCCACCAGGCGTTGCGGTGTGCCCTTGCGATCGCCGAACAGCGTGAAGAGCCGCAGCCGGACTGGGAGTTGGCGGTCGGCGCGCTGCGGCACGCGATCCGCCGGCATCCGGAACGGTTCCTGGACAAGGACCGCTACTCGATGGACTGGTACTACCCGGTCCTGGGCGGCGCGTTGGTCGGTACGGAGGCCAAGTCCCGGGTGGAGGAGGGCTGGAGCCGGTTCGTCGTGCCGGGGCTGGGTGTGCGGTGCGTCGTCCCCAACCCGTGGGTGACGGGGGGCGAGTCGGCCGAACTCGCCCTCGCGCTGTGGGTGTTGGGCGAGTCCGACCGGGCGCTGGAGATTCTCCAGTCCATCCAGCACCTGCGCGATGCGGAGACCGGGCTGTACTGGACGGGGTACGTCTTCGACGACGACGCGGTGTGGCCGCGCGAGCTGACCACGTGGACTGCGGGGTCGTTGCTGCTTGCGGTGGCGGCGTTGGGGGGCCATGACGCGACGTGTGCGGTGTTCGGCGCGGAGCACTTGCCGTTGGGGCTGGATCCGGATTGTTGTTGAGCGCGGGCCGGTGGGGGCTGGTCGCGCAGTTCCCCGCGCCCCTAAAAGATGGCCCGTTGCAGCCGACCTGCTTTTAAGGGGCGCGGGGAACTGCGCGCTCAGCCCCCACCGGGCAGTGCTTAACGATGAACCTTGTTGGCGATCGCATGCCCGATGAACAGGTACACCACCGCCGCCAGACCGTAGCCGCAGATAACTCGCGCCCACGCCTCGTCGAAGGTGAACAGGTCGCGGGACCAGCCGGCGAGCCAGTTGGCCGAGCGGTGGACGAACTGCACGAGGTCGTTCGCGCGGTTGGCGTCCAACAGGTACATCAGAATCCACAGGGCCAGGATGAGGGCCATGATGTCGGCGATGATCACGATGACGTTGCCGACCGAATTCGAACCGCGTCGATAGTAGGGGGACATGCGAACCGGATTGCCGCTTTCGACGGGATGAAACCCGAACGGTCCCGCCCGGGTGGCGCTCGCGGCCGACCCGGGCGAGGCTGCCGGGGTAAGGACACCCACTCGGGGAGAACACCCCGGAGGACCCCGTGCCCGTACCGATACGGCGCCTCTTCGTGGCGCTCACTCTGTGCTGCGCCCTGCTCGCCGGTGCCACGGCCTGCGGCAGCGCCACCGATGACGCCACGCAGGACACCGCGGCCGTAGTGGCCGCCGCTGCCGCCGCCACCCCGAGCCCCAGCACCTCCGCCGAACGGCAGAAGTTCGCCAAGACCCGCTTCGTCGCGAACGCGGGCCTCGCGGCGGGTGCCACCTACCAGTGGATCGTGAAGCCCTGGAAGGCGGGCAAGTTCAAGAAGGGGGCGAGCGGACGCAGGTTCGCGCTAGTCAAGGCGGGCCTCGCGGGCGCGTTCGCGTACAACCGGCTCAAGGCCGCCACCAAGAACGCCAAGGGTGACCCCACACTCTCCAAGGCGGTCGCCCCGCTCAGCGCCGGCATCGACTCCCTCAAGGACCTGCCGTCCAAGCTCCGCAAGGGCGACTCGACCGACGCCACGGCGAGTTCCTTCGACGACATCATCAACAAGGTCAAGGACGCCGGGAAGAGCGCCGGCGCCGAGGTGACCGACAAGGTGCCGTCGGCAGGGCAGCTCACCGGAGGGTAAAAGCCCTTCAGCGTCTGGGAGTTGAGCGGCTCCTAGGAGTTCAGCTCCGCCAGCACCCGCAGCGTGTGCGGGTCGGGCGCAAGGGCCAGCAGGTCCGTCACCGGGCCCTTGCGCCACAACTCCAGCCGCTCCGCGATCCGTTCACGCGGCCCGATCAGCGAGATCTCGTCGGCGAACGCGTCCGGCACGGCGAGCACGGCCTCCTCCCGGCGGCCCGCGAGGAACAACTCCTGTATCCGCCGGGCCTCTTCCTCGTACCCCATGCGCGCCATCAGGTCGGCGTGGAAGTTGCGGGCCGCGTGCCCCATCCCGCCGATGTAGAAGCCGAGCATCATCTTCACGGGGAGGAGCCCTTCGGCGACGTCGTCGCAGACCTTCACCTGTGCCATGGGCGCGACGAGGAAGTCCTCGCGGAAGGCCGTCGTGCCGTAGACCTCGGGGCGGCTCGGCGACCAGTACAACGGCAGCCACCCGTCCGCGATCGCCGCTGTCTGGGCCACGTTCTTCGGCCCCTCGGCGCCCAGCAGGATCGGCAGGTCCGAACGGAGCGGGTGGGTGATGGACTTGAGCGCCTTGCCGAGCCCCGTACCGTCCGCGCCCCGGTACGGATGCGCGTGGAACCGCCCGTCCACCTCGACCGGCGCCTCCCGCCGCAGCACCTGCCGTACGACCTCGACGTACTCCCGGGTCGCGGTGAGCGGCGACTTGGGGAACGGCCGGCCGTACCACCCCTCCACCACCTGCGGTCCCGACAGCCCGAGCCCGAGCAGCACGCGCCCGCCGGAGAGATGGTCGAGGGTGAGCGCGTGCATCGCGGTGGTGGTGGGCGAGCGGGCCGCCATCTGCGCAACGGCCGTCCCCAGCTTGATCGTTGAGGTCCGCGCCGCGATCCAGGTCAGCGGGGTGAAGGCATCGGAGCCCCACGACTCGGCCGTCCACACGGAGTCGTACCCGAGCCGTTCGGCCTCCTGGGCCAGCGGCACATGGTCGGCGGAGGGCCCGCGCCCCCAGTACCCGAGTGCGAGACCGAGCCGCATATCGCCTCCACAGTCACAGAACTGACGGACCGTCAGTCAATGGGCGGACGGCTGCGACTGTACGACAACGGCCCCCCGCCCGGAAGGGCGAGGGGCCGCGGCGAACGCTGGGGGAGGGGCTCAGCCGCGCTGGATCCCCGAGGTGTCCTGAAGGACGCCACGACGGCCGTCCTGGGTCTGCGCGACGAGCGCCGGACCGCGCTGCTCGACGGCCAAGTACCAGGTACCCGGCGCCAGTTCGGCGATCGGCGACGGCGAACCGTCCTCCGCGAACAGCGGCCGGGCCACCGGCACCGCGAACCAGAACGGCGAGAAGTCCGCGGCCGGAGCCGGAGCCGGTGCCGGCTGCCCGAACGGCTGCGCGGCCTGCGCCTGCTGCGGCGGCGTGCCGTACGACGGCTGCGGCGCACCGGCACCCGGGTAGCCGTAACCACCGGGCGGCTGGGCGCCGTAGGGCTGCGGGGCGGCCGGCTTGGGAGCAGGGATGAGGGCGGCCTGGAGGGCCGGGACGAGAGGGGTGGCGATGGCGCCGCCGGTCATGACGAGAGCGGCGATGAAGCCGAGGATGAGGCCGGCACCGGCGCTCACGTTGTCGCCGACGTCCACCAGCGTCCAGAACAGGGCCCACGCGGTGAGGACCGTGAACGCCACGCCGACTGTCCCGAGGTCCAGGCCCGCGACCTTGCGCGGCTGCGGCAGACAACGGTTGACGACGATGAGAGCGGCACCGATGACGCCGCCCATGTAGGTGCCGAGGCCGTTACCGAGGCTCGTCCACGCGGTCACGTCCAGGTCGAATCCCTTGGCCGTGTAGAACTTGAGGAACGACGCGATGAAGAGCAATACCGCTGCTCCGATCACCACGCCGTCGCCTCGTGTGAGGGAGCGGATATTCACTTCAGGTCCTTCGTAGGTCGTCTCGTCGTCGGTTGACCCTATCGTCCACCCTGCCAGGGTGTCCGCCCGGATCAGCCCGCTGATCGCTACCCGCGCAGGAAACTCACGATTCCCTCAGAGATCCCCTGCGCCGCCTTCTGTCGCCAGGCGCTGTTCGTCAGCAGTGCGGCATCATTGCTATCGCGCATATTGCCGCACTCGATGAACACCTTGGGAACCGTTGACAGATTGAGACCGCCCAGGTCCTTACGCGTGACGAGACCGGTGCCGTCGCCGATGTAATTCGAGAACTGTTCACCTGTCGCGCGACGGTAGTCGCCCGCGATACCCCGGCCGAGGGTGGCGGAGGGGGCGACGATGGCGCGGGTGTCGGCGCCGCCCGCGTGGACCGAGCCCGGCAGGATCACATGGAAGCCCCGGTCGCCGACCGGTGCGCCGTCCGCGTGGATGGAGATCGCGGCGTCCGCGTGCGCGTCGTTGCCGATCCTGGCCCGCTGGTCGACGCACGGCCCCCAGGACGGCGAGTCGCCGTCGTGCGTCAACTTCACCGTGACGCCCTGCTTTTCGAGAAGCGCCTTCAGCCGGTGGGACACGTCCATCGTGAACTGGGCTTCCGCGTAACCCGCGTTGGTCGACGTCCCGGTCGTGTCGCACTCCTTCCAGTTCGTGCCGATGTCCACCTTGCGGTTGATCTCGGCGCTGTGCTGGAAGTTGGTGACGTTGTGCCCCGGGTCGATGACGACGACCTTGCCCTTGAGGGGACTTGGGCCCGGCGGCTTGTCGTCGTTGGACGCCGTACCCGTCGGGGAGGCGGGCGCGCCGGACGAGGCGGCGGAGGAGGCGGACGCGTTGCCCGAGCTGTCACCCGGGCTGCCGACGGCCTCGTACACGAACCACCCGATCAGAGCCCCCGGGACCAGCGCGGCCAGCGCCACGGTCAGGGGCCCTCGACGGGGACGGCGGGGCTGCGGGGGATCGAAGTCCGGACCTACGTACGACACGGAAGCCACCCTAGCTTCCTCACAGAGTGGGTTTGCCGAAGCGGCAACAAGAGTCGTGGGGTGGCGGCGCCGGGGCGGAGGATCAAGGGACCAGCCCCCGTCACGGAGGACACACGACCATGGTCAAGGAAGCCGTCCACCGGCTCGTCCCCGCCCCCGCCGGCCGCATCCACCTCGTGGAACAGGGCACCGGCCCCCTCGTCCTGCTGGTCCACGGCTTCCCGGAGTCCTGGTACTCCTGGCGCCACCAGCTCCCGGCGCTGGCCGCGGCGGGCCACCGCGCGGTCGCCGTCGACGTACGCGGCTACGGCCGCTCGTCGCGTCCCGCGGACCCGTCGGCGTACCGGATGCTCGACCTCGTCGAGGACACCGTCGCCGTGGTGCACGCGCTCGGCGAGCGCTCCGCGGTGATCGTCGGCCACGACTGGGGCGCGGGCATCGCGGCCCACTCCGCCCTCCTCAGGCCGGACGTCTTCCGCGCCGTAGCACTGCTGAGCGTCCCTTACGCGCCCCGCGGCGGCCCACGCCCCAGCGAGATCTTCGCGGGAATGGGCGGGGACGAGGAGTTCTACGTCTCCTACTTCCAGCAACCGGGCCGCGCCGAGTCCGAGATCGAACCGGACGTACGGGGCTGGCTGGCAGGTTTCTACGCCGCGTTCTCCGCCGACACGATGCCCGCGCCCGGCACTCCCGACCCGCACTTCGTGAGCCGGGACGGCGGGACACTGCGAGAGCGCTTCCCGACGGAGGCAGGGACACCCGCGTGGCTGGATGAAGCCGAACTCGACGTCTACGCGGGCGAGTTCGAGCGCACGGGTCTGACCACCGCCCTGAACCGCTACCGCAACATGGACCAGGACTGGGAGGACCTGGTGGCCTACGACGGCGCACCGATCACCCAGCCGTCCCTGTTCCTCGGCGGTTCCCTGGACGCGTCCACCACCTGGCTGTCCGACGCGATCGCCGCGTACCCGGCGACCCTGCCCGGCCTGCGCGGCTCGCACATCCTGGAGGGCTGCGGACACTGGATCCAGCAGGAGCGCCCGGCGGAGGTCAACCAGCACCTGCTCAACTGGCTGACCGGACTACCGAGTTGACCTCAGATACCGGCACCGGTGCGCCGTAGGACACGCAGCGAGTCGGTCACCGAGACCTCCGTGAACGCGCCGGACTCCAGTGCCCGGAGATACACCCGGTACGGGGCCTGCCCGGTGAACTCGTCCTCCGGGTCCGGGAACACGTCATGGATGACGAGCAGCCCGCCCTCGGCGACATGGGGCGCCCACCCCTCGTAGTCACCGTTCGCGTGCTCGTCGGTGTGACCGCCGTCGATGAAGACGAGGCCGAGCGGGGTACCCCAGATCCGCGACACCTGCGGCGAGCGCCCGACGAGCGCCACCACGTGCTCCTCCAGCCCCGCCCGGTGCAGGGTCCTGCGGAACGTCGGCAACGTGTCCATCAGCCCGATCTCCGGGTCGACGGTCTCCGGGTCGTGATACTCCCACCCCGGCTGCTGCTCCTCACTGCCCCGGTGATGGTCCAGGGTGAGCGCGGTGATGCCTGCCTCGCGGGCCGCATCGGCGAGGAGGAGGGTGGAACGCCCGCAGTAGGTCCCGACTTCGAGCAGGGGGAGGCCCAGTCGCCCGGCTTCTACGGCGGCGGCGTAGAGCGCCAGTCCCTCACCGGCCGGCATGAACCCCTTGGCGCCCTCGAACGCGGCGAGGATCTCGGGCTTGGGTGCCGGAGGCATGGGGCGGTCCCTTCGGTACGGGGCGGACTTGCGAGCGCAGGCCAGGCTACGTTCCTTTAAGGGGCGCGGGGAACTGCGCGACCAGCCCCCACGCACCCGCAGCCAACGAACGACCGACTACGCGCTAACCGTCTCGCCGGGCAACGAAAGATCCAGGTCAACCGCGACGGAGTCCCCCGCGTGGGTCGCGGACGAGGCCAACGGACCGTGCCCAGAAGCCCGCGCCGCCAACACATACGCCCCCTGAGACGGCACAGCGATCACGTAACTCCCGTCCTCCTCGGAGAGCGTCGCCCCGGCCTGCCGACCACGACGGTCGATCAGTGTGACCTTGGCCCGGGCGACAGGCGAACCGTCCGCACCCAGAACCCGCCCCCGGAACCCCCGCAGAACCTCCTCGGCCCGCTCAAGGTTCGCCTCCTCCTCGCTGCTGAAGTTCAACTGCGGCGCCCGGTTCGGCTTGGGAAGGAACAGCGCCATCAACAGACCCACGGCGACCGAACCCGTGGCGATCAGGAACGACACGTGGAAGCCGTGCATGGTCGGGACGGCGACCCCGTTCACATGGTTCGCGGTGTTCGCCAGCACCATCCCGATCACCGCGCTGGACACGGACGTACCGATGGACCGCATCAGCGTGTTGAGCCCGTTCGCCGCACCGGTCTCGGACGCCGGCACCGCCCCCACGATCAACGCGGGCAACGACGAGTACGCGAGCCCGATACCCGCACCCAGCACGACCGCGATGACCAGCGACTGCCACGCCGCGCTCATCAGGCCGAGCCCCGCGCCGTAGCCGATGCCGATGATCAGCATGCCGAGGATCAGGGTGACCTTGGGGCCGTACTTCGCCGAGAGACGGGCGTAGACAGGGGCGGTGAACATCATCGTCAGGCCGAGCGGTGCGACCAGCAGACCGGCGGTGACCATCGACTGGCCGAGGCCGTAACCGGTGGCCTTCGGCAGCTGGAGGAGCTGGGGCAGGACGAGGGAGACGACGTAGAAGGAGACGCCGACCATGATCGAGGCGAGGTTGGTGAAGAGCACCGCCGGGCGGGCCGTGGTGCGCAGGTCGACGAGCGGGGCCTTCAGGCGCAGCTCCATCACGCCCCAGAGAAGGAGTACGACGGCGGCCGCGGCGAACAGGCCGAGCGTGGTGCCGGAGGTCCAGCCCCAGTCGCTGCCCTTGGTGATGGGCAGGAGGAAGAGGACGAGACCGGCGGAGAGGCCGATCGCGCCGAGCACGTCGAAGGTGCCCTCCGCGCGCATCGGGGACTCCGGTACGACGAGGAGGGTGAGGCCGATCGCGAGGACACCGAGGCCGGCCGCGCCGTAGAAGAGGGCGTGCCAGTCGGCGTGCTGGGCGACCAGGGCCGCGGCGGGCAGCGCGAGGCCGCCGCCGACGCCGATCGAGGAACTCATCAGGGCCATCGCCGAGCCGAGCTTCTCGCGGGGCAGCATGTCGCGCATCAGGCCGATGCCCAGCGGTATCGCGCCCATCGCGAAGCCCTGGAGCGCACGGCCCGCGATCATCGTGAGCAGGTCGCTGGTGAGGGCGCTGACCAGCGCTCCCACGACCATGATGGACAGGCTGGTGATCAGCATCCGGCGCTTGCCGTAGAGGTCGCCGAGGCGGCCCATGATCGGCGTGGCGACGGCTCCGGACAGGAGGGTCGAGGTCAGGACCCAGGTGGCGTTGCTGGGCTCGGTGCTCAGCAGTTGCGGCAGATCCTTGATGACCGGGACGAGCAGGGTCTGCATCACCGCGACAACGATGCCCGCGAAGGCGAGCACCGGCACGACGGCGCCGGACGGCCTCCGTGCGGGCTGGTCGGTCGACGTGTGCGTCATGGAGTAGGGCCTCCAGGCCGTAGGTGTGGCGGGATCCGTGCGGGGCGGACTGAATCCGTGCGGGCGAACCGATCCGTGCGAGATAAGTGCACGGTAAACCTCGTATGCACGGGCAACTATTCCGATGCTTCGGCGTACTAACGAATCCTTGACCGTCCCATGAATATCTGACCCGTCGTCAGGTCTGGTCATTCACTGGAACGTGTTCTAATCTCGCCCGCCATGAAGGCCTATGTCGCAGGCGTCGGGATGACGAGGTTCGAGAAGCCCGAGACCCGGGAGTGGCAGTACTGGGACATGGTCCGCGAGGCGGGGAGCGCCGCCCTCGCGGACGCCGGGATCTCCTACGCCGACGTAGAACAGGTTCCCGTCGGCTACTGCTTCCAGCCCTCGACCGCCGGCCAGCGTGCCGCCTATGAACTAGGTCTCACCGGCATCCCCGTCTACAACGTCAACAACAACTGCGCCACCGGCTCGACCGCGCTGATGCTGGCCCGGCAACTGGTCGAGGGCGGGGCCGCAGACTGTGTCCTCGCGCTGGGCTTCGAGAAGATGAAGCGGGGCTCGCTGGGCGGGGGAGCGGACGGCGGTGCCCGCGGCGGAGCCGCTGATGACTGGAGCGCCACGTCCCCCGTCGCCCGGCACTACGGCATCATGGCCGCCCGGCACGGCTTCGAGATGACCCCGCCCACCGCCCAGATCTTCGGCGACGCGGCCCGCGAACACATGGAGAAGTACGGCACGACCGAGGCGCAGCTCGCCGCCGTCGCCGCCAAGAACCACCGGCACTCCGCGCACAATCCGTACGCCCAGTTCCAGGACGTGTACGACGTCGACGACATCCTCGCGGCGAGGGTCGTCCACCACCCGCTCACGAAACTCCAGTGCTCACCGACCTCGGACGGAGCCGCGGCGGCTGTCGTGGTCTCCGAACGCTTCGCGGAGGAACGGGAGTTGGGCGCGGGTACGGGGACGGGTGCGGGCTCAGGCTCGCTCGTCGAGATCGTCGCCCAGGCGATGACCACCGACACCGAGGACTCCTTCGCGTCCGGTTCGTGCATCGATGTCGTCGGGCAGCCGATGTCGCGGGCCGCCGCCCGCCAGGTCTACGAACGGTCCGGGCTCGGCATCGAGGACGTGGACGTCGTAGAACTCCACGACTGTTTCTCGATCAACGAGCTGCTGACGTACGAGGCGCTCGGCATGTGTGAGCCGGGGGAGGCCGGGAAGCTCGTCGAGTCCGGGGGGACGACGTACGGCGGGCGGTGGGTGGTCAATCCGTCCGGCGGGCTGATCTCCAAGGGGCATCCGCTGGGGGCGACCGGGATCGCCCAAGTCGCCGAGCTGGTGTGGCAGTTGAGGGGGACGGCGGGGGAGCGGCAGGTGCCGGGGGCCGAGGTGGGTCTCGCGCACAACATCGGGTTGGGCGGGGCGGCCGTGGTGACGTTGCTGCGGGCGACCGCGACGGTGACTGCGATCGCTTCCGCCGCTGGGGCCGCGGCTTAGGTCGTACGGCGGGCCGGTGGTCGGGCGAAATGCCGATGCCGGGGGCGCGGGTCGGTTGAGAGGATGACGACCATGCCCCGAGCCGCTGATGTCTCCCGAATACCCAGCCCGTCCCGTCGGGGCGCGGCACCGCCCGCCTGGCTGGTCGTGGCGCTCGCGTGCGCCGGGCAGTTCCTCGTCGTGCTCGACGTGTCCGTCGTCAACGTGGCGCTGCCGTCGATGCGGACCGACCTGGGGATGAGCGCGCCCGGGCTCCAGTGGGTGGTCAACGCGTACGCCATCGCCTTCGCCGGGTTCATGCTCCTCGGCGGACGGGCCGGTGACCTCTACGGCCGCAAGCGGATGTTCGTGGTCGGGCTCGCGCTGTTCACCCTGGCCTCGCTGTGCGGCGGACTGGCCCAGGACGGCTGGCAGTTGCTGCTCGCCCGGGCCGTGCAGGGACTGGGGGCCGCGGTGCTGGCGCCCTCGACGCTGACCATCGTCACCTCGGCGGTGGCGGAGGGCGCGGCCCGCGCCCGGGCCATCGCCACCTGGACGGCGGTCGGCGCCGGCGGCGGGGCCGCCGGCGGACTCGTCGGCGGGGTGCTCGTGGACACGCTGTCCTGGCGGTGGGTGCTGCTCATCAACGTGCCCGTCGGCGCGGTCGTCCTCCTCAGCTCACTGCGCTGGCTCCCGGAGAGCCGGGCCGGCGACCGGCGGCGGCTCGACCTGCCCGGCGCCGTCCTGGTCACGGCGGGACTCGGCGTGCTGGCCTACGGCATCTCGCAGACCGAGGCCGAGGGCTGGACGGCCGTCGCCACCCTGGTGCCGCTGGCCGCCGGACTCGCGCTGATCGCGCTCTTCCTGGTCGTCGAGGCCCGTACGGCGGCTCCGCTGATGCCGCTCGGGCTGTTCCGGGCACGGGCCGTGTCGTCGGCGAACGCGGCGATGTTCCTGTGCGGCTCCGCGATGTTCTGCATGTGGTTCTTCATGACCCTGTACGCGCAGAACGTCCTCGGTTACACACCGCTGGAGGCGGGACTCGCGCTGGTGCCGAGTTCGCTGGCCGTCCTCATCGGCTCCAAGTCGGCACCCCGCTTCATGCCGGTGCTCGGCGCGCGCAACGTGGCCGTGCTCGGGACGCTGCTCGCGGCGGTGGGCTTCGGCTGGCAGTCCCTGATGACCGCGCGGGGCGACTACCTGACCGAGATCATGTTCCCCGGAATCCTGATGATGCTGGGCGCCGGCCTGACGGCCACCCCGCTCGCCGCACTCGCCACGTCCGGGGCCGCGCCGGGGGAGGCCGGGCTGGTCTCCGGGTTGGTCAACACCTCGCGCACGATGGGCGGTTCGCTCGGTCTCGCCGTGATGTCGACGATCGCGGCGGCCCGTACGGCGCGTGCGGAGGGCAGCGGAGGCGGGACACCGGAGGCGCTGACGGAGGGGTACGCGCTGGCGTTCCGTACGGGGGCGGGGGTGCTGCTCGGCGGGGTGGTGCTGATGGTGGTGTGGCTGCCGTGGGGGAGGGCGGCGGGGCCTGCCGTGGCAAGGGTGAGCGCGAGCGCGGACGGGGATGTCGTGGCGGACGCGGATGCCGTGGAGGACGAGGAGGGCACGGCTTCCAGGAGATTCGAGAAGTGAGGCAACGGTCCGGGCGGCTCATGGACTCCTTTAGACATCTAGGAGGTGCCCATGGGGGATCGCAAGCAGGCTCGGGAGGCTCAGGATGACGGGTTCCAGAGCTTTGTCATCGGCCGCTGGCCGCGGTTGATGCGGACGGCATTTCTTCTCACGGGGGAGCAGCACGCCGCGGAGGATCTGGTGCAGTCGACGCTCGAACAGACCTTTGTGGCCTGGCGCAAGGTCGGCTCGGCCGACGATCCGGAGGCGTACGTACGGCGCGTGATGATCAACGCGCACGCACGCAAGCACCGCAGACGACTCAAGGAGTTCCTAGCGCCCAGGGACGACTCGGGCCTGGTGCGCGAGATCGCCGACACCGGTGACCGCATCGCCCAGGCCGAGGACCGCAGCGCCCTGCTGGAGGCACTGGCCCAACTGCCGCCGAGGCAGCGGGAGGCGGTGGTGCTGCGGTACTGGGAGGACCTGACCGAGACACAGACGGCCCAGGCGATGGGCTGCTCGGTCGGCGCGGTGAAGAGCAACGCGGCCAAGGGGATCGCGAAACTCCGCGCCATACCGGGACTCGCCGAGATGGTGACGCAGGGAGGGCGGCAGTGATGAGCGCGGACCGGGAGACGAACCAGACCATGACGGACAGAGACATCGCCCTCCTGCTGGCCGACGCCGCGGACGAGGTCGAGATCGGTATAGCCCCCTACCAGGCGGTGATCCGCGGCGGCCGCCGACGCCGGGCCCGCCGCTGGGCACTCGCCACGGCCGCGGCCCTGGTGATCACGGGCACGTCGGGCACGCTGGCGCTGGCAGGGCTGCGCGACGGGAACGGGATCGAGGTGTCCCCGGCGGTGACGCAGAAGGCGACCGTGCCGTCCACGCCGGAGCAGCGGCATGTGTACGTGCCGCAGGAGACCATGCTCGCGGCGGGCACCGAGCAGGGCGAGGAGTGGTACATCACGGTCGACGTGTGGGGCGCCCCCCTCACCAAGGCGGAGGCCGAGGCCCAGCTGAAGGCCATGGCCGGCCGGCACGAGGAGCCCTGGGACAAGGACCGCGCGTCCGCACTGGTCGGCAAGATCACGTACTTCGTGCGGCGGGCCTTCGGGAGCGGAGAACCGGGTCTCCTGATGGGTGATTCGGCCGCCAAGGAGGACACCATGGCGGGCACGGACCTCAAGTCGGGCGCGACGTCCCTGGACCCGAAGAAGACCGACGGCCCCCAGCGGCTGGTGGTCGGCCAGGTCGCGAGCACCGCGCAGGCGGTCACCTGCACCTGGAAGGACGGCTCGTCCACGGTGGCCCGCAAGGTGGCCGCGGGGGCCGACGTCAACAGCGGCGAGGCGACGATCCGCCCGGCGGCCGGCTCTCCGGACAGCTGGTTCGTGTGCGTGGCCCCGGCGGGGAAGACCTACGAGTCGGCGGAGGTGACCACCGACTAGCGTTGCGGCAGGCCGAGTTCGCGCACCGGGCCGAGACACGTGGCGGTCGACGTTCGTGGTCGACCGTCGCGATCGGCGGCCCCGGAAAACGGTTCGACGGCTTTCCGGGGGCCCTGACACAGTGGCCCACCATGACGAACACGAACGTCGAGCTGGTGACCGCCGCGGACGTGCGGCTCATGCAGGGGCTGGCGCAGCGCGTCACCGCCACCCGCCAGGACCTGGTGAACGCCGAAGCCACGTTCGGCGAGCTGGCCTGGAACTGGGGCAAGGGGCACGCCGACGACGACACGGCCGGCCGGCCATGTCGGCAGTGGTTCTCCGGCGGGGACCTGGTGGCGTGGGGCTGGGCCCGGCTTCCGCACCGGCTGCGGCGGAACGACGGGTCGGTGAAGGACGTCACCGAGGCCTGTCTCACGTATCAGGTCCGTCCCGACCACGCCGGGCTGGTCGACGAGGTGATCGACTGGTACGACGGCACGGCGGCGGGCATCGAGCGGACGGTGATGTCGAGTTCCGCCGACGAGTTCGCCCTGAAGCGATGGGTGGCGCACGGCTACGGGACCGACTCGGCCGCGCTCGGCGACACGGGGTCCTGGACCCAGCTCAACGAGCGGGACCTCACCGACCTGGAACAGCCCGTACTTCCAAGGGGGTTCGGTTTCCGCACCGCCGACGAGGCCGGCCCCGAGGCCGCGGTCCAGGCCCACCTCGACGCCTGGGCCCCCTCGGCATACACGGCCAAGAGCTACGAGGGCGTCCGGCGGGCACCGGGATACCGCGGCGACCTGCACATCCTGGTGGAGGCACCGGACGGCACGATGGCCTCCTCGACCGTCATGTGGCTCGACGAGGCGAACCGGACGGCCGAGTTCGAGCCGGTCGGAACGCACCCGGCCCACCGGCGCCGGGGCTTGGCCAGGGCGATGCTCCTGCACGCGATGCACCGGGCGCGTACGGCCGGCGCCACACAGGCGACGGTCGCGTGCCTGGGTGCGCCGGGGCATCCCCGGGCACGCGGGCTGTACTACGGCCTCGGGTTCCGGGAGCTGTCGCGGGACGTGCCGCTCGTCAAGGGGGCGGGTGTGGGCTGAGGGTCAGTCGTTCGAGTTCTCCGACGTCGGCGATGTGTCGTGCGTCAGCCATGGCCACGACGTCGGGGGTGGGCCAAACGCACGACGGCCGGCTCTCACGGCCAGAGCGGCGAGGGCGGCGTTGGCGCCACCACCGATCACGGCGCCGATACCGAACGGTGCTATTCGGCCGAGAACGATGATTCCTTGCTTGGTCCCGTACTTCGTGACGAAGTTCCGGCCCAGGATCTTGTTGATCTGACGCAGCGTCTCGACAGGCACCTTCGCCACGACCTGGCGTCCCCAGTGCTGCCCCGTACGCTGGGCGACCTTGGTGATGGTCTCGGAGCCCTTCCCGCCGAGCAGGATGCCCATCACGATGGTTCGGCGGCGCTCGATCTCGTCGATGGGGATCCCGTGTACTTCGGCGATCGAGAGCGCGAAGAGGGTGCTCAGCTCAAGAGACGAGAGGGTCTCGCCCGCGGACAGGGCCAGTGCGACTCCCGTGCCGACGCCGGGCGCGGCCGCGGTTCCTCCCACTGCGGCACCCGTGCCGGTCAGGGTGCTGACGTACATCCGCTCCAGATTGCGGATCACCTGTGCCGGTGTCGCCTCCGGGTTCCGCTGGCGGGCCCGGGCGATGTTCTTCTGCACCAGGGGGCTCTGGGCGGCGAGTGCCCTGTCCATGAGGTCGAGGACTCGCTGCCCACGTGGGGCTGCCGCCGGATCCGGCTCGTCGGGGGCACCAGTTGCCATGCTTTGAACTCCTTGGGTCGCTACGTCCCAAGTGAGTCTCGCACTCGACGAGTTGAGTGGACCATGCATCAGATGGACCGGGCCGCCAACCGCAAGAAGAAGGGTCGTCGGCGCGGTCGGCACTGCCGTCCTGGTGGCCCTCGGGCAGGGTGCCGGCACGGTTTCGGGCCGTCCCCGGAATGGTGTCCTTCCGGTGTCGACTCCCGCCCCGCAGAGGGGAGTTGAGGGGGTTCGCGGGAGCGTCCCGGGTGGGTGTTGACCTGGGTTTTCGGGTCGGTCGCTTCTACGATCGGTGGATCGGGGAGGGGGCCGGATGGGCCGGACGGATCGGACGGACAGGAACCAGCGTGGGCGTGATATTCGGACAGTCGACGACGTACTCCGGCTCCTGGACGGGCTGTTCGCACCGGAGGCCGATCGTTGGACCTCCGGGGCGGCCTCCTGGTGGGACGGGTTCTATGCCGACCGTGACAAGCCGGTGCCGTTCTTCGTGGCGAAGCCGGACGAGAACCTGGTCGGGTATCTCGACCGGGGGCTGATATCAGGGGGCGGCCGCGCACTGGACCTGGGGTGCGGCCCGGGGCGCAACGCCCTTCAACTGGCCGCGCGGGGCTTCGAGGTGGACGGGGCGGATCTGTCGCCTACGGCTGTTGCTTGGGCGGATGAGCGGGCGCACGCTTCGGGAATCCGGGCCCGGTTCCACTGCGGGGACGTGTTCGCCCTCGCCGGTGGCGAACTCCAACTCCCCGGCCCCTACGACCTCGTCTACGACTCCGGATGTTTCCACCACCTGCCCCCGCACCGGCGCATCAGCTACCTCTCTCTGTTGGACCAAGTCCTCGCCCCCGGTGGCTACTTCGCGCTCACCTGCTTCGCTGCCGGCGGCATGGGGTCCGAGGTGCCCGATGCCGATCTCTACCGCGGCTCCGGGCTTCAGGGTGGGTTGGCCTACACGGCTGATGAACTGCGCTGGATATTCGGGGAGTTGGAGGTGGTCGAGTCGCGTCGGATGCGTGATGAACCGGCCGGATCGCCTTGGTTCGGGGAGGGCTTCCTCTGGACGGCGTTGTTCCGCCGGGGCCGGGAGTCGGGCTGACGGGGCCGGGAGGCGGGCTGACGGAGGGCTACAGCCAGCCCTGTTGCCGGGCCTCCCGCATCGCCTCCATGCGGTTGCGGGTGCCTGTCTTGCCGATGGCCGAGGAGAGGTAGTTGCGCACGGTGGACTCGGAGAGATGGAGCTTCGTGGCGATGTCGGAGACCGTCGCGCCGTCCACCGAGGCCTTGAGGACGTCGCACTCGCGGGCGGTCAGCGGGTTCGGGCCGGCGCTCAGCGCGGCGGCGGCGAGCGCCGGGTCGATGACCGTCTCGCCGGTCAGGACGCGGCGGATCGCGGCGGCCAGGTCCTCCACCGGGCCGTCCTTCACCAGGAAACCCGCCGCGCCCGCCTCCATCGCCCGGCGCAGATAGCCGGGGCGGCCGAAGGTCGTGAGGATCAACACCCGGCAGTCCGGGACCTGTTCGCGGAGTTCGGCGGCGGCGTCCAGGCCGCTCAGGCCGGGGAGTTCGATGTCGAGGAGGGCGACGTCGGGGCGGTGGGTCAGGGCGGCGTCCACGATCGTGTCACCCCGCCCGACCTGGGCGACGACCTCCAGGTCCGGCTCCATGCCGAGCAGCAGGGCGAGGGCGCCGCGCATCATGCCCTGGTCCTCGGCGAGCAGCACTCTGACGGATCTGGCGGGCCGGTGATCCCGGGGCATCTCATCCACGGGGCAAGGGTAAGGCCCGGGGAGACCCGGGGCGGTTATCAAAAACTCTTCATTGTTCGCGTCCGCGAGTCTTGACGGTCCCTGGCTGCGGGCAAACAATCGCCTCGGCATTCCGCAATCCCCTTGGAATTTCCCGTACCGGGCCGATTCCGGAAACCTTTCGACAAACTTTCGGCAGTTCGACATTTCGATCGCGAATGGGTTCGGCATATCGATCGAACGGCGTTCGGTATATCGACCGGAGTCGCTCGTGGTCCAACTCCAAGTACCCGACTCCACCCGCACCGCCCTACCCGCAACAGAAGAGGTGCACCGTGTTCCTGAGATTCCTCCGCACCCGGCCGCGCCGGCTGAGAAACGCCACCCTGGCCGCACTGTCCGCGCTCGTGACCGTCGTCGCGCTGGCCGTCGGCGTTCCGCAGGCCTCGGCCGCCACCTCGCTGCCGTGCGACATCTACGCCACCGCCGGCACGCCCTGCGTCGCCGCGCACAGTCTCGTCAGGGCGCTCTACTCGTCGTACAACGGCTCGCTGTACCAGGTGCAGCGGGCCTCCGACAGCGCCACCGCGAACATCGGCCTGCTGGCGGCCGGGGGGTATGCCAACGCGGCGGCGCAGGACTCGTTCTGTGCCGGTACGACGTGCATCATCACCAAGATCTACGACCAGTCCGCGCGCCACAACGACCTCACGATCGAGGGTGCGGGCGGGGCCGGCGCCGCCGATGTCGGGGCGCCCGCGGACGCGCTGCCGGTGACCGTCGGCGGGCATCAGGTCTACGGCCTGGAGATCTCGGCCGGCATGGGCTACCGCGACAACTCCACCTCGGGCGTGGCCACCAACGGCGCCGCCGAGGGGATGTACATGGTGACCTCGGGCACCCACGTCAACGGCAGTT
>Ga0307510_10003642_pt1 | contig 17979 bp, 27 predicted proteins | sample 12_EM_MG_FD_207224 | JGI IMG/M metagenome (GOLD analysis project Ga0307510, IMG submission 207224) | Populus trichocarpa ectomycorrhiza microbial communities from riparian zone in the Pacific Northwest, United States - 12_EM | ecosystem: Host-associated > Plants > Roots > Unclassified | place...
GAAAAATGTAGAAAAAAGTGAACTAAAATCAAAGAGGGGAGATACGCAACAAGGACCCGATTCCTTCTACTCCAAATCCTTCCTTATCGGTCCAGACCTCGGGACGGTCGGCAAGGGCAGTGTGCTGCGCGTGCAACAAGGGGCAGTGTCGTCTTCGGGTTTGTCGTTGGCCAGTCCAATCTGGGCGATCCGAGTCTCTTCAGCTGAAGAAGCTTGGTGAGTGGCAAGCAGAAGGTCTTGACTATATGTGGCCTGGGTCCGATCTGCTGATAATGACGGCGGGAGGTGAGGAAAACGGGATGAACAAGGGAATGAGGAGGAGGGGAAGTGCATTAATCGCACGACCACCAGTGGGTATGCGTGATCACAAGACGATCTAGGAGAAACAGTTAGCTAGAGATGAGGAGATAGAAATGTACGGGTTTGCTTGCGATGTCGTAGCTGACTGCAAGCAAAGTTTTTTAATGATGGTCAGACAGAGACGAGAAAAGAGGAGTCGCACACAAGATGGAAAAGGACAAGGACAAGGAATGCAGGGATTATCTACAACAAAGGGAGTGAGTGGCAAGGCAGAGTGAGTGTTGTTGTTTGCTGTCTTGAGGTGAAAGGAGTGGGCGTTCCGAGTTTCTTCGGCATGGAACCTGGGCACGAGGGCTTAGCAAGGCGAGATGTGGAAGAATGGACAGGATGAGGGGGAGGGAAGGTGGTGGATGGCAGCAGCAACAAGTGGGTGAGGAGGCGATAGTGCAGAGAGACGGTGCCTTGAGCTGTGAATTTACATGACAAGTCATTTCACACATGCAGTGCAACGTGACCATACAACACATCTGGCCAACCCAGATTGCATAGTGCTCCTAGATGCCCAACTCACAGGCGACAGGGTCTGGACTTTGTTGATGAGGCCGGGAATTGATCTGCTTCAATTTCATTCATTTCCAGTCAAATCAGATCAATTACTTGTGAAATGTTTTGTTATTATTTAATCTCATTCGATAACATTTGACCTCACAATATGCATTTCTCGCTGGGGATGAACCCCAGTGGGAAATGCATATCACGAGGTCAAATGTTATTGAATGAGATTAAATAATAACAAACATTTTCACAAGTAATTGATCTGATTTGACCATTTCCGAATGAAATCAAAGCACATTACAGCAGATCAAATTCTGGTCTTATCGACAAAGTCTGACCTTGTCACTGGCACATGTGTCCATGAGTTGGGTGGTTTGGTTTGGCCAGATGTGTTGTATGGTCACCTTACTGCATGCATCATAGAACAACTTGTTGACGTCACCTTTGCAAATTTGCACCTCAAGGCGGTCTCTCTCTTTCCCTCACCTTTTTCTTCCTCTCCTCAAAACCACCACCATCACCTTCGCTAATGTTATGTTCTTGAGGCTCGAAATTTCATTTTTTACTTGCTTACTAAACTTTCCCATCACATGACCTGTTCCCACCCCCTTTCCATCACATGACCTTATCACCTGACCGCTTACCTATCGTTCTTACCATGTGATTCTCTTTGGCTATGCACATGACTCATACTGACTCCAACCTAGTAGCACGTATCCTAGGACTCACGCGTGAGTCAGTTCGACTCGGAATGACTCCATACTTTGTACGATGACTCTTTACTAGTACGGGTACTAGTAGTATTAGGCTCGAGTCATGGCAGCTGCCCAGATGTATATAAGTCGACCTTATATTCTAGAGTTGGGCCTTAAGCCTGACTTGGTTTAATCCCAAGTGTTGTAGCTTCCACCGCGCTTTCAGTTTTCGCCCGCATCCTTTCTAAGTCGTCTCGAACATCGTCGAGACTCTTCTCTACATCTTTCATTATCCCCACTAGTGTCTTGCACGCGTGCAGACCCGTCATACCAGCGCATCCAAGGGCCAGCGTTCGCTACCTGCGATCCCTTGAAGTACAAGTCCCGCCGCTGTTATACAAACCCGTGCACGTCGCACCTTAGGGTCCTTGGCCCTTAACACAAGTCAGGCTTTCCACCCAGGCTCCGCGGAGCATCACAGACATCATCTACCCTGGTGGGTATACAACTCATTGGAGAATTAGACGACACTTACAAGCGCATACAAAGAAGACAAACAGACAACCTCCCTAACCACATTAAGGGACAGGCATACTTTGAATCACATCCCAGACTCAGGGGAAGAGCGAACCCAGACACAGGCTATTACATCAGCGCAGGCACAGATAAACTTGCTGTAGAATTCGTCACAGCAAATGGAGAAGACAACTGGACACAACTTGGAAGAGAAACAAATGGCACCTGGTACACTACCAAAGAAGCTCTTGTTCCCAAAGAAAATAGGCTACTAGGCTGGTGGAATACCAACGATTCCCAGCACCCAGACTTCTTTATACATCACCCAGAACACACACCAGCACCCCCAGAGGAGACACTCACAGGAGGTCTTCACCACATTGCCACACTCCAGGGAGCAAATCCATTCACTCCGCAGACACCTATCCTACCCCAGATCGAAACAGCAGCCACTCAGGGCATTGCTATCCCCGTTAACATCGCACCGATCGCATCCACACTCCCAGCCGCGTCTACAAATGCACCAGTAATCGTCGCTACCTCAGGATCAAACACACTCACATACATCCCACCTACCATGTCAGGACAAGCAGGAGGATCAGGACAAGGTGCAGCAAGCATAGCAGCCACTACAGGTGGAACAGGACAAACCATCACAGTCGCAGCAGTGTCATCAAATGGTGGACTCAAAGGCACCCCACCTCCCTATTTCAGCGGAGATAGAGACACTAGTCACAACTTCCTAGTCAACTTCAGCATCTTCAAGTTCACTAACAGAAACAACGATGCTATGAGCAACCCAGCCACACGCGTCACCACGGCACTTACCTACATGGGCGGAGTTCTAGTCGACCCATGGAAGGAACAACAGATGACGGAACTTCAGGCACGCATTGCTGGAGGAACCGCAGACACAGAAGAAGTCCACTGGATGACCTTTGAACAGGCGTTCAAAGACACATTCTATAACACCAACATCAAAGTGGAGGCCTACCAGAAGCTAGAGAACCTCAAAATGAAAGACAACTTGGACGTCTTCATATCCGAATTCAAGAGATACATCACCGCCTCAGGGATAGACATCAATTCACATGGCATCATCCACTTGTTCAAAAAGGGACTTGCCCCCGGTCTAACCACAGCCATAATAAACAGTCAAGGATACGACCTGAGGAACCCTTGGGCCACATTCCAACCATGGGAAGACGCCGCACGCGCCTGTAACCTCAGATGGAAACACACCCAAGAATTTAAAACCAATTTACGCCAAGGATACTATGCCGCACTTGGCCAGAAACCCTGTGGACCACAACAGCAGTCACACAGAGGAGGAGGACAACGCCTCACCACGTCCCAAGGAGGACACCATATGGACGTTGACACTACCATTGCTACCAACATTACCAGTAGAGGACCAGAACTTTCCGAAGCCAAGAAAGCAGAGTTACAAGCCAACAACTCCTGCTTCTACTGTTTCAAAAGAGGACACCGCACCAGAGATTGTCGCAAGAAACAAGCGGACCGCGCCCAAAGCAGCGGAAGCACCGCTAACACCAGTAACCAGACCCACACCAGAGAAATCACCATAAATGACATCACCCCAAAGCTTGTCAACGAAATGATTAGGAGCGATGCATTCCAAGCCATGGATGAAGAATTCAAACTCTCCTTCTTGGAGGACGCCATCCTAGGGAACACCCAACCGGGTTTTTAAAGGGCCCTAAACTAGCCGCTATAGCTAGGGCCATCGGTCTCAATAGTGTGTACATTAGTCGACTCAACAACATTCAAATAAATTTCGTTCTATCACACTATCGAGGACAAGCGGAAGAAACAGCACTACTGGACACTGGTGCTACAGAAAACTTTATCGACTACAAAACTGTCGCTAGGCTTAGGCTGGGAACTCAGAAACTAACTATACCCAGGCCTGTATTCAATGTGGACAGAACTAATAACCGTCACGGAACCATCACTCACACATGCGACCTTATGGTAAAACAAGGAAACCGGAAGGAGCGACAACGCTTCTATGTCTCAAATCTAGGAAGAGACAGATTTATCTTAGGCTATCCCTGGTTCCGCACCTTCACCCCGGACATTGACTGGACTAACGCTAAATTACGCGGACCACAAATCAAGATGGAAACACTTAAACTTGAAACCTTCCAAAAACTCAAAGCATACAAACAGAAACTCTTGGAGCGTATCACTATAGCTTGCGCACAGTGCACCCCGCAGTTGGGAGTCACCCCAGAAATGGGCGGCCCGGCGGGAAACAAACGCACACAAAACCTTCCGCAGTCAGGAGTAACTCCTGTAGAAACACAGGAAGGCCCGGCGGAAATCAACCGTATGCATAACGCAATCGAAATGGCCCATAAGTACGCAACAGAACATGGGAAGGAGGAAGTTACCCTCCTGGAGGAATTCAAATGTCACACACTACTATTTTCAGATAAAGAGGCCAACAAATTCCCGCCTTCACGCGGAGAAGGAGACCACAAAATCGAATTAATGGACACCACACCGGCCAGCTTTAACTGCAAAGTCTACCCCTTGTCCCGCAAAGAACAGGAAGCGGAAGACAAGTTCCTGGATGAAAACTTGGCAAAAGGCTATATCGTACCATCCCACTCTCCCTACGGCTTCTCAACCTTCAGTGTCCCTAAAAAGGACTCGAAGGAAACCCGGTATATCATCGACTATAGGCCCCTCAACGCTGTTACCTGCAAAGACGTCACACCACTCCCAAACCTTGCACAGTGCATCCAAGACTTGCAAGGGATGGAGGTATTCAGCAAATTCGACATCAGATGGGGCTATAACAATATCCGGATCAAGGAAGGCGACGAGTGGAAGGGAGCATTCAAAACGCGCTGTGGCCTTTACGAACCAAAGGTCATGTTCTTCGGCATGTCAAACTCCCTGGCCAGCTTCCAACGATTTATGAACGGTATCCTTGAAGAGCTCTACAAGCACTTCGAGAGGAAAGGCACACACAACATCAGGGAAATATTCAAGAACTACATGGACAACTGCGGCATTGGCACATTACTCAAGGACCTAGCGCTACACATTGAGATCATCCATTTCCTATTTGATCTACTTGCAAAGCACAGACTCCACCTCAAATTGTCAAAATCAGTCTTCTTACAACCACAAATGGACTTCCTCGGCATTAGAATCTCAAAAGAAGGCATCACTATTGATCCGGCTAAAGTCGCAGGACTAAGCGACTACCCACGTGACATACTCAATCTTAGGCAGGCCAGAGGATTCTTAGGCGTCGCTGGATACCACAGAATGTTCTGCAAGAACTTCTCGATCATCGCCGCACCTATCACTAAGCTTACAGGCAAGGACGTTCCATTCGAATGGGGACCAGCACAACGCAAAGCACAGGACAAAATAATCACGCTCATAACCAACTCACCAGTACTAGTCAAACCAGACCCTTCTAGGCAATTTGAGCTAGAAGTGGACGCTTCACAGATCGGCACAGGGGCAATCTTATACCAAAGAGATCCGCCAACTACATGCGCAAACAGCACAGAAAAACCAGGACCACGCAGACCAGTGGGATTCCATTCCCAGAAATTCACCACAACTGAGCAAAACTACCCTATCTACAACTGCGAATTCCTAGCCATCATGAGGGGACTTCGCTGCTGGACGCACTTGCTCAAAGGAACCCATATCCCCATCCTGGTATACACAGATCACGCCAATCTACACTACTATAGAGACCCCCAGAAGATCGGCCCACGCGTCGCTGGTTACATACCCAAGCGCAAACAATACAACATCTTACTAGAATACAAACCTGGAGCAACAAACAGAGCAGACGCCTTATCTAGGCGACCAGACTATGAAGGACCAAACCCAGATAATGACGAAGTGCTCATATGGCCAGACCAATACTTCTGCGAGCAACATACCTCCATGGTCGGGAGTCACCCCAGAGACGGGCGGCCTGGTGGAGAAGAGACGCATATCCGCATCTTCAACATAGACAGTATCCATGACAACTGGGACAGCAAAGTCAAAACAGGACAATATCCGCACCAATCAGAACTCAAGCAATGGGCACCATTACATAACCTCACCCTATTGGACGGGACCCACTGGCATCACAGGACAGCCTTGGTTGTTGTGGCAGACAACACACTTAGGAGGGGGGTAATTTCCCTTTTCCACAATCATGTGACGGCCGGCCATCCCGGGATTACCAAGACACTGCAGCTCCTCTCGCAATACTACTGGTGGCCGAACATGAAAACATTTGTCACTGAATACATCAAAGGATGCGCTACCTGCCAGATGACAAAAGTTAACACTCATCCTGCCCATCCACCACTGTTCCCCATTACCCCCGCAGAGAACACTCGACCCTTTGAAACAGTCGCAATGGATTTCATCACTAAACTCCCACAGTCAGGTGGATACAACACCATTCTCACAGTCACAGACACAGATTGCTCGAAAGCATCTATCTTTATCCCTTGCAACAAGGCGATCGACTCAGAAGGAGTCGCACTTCTGTACCTGAATTACATAACCCCGCATTATGGCATACCCCGCAAAATCATATCGGACCATGATGTTCGCTTCACATCAAAGTTTGCTGCGGAACTTTGTAGGCTTCTTCATATCAAGCAAAACATGAGTACAGCATACCACCCCTAACCGACGGATCCAGCGAAAGAACCAATCAAACCCTAGAACAGTATCTCCAGGTCTTCTGTGGCACACAACAGAACAACTGGCACGCATGGCTCCCACTTGCCCAATATACGAAGAATTCATGGCCTTCAGCAACCACAAAGAAAACACCTTTCGATCTCCTTATTGGATACACACCACAGATTCATCAGCCAACCAGATCATCGAACCTCCCCACATTCGAACAACGTTTGTCAGCAATCAAAGAAGCCAGGAACGCCGCTCAAGAAGCCCAACGTAAAGCGCAAGAATCTTGGATCAAAGAACGCCCTAGGTTTACACCATTCAAAGTAGGAACCAAAGTTTGGCTCGAAGGAACGAACCTCAGATTACCAAGCAACATCACCACAAAGCTAGCACCAAGGCGGTACAGACCATTTATGGTAGCTGCCAAAATATCAAACATCGCTTACAAACTCAGTCTCCCACCCACCTGGAAAATACACAACGTATTCCACGCCTCCCTTCTTACGCCCTATAAAGAAACCGATCAGCACGGCCCCAATTTTATCGAACCACCACCTGATATCATTGAAGGCGAAGAAGAATGGGAAGTGGAACAGATAATCAAAGCGCGCACATATGGGCGGTGGAAGAAGAAACAATATCTTGTAAGATGGAAAGGATACTCTCCCGCACATGACTCATGGGTCAATGCAGATGACCTACACGCCCCTGAACTCTTAGCCAAATTTGGAGGAACAAGCAGTATAAAGAGCATGCAAAACAGCAACCAAAACCTCACTACATGTCTCTCATTCCCCCAGATATCTTCCCCCCACTTGTCACAACCTATACTGAACAGAAAGATGACTACGCCATTGTCACCTGAGTCCACCAGAACAAGAACACCCTCACCTACTACACCACCCTTCGACGAAGTAACCAACCCCACCCAACCTTTATTGACACCACCTGCACCGTTAATTGGGACGAGATCCACCTCCAATCCATGGTCTCCAATCATAAATTTTGCCAACCTCTCATCGACGTCACCATCCCCAATCCCTATTCCCCCGCATACACTATCAGAGCATTTCTTGGCAGTACCTCAGGTACCTCCGCCACCATCCCCGAGCACAGTGGGTGAAGAAATACTCATAGAACTTCGCGACCGTTCCCTTGCTGACCGTATTGGGGAACGTGTACCCACCCCTTTCGAGTATACTGTCAGCATGCCACCTAGCCAATATATTGAGGAACAAGAGGCTATTCTGGCTGAGCAAAGGGCTGCTGAAGCTGACGCTAGAACCCATTCCACTCCTGAGTCTATGCCACGCCCTACTCCTTCCTCTCCTAGCTCTTCAGAGTTTTGTCACCAACTATGGCTCAATAGCGAACCCACTCAGCCTGAGATACGCTCTATTGTCAAACTCTGCAAAGCTATAAAGAGATACAGACAAGCCAACCCCATCTTGAACGACGCTATGAGGACATGGACAGACAATATCATAGGGAACATTGACCTCTATGCCCAACACAACCCTGACTCCTCCCTCCTACCCACTACCAACGACGTCTTCGATCAGATAACGCACTTCACCTTCATCCCAATATTTATGGAGATGATAGGACCTTACCTCGAAGACAGCGACCTAGAAGTTGGACCACCTCCCACCCTCTTACAGCGCATCACCATTAACGTCGAGACACAAACAGAAGTGTCTACAGATGACGATCATCCAGGAGGAGAATGGATGAAGTTCAATCTTGGCAACCTGGCTCATTACCCCTTTGTCTACACTGATGACAACACACGTCCACACGCGGCCAAGTATATCCGCTACTTGTCCCTCAAAGATGGCGTTGTCCATCAAGGTACTAGTGGCAAGAACAAACCAATCTATGCCGCCCTGCTTCATGCTTGTGCATTCCCTACCCCCAATTACCGTCGCCCAGGTATTAAAGATACCGACCTTTACATCTTCCACCCCAGCAGCGCTAGCCGAATTATAGTGGACGACACACTTTATCACCTAGGCGACCCTGGTGTCATAGCGGATGTACATACACTCCGCATCCAATATGACGAAGTCATAAGGATCAAAAGGCAACGTCTAGAGCTAGACAACAAAGAGCAAGAGGCAAACAAGAAGCTCCTAGATATGGAGCGCTACCTGGCTAATGTGGCAGTTCGCACGCGCATTCAACCACACCTCCTTCGCACTAGGCCAGCCTCCCCTCCTCCTTCTTTCATTCCCCGCATCTTCGCAGCTCAAGGACCATCTGATGACCAGGAAGAGACTGGTAACAAACGCAAGCGCCCCCTCTACCCCTATTGTCTCAAATGTCATGACGACTACCCAGATCACGTGAAGGAGGACTGCCCATTATGGGTCGTCTGTAGATGGTGCTACTCCCCTCTCCACGCTCACAACGAATGCCCAGTTCCCCACTTCAATTGCACTGGGATGAGCTGTGTAGTACCCGAAACTCACCCCAACTATGGGCTCATATGCATCAGGGACGACTCTTATGAGCTACACTGCGCGGAGTGGGACACTGACTCATGTGACCAGCCGCGCGAATGAAGTCATGTGGGAGTGACTTTCTAGGAAGGGCGTCATGTTACGTTCTTGAGGCTCGAAATTTCATTTTTTACTTGCTTACTAAACTTTCCCATCACATGACCTGTTCCCACCCCCTTTCCATCACATGACCTTATCACCTGACCGCTTACCTATCGTTCTTACCATGTGATTCTCTTTGGCTATGCACATGACTCATACTGACTCCAACCTAGTAGCACATATCCTAGGACTCATGCGTGAGTCAGTTCGACTCGGAATGACTCCATACTTTGTACGATGACTCTTTACTAGTACGGGTACTAGTAGTATTAGGCTCGAGTCATGGCAGCTGCCCAGATGTATATAAGTCGACCTTATATTCTAGAGTTGGGCCTTAAGCCTGACTTGGTTTAATCCCAAGTGTTGTAGCTTCCACTGCGCTTTCAGTTTTCGCCCGCATCCTTTCTAAGTCGTCTCGAACATCGTCGAGACTCTTCTCTACATCTTTCATTATCCCCACTAGTGTCTTGCACGCATGCAGACCCGCCATACCAGCGCATCCAAGGGCCAGCATTCGCTACCTGCAATCCCTTGAAGTACAAGTCCCGCCGCCGTTATACAAACCCGTGCACGTCACACCTTAGGGTCCTTGGCCCTTAACAGCTAACATCATCAACCTTACCATCACTGCAACATGAAACTGACCACCACACTCCTTCTTCTCTACCATCCTGCCTCTCTTTCATCATTCTCTTGTTTCTACATCCTTTTCATTATTGTCCACTCACTCAACATCACTTAGAAAGTCTCTGCCATCTGGCACTTGTATGCCCCAATTCTTAGCCCCTTCCTTAGTTCACACTGCTCTACCCTTATCCACAGTCCCTTCTGTCTTGCTTCAACCTCATCGACACTGCACTCATTCACTTTCACCATCTGCTGTCACTGCCTCCCAATACCCTGACACTGCTGCCTTTCATCACTTCTCAACTTTGCCATCACTGCCTTGTTCTTCTGATACTCTTTGTAAGTCCTATCTTTCATTATCATGTGCCTTTCTTTCTAACAATCTTTCCACTTCTCTCAGGTAATCCATAGCATATAATCATCCAATTCAGGAGTGGCCCATGCTCAGTCGCTTTTCTTCCATGTCCTGACAAGTCCCTCCCTCTCAGGTCTCCAGAGAGTGAGTGCTCATCGCTCTATTGCTTTCTTTCAGTGTCCTGACAGGTCCTTCCCTCTGCGGTCCCCAATTTGTGAGTACCCCTCAGTCATTAATTTCCATGTCCTGACTAGTCTCTCACTCTGGGCAGACAAGTCCAGGCCCATACCTGGTCTATCAACCTCCACCACAACCACTGTCAAGTTCTGCCACTGATGGTTTCAAGGTCAAAGATTATGGATATGGCTTTTGGTGTGGAAGTGGGACAGCAGGACATGCAGCGTTGTCTTTGCATGAGGAGCACCTTCCATGATGTCTTTGATTCAATGTGATTTGCTACAATAATATCAAATGTATTACTAGTTGCCAATAGAATGTAATTGAATTCAGTCTAATATTCAGTGTGATTCATTTGCATTCTGCATAATTTGAATTTTCATCAAATGTGATCAAATCAGGTCAAACATTTGAAGAGATTTGTACTAGTTCAATGTGATTTGATTTTTATAGAAGGATACTCTCATTTGTATAACCATATCAAACCAGGTTAAATATTCTACATGATTTGATATCATTTGACCTTGTGAGATGCATTTCCCACTGGGGATGAACATTGATGAACATCAATGAACAATTTCCATTATATGCCAAGTTATGGGTATTCTAGGACAAAGTATAGAAGAGTGTGCTTAAGTCTAACATCCTCACATTAGTCTGGAGGGCCCAACCCCACTGCTGAGATCTTGGCTATAGTAATTTCCCCCATCATCCAAGTCAGCACACGCCTGTACTCCATGGTAATTGAGTGGCTTTGCAGTTAATGCAAAGTGAGTGCACCAGTCAACCAATGTTGACTCCTCTGAGGGGGTGAGAAGCTGCTGAGAAATAGCAGCTCCCTTGCATGGCAGAACACCCTTTGCCCACCAGACCAGTGTCAAGTGTGGTACCTAGAAACAATGTGGTCAATGCTACAACTTGAAACGGATCTGGGTTTACGCACATTAAGAACCTTAGCAGCTACTGTTGGGTTTTGATATTTGCTATTATTCATCCCAGCAATGCCCTCCTTGAGCCTTTCTTCAAATCCTGGGTCTGTTGCACTTGGCTGTTGAGGCCTTGAGGAGCTTGGCATATTCAAGGCATCGCACCTTACTGTAATGCACTGTCACGGCGTTCACCACACACAGAACACTTCCAATGGCATCATGTGCATGCTTTCTTGTCTTCAAAGTCCACACCAGCAGACTCAGCAGGCGTGACTAGAGGTGACACCCTCCAAAACATGGGAAACCTCAAATACTCTGTTTCTTGTCTGGAAAAAAAGATATCAGGCAATGGAATTGCATAGAATAGACATATGATGCAGTATCTAAGGCATGGGAGATGAGGAAGTGGGAGAAATAAGGTTTCTGACCATTGACGGTAATCTGACCACTACGACTGCACCTATAGTAGTGGTATTCAAGAGAACACTGGTCAAGTGCCTCAGCACCAACGATAGGAACGAACAGGAGAGCAAGGCTTCTGCAAAAAAAAGCGCACTCTAATACCAATAATGTCGTGAATAAACACCGTGTATACAGTTAGATATTATAAAATCGCAATGAGGCTGCATTAATCGCACACGAGAACCCACACACACACACCCATTTTTTCCAAAGTTAAATTCAACAAAAAGACAGCTTAAGCTCACTTCATCTCGCACCAGACCTCGAGTTTGCCCTCCGGCCGGCCCTTGGCGCTCTCGCGGGCCGTCTCGATCGCAAGCTCGTAGTCGCTCTCGTCGCGCATCGAGATCTTGCCGCCGTCCTCGTCGCGGAACTTGAGCATGATCGATTGTGGAGTCGTCTCAAACTTGGCCGCCACGCGCTGCCTAAACTCGGCAAAGGGCAAGGCGGGGTCGAGCGCCATCCCGCGCGTGTCCCCGTCACAGTGGATCTTCACCCGGATCTTCGTGAGTTCGTATATCATGTCGTCCCACTCGCCCGAGCCGTAGCCTTCCTCCTCGTCATCGTATACGCTCTGAGCGACCACAGCACGCCGCGTACCGCGTCGCCTGAGTGTGCCTGAGCGGGTCGAGCCTCCGAACGCACTCGGTGGCGGGCGAGCTGACAGAGGAGGGTTTCCGGCATTATTCCGTGCCCAATGTGCTACGCGGTCATTGTTAAGCGTTGGGACCTTAGGTGGCGGGGATGGTTGGGTATACGAATCTACGATGTTGTCAAAGAAATCTGTCGCCCCGGGAGATGTTCCTGCGGAAATGATCCAGGGAAGTAAGGGTGTATAAGATGACACGTGTAGAGCATTTGCTCACTAGGCTTGGGGGACACGGTCGTAGGTGGGGCATCATTGGTACTAGGTCTGCGCACAGAGAGTCCCCGTGTAGGAAGGCCTGCTTGAGCTGGACGACTGGTAACAATTGCTGTATTGCTGCGGGCAATAACTGTGGCGGCTGGTGGGTCATTGCCTCTGGGAGATCGAGATCGAGATCGACGGGAATCTGCACCCGAGTTCGCACCCATGATACGTTCTCGGGCATTGGTGGGAACATTGATGGTAGTCTTCGAACGGGCGAGGGTACCAACGGGTTGTACATCTAGGTCGGGTCCCTCTAGAAACAGAAAAAAAAGTAGGATAAGACCTGACCACAAGTTGAATGTAGTGAGACGTACTCAGGCGATTCAGCGTTGCAGCTCGCGAGAGACCTCCATCATCGCCAGGTTCTTCCAAGAAGACACCTCGGGGGCTAACGCCCTGTCGGAGACGAGTGGCACCAGAGAAAGTCGTGTACGTTTCGTTAGGGTTCTCCGTTGCGACGAGTTTCTACGCAGCAATGGTCAAGCATCACATCATTTACGGCAGTGAAGAGTTACATACGGCTTTCCCGAGGAAATCACGTGCCTTGGCGTTCTTGAGCTTGTTCTCCGACGGGCGGTAGAGGACACCAACGGGCTGCGGATCCAATCAACTTTGAACACGAAGCAGACGGTTATTTGAGGACGTACGATGCTAAAGACCGTGTACCCTTCTCCACGGTCACGAATGGCCTCATCAATTACACTGTGTTCCTCTGTCGCCTTCTGCCTTGCAGCATCCTGTAACTCTGCCATCCCTCCTTGCATTTGGTCAAGATTAATCAACGAGAGACCTGACACAGGATTTCTTTCTTTAGAGGATAAAGGGAAAGAATGCTATACAGATAGTTACCCTTGTTGAATAGAACCTCAGCGGAATATAGTGTGAAGGCAAGGCCCAGTTGGGTATAGTTACTAGAAAGGTTGCATGAATACTCAAAGTCCAGGCAATCATATTCAGGGCAAGCTACGCACATTGACTGGTTCCCCCGAAGATAAAGTAGAGCTTCCTCAAAGTCTTTGGAGGAGAGGTCATAACGGCCAAGCAAAAAGTTCGAGACGCCACATTGGAAGTAACTGAAAAAAGATGGTTGAGGATGAGGCATGATGGGAGGGAAAGAAAGGGTGGTGGCACTAACGCGACAGCGAGGTAATTGTCGAGACCGGTGGCAGCAACGAACCGCTCCACGGCGGTTTCGTGCTCACCAATCGTGGCGTAAATAAGGCCCATGTTCGTGAGGATTTTTGAAGAGTCGGCAATGCTCTGGGAGGACAAGGTGAGGGATGAGACACGGGAGAGGGGAGAAAGGGGCGGACAGAAAAGAGCTCGAGGCTCAGATCAAAATCCTCTTCATCGTAGGCTTTGAGGGCAGCGGCCCAGGTCTCAAGTTCGGCTTTGAGAGACATTTGGGGAGAGTATGATCCGGGGGACGGAGGGGTATGATTTACAAGGCAAGAGAAGAAGCAGAAGGAGTTTTAGTAGTGAGGAAGGAAGAGAGGGGAAGGGCGTTCCAGACGCAAAGGAGTGTTGTAGAGGGTGAAGAACAACGGGAGTTAATGTGGACAAAGGAAGGGCGAAGAAGAAGAATGTCCACGATCGCGAGGACTTGTGAAAACGAAACGGAAGAAAAAGAAAGGATGGAGAACAGGGGGGAAAAGATGGTCCGTTCCATCTGACAGAACTAATTTATCATCCGCTCACACAAAAGGCGCGGAGAGTACGGGACTGTCCACGCTAAGTTTGACCCGACGTCCCATCCACCCGCTGATGATCGTTCCGTTGTCATGCTCCAGCCCACTTTACGGTTACATTACTTACCAACTCTACACATGTTTTTCACTGGTCCCACAGGCTTTGTGCTCTCTTCTGGTGCCCTTCCAACGAAAGCAAACCGATTTTCACAACCCCGGTTTCAATGGCGGAACCTTTTTGGTACGAGCGCCATTGCTCTGGTCACAACGGCGTTTTTGCCGTTGCTGTGCATCAACCCAGACAATTCCCACGGCGGGCGGGCGCGTCACATCGGGGATTCGGAAGAGAGAAAATCAAGAGATTTGCCAAGAAATTGTCCTGACAACCCCCGACACCCGTTGGCCATGCGGCAGCAACGCAAAGGAAAGTCTTGATCTTTGAGCGTTGCGCAGTCACACGCACTCCATCCTTTGAGTTTTTTTCGGCACCGGCATGCTTTAAACACGCTTCCCTGTCTGAAAAAACCAAGGCGCTCCTAAGAAAATTTCCCCTGGACAAGTATCCATGCCAACTACCACATCGTGCTTTCCCCACCCTGTGTGCCATGTATTTAATTGATTGTATATATGGGGAATGGAGATCCGGCGGGGAAGTCAAGTGAATAGTGAGATGAATCTCCCTGATTGGTGATGTCACCCTCCATTGGTCCTCCTCGGGAATACAGAGACACACAACGTTGACTTCGGTCGTACACTCAACCACCGCGGTCAGTGGCGGGTCGGTGGCAGTCCACGAAGGATAAAGGATTGATTGATTGGCCCGTAAAATTATATTGGTTTCGATCTCTCCTTCAACCTCGCACCTCATGTCACTCCCGGAACACCTCGCTCGTCCGTTGGACGTGCTTATGATCGATAACTTTGACTCTTTCACTTGGAACCTCTACCAACACCTCACACTCCTTGGTGCAGACGTGACCGTCATCCGGAACGATGCGATCAATGCGGACAGCCTCCCCCTCCTCCAGATTCGTTCCCTGATCATCTCCCCCGGCCCTGGTCACCCCACCACCGACTCTGGCATCTCGCGCGATGCGATCCGCTATTTCACAGGACGCGTCCCAGTTCTGGGCGTTTGTATGGGGTTGGAGTGTCTCGTGGATGTTTATGGTGGGGAGATCGGGTACGCCAACCCATAAACACCATTTCAGGCTGATGGGCTGGGCTGATGTCACTCTTCACTCGCCCAGCTATGCAGGTGAAATCATGCATGGAAAGTTGAGTCCAATCAAACACGACGACCGTGGATGCCTCCGTGGGCTTCCCCAGGGTTTCAAGTCGACTCGCTATCATTCCCTCAGCGCAAACGTCAAAACCCTCCCCGCAGAATTCGCCGTGACCGCCTTCTCTCAGGACAGCGGCGTTATCATGGGCGTGCGCCACCGTGTTCACACACTCGAGGCCGTGCAATACCATCCCGAGAGCATCCTCTCCGAAGCCGGCGACGACCTCTTCCGCAACTTCCTCGAGCTCAAGGGCGGGCTCTGGGAAGAAAACCCGGCTTTCCGCGTGCTCGATCAGACCCTGCCCCCGTTCACGATCGACGCCCCGAACGGTGAAACCGCAGCTGCGGCCGGAAAAATCTCGAGTGTTTTGGAGAAAATTTATGCACAGCGCCTCAAGGACGTGGAAGCGGCCAAGGCTACGCCGGGCACGACGCCTGCCGACCTTGAGACCTTCCTTTCGATGCACCTCGCGCCGCCACCTATTCCACTTGTCGCTCGTCTCAAAGCTAGGACGCCTGCCCTGATGGCCGAGATAAAACGCGCGAGCCCGTCCAAGGGTCCCATCGCGCTCTCGGCCAACGCAGCGCAACAGGCGTTGACCTACGCCCTCTCCGGCGCGGCCGTTATTTCGGTCCTCACAGAACCGACGTGGTTCAAGGGTTCTCTACTCGATCTGCGTCTCGCGCGGCAGGCCGTGGACGCCCTGCCGAATCGGCCGGCGCTCCTACGCAAGGACTTTGTTCTCGACGAGTACCAGATCGCGGAGGCGCGTCTCCACGGTGCGGACACTGTGTTGCTCATCGTCGCCATGCTCCGCCCCACACGCCTGCGCGCCCTGTACAACTACTCGCGATCGCTCGGGATGGAGCCCCTCGTCGAGGTCAACAACGCGCGCGAGATGGAGGCGGCGCTCGAGCTCGGTGCCCAAGTCATCGGCGTGAACAACCGCAACCTGCACGACTTTCAAGTCGACATGGGCACGACGTCGCGTCTCGCCGACATGGTGAAGGGCCAGGAGGTCATCCTGTGCGCGCTCAGCGGCATCACGGCGGGAGAAGACGTGCGGCGGTACGTGGAGCAGGGGGTCGGTGCCGTCCTCGTCGGAGAAGCGTTGATGCGCGCCAAAGACACGCGCGCGTTCATCGCCGAGCTCCTCGGCTGGACCGACGACGCCACCACCAAAGAGCCCGAAGCGTTGTGGCCGCCGTTGGTGAAGATCTGCGGGATCCGGACGAAGGAGGAAGCGCTCTTTTGTGCTGGCGCCGGCGCGGCCTTGCTCGGCTTGATGTTCGTTCCCACCAGCAAGCGGTGCGTCACGCTGGAGCAAGCTCAGGCGATATCCTCGGCCATCCGCGGACTGCGCGCGTCGACCACGCCTCCTCCTCCTGCCCCCTCGGACTCGACCAACGGCACGACTCACAACGAGCCCTGGTTCACCCTCCACGCGCGCCGGCTATCACAGCAGCACGCATCTTCACCCTCTGCCGCACACGCGCTCCTCGTCGGCGTCTTCCAGGACCAACCCCTGCCCTTCGTCCTGCACTGCGTCGCCGTCGCGCAGCTCGACATCGTCCAGCTGCACGGCTCCGAGCCGCTCGAGTGGAGCAAGCAGATCCCCGTGCCCGTCATACGCGTGTTCCACGTCGATCCGGAGGGGCGCGGCGTCGAGGGCATCACGCGGCCGGGCCTGCACAAGCACGTGCTGCTCGATACGGCCGTTGCTCCGGGCGGATTGAGCGGGGGCAAGGGCAAGACGTTCGATTGGGCTTTCGCGAAGCGCGTGGTGCTTGCGGGCGAGGGTGGGAGCCAGGGTGTTGGAAAGGGCGAGGGCGAGGAAGTGCGTCGTGCGTCGTCGTCGATGCCGATCATACTTGCTGGTGGATTGACCGCGGACAATGTCGCCGAAGCTATGAGTGTCGTGTGTCCGTGGGCTGTTGATGTGAGCGGGGGCGTCGAGACTGCAGACGGGAGGGGGAAAGACGAGGACAAGGTGAAGGCGTTTATCGGTGCCGTGCGGGGATGCACGCTGCCTTCGTGAGGGAATATATTCTTGTATGGTCGTCGAAAAAAAAGTACAAAGGGTTGAAGCTGTCTTGATTACAATCCGGTGCCAGTGTGGGGACACCGTCCCGGTAACATTAATATTCTGGTGCTAGTGCTATATCCATTGTACGATCGATTAGC
>Ga0307510_10003643_pt1 | contig 17979 bp, 21 predicted proteins | sample 12_EM_MG_FD_207224 | JGI IMG/M metagenome (GOLD analysis project Ga0307510, IMG submission 207224) | Populus trichocarpa ectomycorrhiza microbial communities from riparian zone in the Pacific Northwest, United States - 12_EM | ecosystem: Host-associated > Plants > Roots > Unclassified | place...
CCACATAATGCCTGGACTTCAAGTTATGAGTTCCCTTGGCGGCTACAGGGGCAGCTATCAAATTCTCATTCTCCGCGCCCAAGCTCTGCTGTGTATATGACTTTCGATCATTGCTGGCGAAACTCACAGCTGAGCGTCTATCATCTATATCGGGTATGGGCTGTGCAGTGTGCAGTGTACACGCACAGACCAGGCAACCCCGCAACCCAAACGGCCTCGCTGAGCGCAAGGAATCCTCGTCCAGTTCCTTTTCCCGAAACATTTTCTACTGTTACCAGCATCCTTCCACGACGAACGCTATGTCCCAGACATCCACCGCGACCACCTCAACATCAAATTATCAAGTCATCTTCGACAATGCCCTAAAAGCCTACAAGAAGAAGACAAAGAAAGATATCCAATCCCACCCACTGCTTCCCAAACTCCAAGCCTGCAATTCTCCCGATGCCGTCCTTACGGTCCTACAAGAGCAAATCCCTGTGCTCAACCAATCTCACAGTAGTACTAGTGACAAGTTAACCAAGTGGTTGAATCCGACTGTCAACGTGCTCTATGCCTTCTCCGAAGCTATCGGGGCGGGTATTAGTCTGGTCAGTATATGAGAGTTTGCCATTTACCAGTTCAAGGTCTGATCTTCACTCTCGCACAGGTGTACCCACCCGCGGGAGTGATATTCACCGGGATAGGTGTTCTGCTCTCAGTGAGTATCTTCTCGATCCCATTGCTTCGACGACTCGACTCGAACACTCCCTCCCTAAGGCGACCGAGGCCGTCTCTTCCAGCCAGGATACGCTCTTCAATGTATTTGAACGCATCGAGAATTTCTTTCGACGGCTTGAGACCTATGTCCAAGTTCCGCCGACGGCAGGGATGACCGACATAATCGTTAAGATCATGACCGAGGTGCTCTCAATCCTAGCCATCGCGACAAAGGAGATTAGTCAGAGCCGAGCGAGTAAGCTGATCGTTTATATGAATCGTCACTATCGACCGATCGTTTTTTCAGCGAAGTATTTGAAGAAGGTGGTCGGGAGGACCGACATTGAGGATGCGCTGGCTCGACTGGATCGGCTGACTGAAGAGGAAGCTCGGATGGCAGCTGCACAATGTCTGAAGGCCACGCATGTGGTTCATGACGGGGTGATATGTGTCGACAACCATCTTCAGCAGGTCGACGACAGGGTGCAGGGAGTCAGCAGCGATGTGCAACAAGTTGATGTCCATGTCCAACGAGTCGATGACAAGGTACAAGGTGTCGGCAGCGATGTGCGACAAGTTGGTATCGATGTTCAACAAGTCGGTGACAAGGTTCAAGGTGTTGGCGACAAGATACAGCAAGTCGCAGATGACATAGGCGATCAGAAGCGTTCGTCGTTTAATTATCTCAACTGACTGGCCATGAAGGCTCAATTTCTCTCACAGGGGATCAGTTACGAAAGGACCTCAGAAACTGGCTCTCTCCCCCAGATCCATCTGTAAATTATAACACTGCAAGCGATGCTCGCCACCAAGGCACCGCCCTATGGTTCATTGGATGTGACGCCTTCAAGGATTGGAAGGTGTCTAATTCATTACTGTGGATTTATGGAAAACGTACATCCCCTCCACCCTCTCCTTCGCATTCGCTAATGCGCCTTTATTTCTATAGCTGGTTCGGGAAAGAGTGTTCTCAGATTCGTCACACCTCAAAATCGTTTGGCCGAGATTGTTGACCTTCCTCCAGTTCATCAATCATCCAAGATCTTGACTGCATTGTTGACACGGGTTCAGCCCACGTCGCTTACTTCTTCTTTGATTTCAAGGACACCGGAAAGCAGGATGTCCACCCATTACTTTCTTCTCTCCTCGTCCAGCTCAGCCATCAATCTGCGCCTCTGTGCGACATTCTCTCTGACTGTTATTCAACCCACCTATCTGGCTCGCGACAACCCAGTGACCGCGCCCTCACCCGATGCCTTCAAGACATGATCAGGTTTTCAGCAGGAGTCCCGATCTATCTTATTCTCGACGCGCTTGACGAGTGCCCCAACACGACTGAAATGCCGTCCTCACGTGACAAGGTCCTGGAACTTGTCGAGAAACTCGTCAACTTGAAGCTTTCAAACTTGCACCTGTGCATAACAAGTCGTCCAGAGATCGATATTCGGACCTCCCTTGAACCGCTGACATCGAATCGGGTATCTCTTCATGACCAGAGCGGACAAAAGAAAGACATTGTTGACTATGTGAACTCGGTAGTCTCCTCGGACAAGAACATGCGGAGATGGCGAGAGGAGGACAAGAAGGTAGTCGTTGATGTGCTCTCAAAGAAAGCTGATGGCATGTAAGGACGCCGGATATACCTTCGAAACCACTTTCTGATGCCTTTCACAGGTTTCGTTGGGTATACTGCCAACTGGGAACATTGCGTCACTGTCTCCCGGCCAGCGTGCGGCGAATTCTGGCGGAATTGCCGGAGACATTGGATGCGACATATGAGCGGATACTGCAGGAAATCCCCAAGTCGAATCAAGTTCATACTCATCGTCTCCTGCAGTGCCTCACCGTTGCGGTTCGCCCACTTCGTGTGCAGGAGCTAGCTGAGATCCTTGTGGTTGACTTCAACACATCGGAAGGGATCCCGAAGTTAAACGAAGCGTTACGGTGGGAGGACCAAGAACAGGCGGTGCTTTCCGCCTGCTCTAGTTTGATCGCCGTCATCAAGGACGAGGGCAAGGATTCGCGTGTTGTCCAGTTTTCGCATTTCTCGGTCAAAGAATTCCTGACTTCCGATCGCCTTGCCACGTCAAAGATTGACGCCTCCCGTTATCATCATATTCCCCTCGAGCCGGCACACACGATTATGGCGCAGGCTTGTCTCAGTGTCCTACTCCGATTAGACCCCCACATCGATAAACACAGCATCAAGGCCTTCCCTCTGGCTCGGTATGCTGCCGAACATTTCGGCGACCATGCGGAGTTTGAGGGCGTTTTGTCGCATATATGGGATGGGGTTGATGATCTCCTCGACGCAGACAAATCACACTTTGCTGTATGGTTCTGGATTCGCCTAGGCCGTTGGAGCGACGAACCCCCGGATGTAACTCCCCTGTACTACGTTTCGGGACGTGGATACCGCGGCTTGGTGGATTACCTCATTTCAAAGCGTCCAGAGGATCTGAACGTCAGAGGACATTACGGGACTCCATTGCACGCGGCGTTGAGTGGGGGACACGCCGATGTCGCACAGTTGCTTCTCAGGCACTGCGTGGACGTGGATATTCGGGGCTATGAGGACTGGACTCCATTGCACCTGGCAGCAGGTCATGGGTTCCTCGGTGTTACTCGCACGCTGGTTGAGCGCAATGCAGACATAAATGCGCGGGATCGTTCTGGCAACACACCACTACACCGGACAATGGACGACTGGTACGAGCAGTCTGAGAGAATTCAAGACTGCCGTCTTGGTGTGGTGAAATTTTTGCTAGAGCATGGCGCCGACCCAGATGCAAAGAATGATGACCGCGACACCCCGCTCCATCAGGCTTCATATTTCGGATCCGTCAAGGGAGCACAGTTGATGCTCGAGCATGGTGCAAATATCCATGCACGGAACAAGGAGGGTCGGACACCACTACATCAAGTCTTGGACGGCTTGAATGACACCTACGATGCCTTGGATATGTTTTTGGATACCATGCGATGCTTGCTAGAACATGGAGCGGACGTTGATGCACTAGATGATGACCATGCGACTCCGCTGCATCTGGCGTCTCACGAAGGCTGCGTCAAAGGTACACGGCTACTATTGGAGCATGGCGCGAATCTGCATCTCGAGGATAGGAAGGGTAGGACCCCCTCTCAAGTTGCGTCGGAGGAAGGTCACGAGGAGATCACGCAGTTCTTGTCGGAGCATTTGTAGAGTCAGCAAAAGCTGTGACACAATTCAGGTTACCATGTTATCTAAATTCCTTAGGACTTTCTACCTCGTTTTATGGCATTTTATACTTGAATACGGTAGCCCCGAAGGCATAGAGGCGTTCTTATTTGGTACATGTTCCAGGATGCATCCCAATGTGACAAGACAAGTCAATTAAGTATTTACTGGCACCGAGCCACCACCAACGACCTGCCGGACTGTGGCGATCAAAGATGATGCCTTGGAAGTCTTAGAAAGCGGCCAAATTAAGATCCTTAGTAAAATCATCCTACGGAACGTAGCTCGCAATGGAGGAACGCTCGAAGGTGGAGCAGGATTTTCAAGAATACGAGCTAGACATAAGACAGAAGGGCACGACGCGGACACGTAAAGTAGATACTCCCGATGAATAGACATCTTCATCAACGCCGACGATCCCTGTATCTGTCCCGTGAGTCATCTCTTCTGCGGTCGTAATCACGAGAACGGTCCCGGTCCCGTGCGCTCTCTCGGCGTGGCGGAGAACGCGAACGCGAACGAGGTGGCGTCCTCGAGACCGAGTCGCTGCCCCGACGATACCGCCCGGCGGGGGGTGGTGACTCGCGGCGATTACGCCCGTAACCACGTCGACCGTCGGAGCGTCGATCGTCGTATCTGCGAGAGCGAGGTGGCGACGCGGACCGGCTGTCATCGCGTCTGCGTCGTGGCGGGTCACGACGGTGACGGGGCGGTGGAGGGGGCGGTGGAGATGGCGTCCGACTGTCATCTCGACCGCGACGAGGGGGAATCCCGCCTGTATTGACGCGGCGGGGTCGGCGAACGACGATACGAGCGCCGGTCACGAGAGTCATCTGACGCATTCGTATTCGCTATCGGAATCGGACGAAGAATCCTCAGAGGATGAGTCCGCGTCCGACGAACTGTCCGAAGACGACGACTCGGCCTCTGACATCGCCTGCCGTTGTTCCATAATGAGGCAGGGCGCGTTCTAGGGAACAACACGTCAGCTCTGTAATGAACAAACCGCTGAATGCTCAGCTCACCGTGAGATGCTCGCGCATCTCTTCCGTAACACTTGTAGAGTAATTGATACGCGTGTTTTTTGGGTCGTCCAACGGGAACATGCCAGTACACAATGCCTTGATCTCGGGGTCCAAGGAAACGTTCTTTGAGAGTAGGTAGACCCATGCTCTCCATGACTTCCTGCATCATGATCTTGACAAAGATCCGGCTTGAACTTGTCGTATCATCCTCGTTCGTCTTGATCACTTGAAAAACAGCTCAAGAGATGGTATCATTCGCAAAGGAGGTGGCCAAAGAGACGCGCAATGTTACGCAGACGATTTATTTCGTAACGATGAATTGTGTCGTAATATGTCTCGAAAGCGTTCTCAAAAGACTCGTTCCATACGCGCTTGAGCTTGCAGAAACGTTCGCTGACGAGCCCATAAAAAGCGGAATATGAACGCTCTTGGGAACAACACTCGGTGACCATGTTGACTAGTTCGTTCTAGAGTGCCCTGTGAGTAGCGCTGAAGACAAGCGAATAACAAAATTATACCTCTTCGCCCCTGTAACTGAACTTTCAGCAATTTGTGGACAGCTTCCTCATAGTTGAGGGCATTCATGACGGTCAGATAAATCACCCGGTGTAGATTGACCGGGTTTGTTTCGGTATGGCTTCAATACCCTCGTATTCTGGAACAGCTGAAAGATATGGATATGTCAATAGGGAAGGAGGTAAGTACGAGTCTTCCAAGCACACCTCCTTCATCACCCTCATTATCGCTCTCCTCTGATCCTGACTCATCATCGGATGAGCTTTCCCCAAGGACGTCAGCCTTGATGGCCTTACACTTTTCCTCATTTTCAACGTAATTTGGGTTGAACTTGAAGATATCTGCCCGCAGACCATTTAAAAGGAATACTGGTGTAGCAGACAGGATACATACTAAGGCCTTCTTCGACTTTCAAATCCTCCTCTAGCTGGGTTTCGTGAGTACATTGCTCTTCTTCCACAAGATCGAGTCCCTCTGGCAATATTGGATTATCCTTGTACTTGTCCTTGCGTACCTGCATGAGTACTTCGATCATGTATTGAACCCGATGACTGATGCTGCCCTCGTTCAATACGGCACGGAAGCGTTCGAGGGCTGTCGCGTTGGCTTTTGGAGAGTTTTCTTGGAGGAAAGCTCCGACCTCGCGCGTGAAACCGAGGGCAATTTCGAGAGAGTTGTCCGTAGGTCTCTCAAGAAGGAGGACGAGAATTTGGAGCCCAATCAACTCGTGGGCAACGCCTTGGTTGACGGAATGTGCGATGAATGTCGTCGTTGAATGACAAACCGTCTGGGAAGGTGTATAAGTTTACAGTATATGAAACCACAATTCCCCCACGGACCTTGTCATTCCTTTTAAATGCCCTTCTGAACTGGCTGATCAACCGGTGAAGTAACAATTCGCCTATCATGGGCAGTTTGGTGTTGATAATCGAAACGAGGGTCGCAAAGACGGGTGTGAAAGGCAAGCTGGCCGCCTGTGCCTTCATGATGCTGCACGCGAAAAGACCACGACCTCAGATGAGCTCGGGAACGACATGCCTGATGTTGCCCACGTTGACCCTGTTGACGGTACTGGTGATCGACTCGCGCAGAGCGTCCCAAGAGAGACGCTGGTATTGGGCACTGTCACTGCTGCGATTCTGTGCCGCGGCGGCCTGGAGGGAGAGCAGCTGTGCAGGAGGCATGTACACACCGCCGGAGCGTGAGGGCGTCAAGTTGGCAAATTCTGCCATCGCGTCGAAGTCATTCTCCTTCTCCTTTGCCTCGCCCTTTTTGCTTTCCGCCTTTCCGAGTTCGACGGTGGCCATGCGTGCGGCGAGCTAGCACTCACGCTCAGTTTCGCGAGAGGGTCGACTTCCTCCACCCTCGGAGCGTCCGCTAATCTACGCGGTGTCGAAGCCGGGGAAAGTGTGACCGGTGTGGCATCGAGGGAGGACCACTGAGAGCAGAGGGAGAGCGAGACCTTGAGCTTGTCAGTCAGAACTTGAAAAGACAAAATGCGAAGTGAAACGAGAGCGCACCTTTTCCTCTTTGTGTGATACCCACTGGAGGTCAGCGCGTCACTACAGCAGCTCCGCGTCGTGGAAATTGTGGAATCCGTTCGTCCTGACCATGCTGACTAAGCGGGCAATCTGCTGCTCGCACTTGACGGAGAAACCGGAGAATCACCCAACACATCAATCAGCGCATTTTCACCCCCCTCCTTCACCCTTCAACGTGAATGGAGGGAGCCATTTTTCACGATTATAATTTGTTTGCCCTATTTTTTTAGACATGCCGCAGTCAAGGCAAGAGTCAAGGATAACATCCCTCCACCACGCCTCTGGCGCGAGAACGCAAGGATGGAAAAGTACCGCTCTCAACCACAGCCGGCACCGCCTCTAATAAGGTAGTCAACAAAGTACATGAACGTTGTATGAACTCCAACTATCACCCTTCTCTGCGTATTACTTCAACAGCGCAGGCGGAGGACCCAACACCCCGTCAACCACGATGACAACGACGATCTTCCTCTGGAGTTCGCAATTAAATGCCGCTCCATGCCACCTGAAAGATGTCACGATGATGTCGCCAGGGCTGAAGCTCCCTCGTGGTGCGGGTGGTGACTCATCTAGTGGGAAGGCCAAAGCGGGGGTAACAGTAGGGCAGTACAGCGTGATGAAGGCGGAGCGAGAAAATGCGATATGGTGGTACCTCTAAAGGAGAGTGGGACCAAAGTAGGGCAATCGGAGGCTCAGAAGCTGGGGGATGATCAAAGATCAACGTTCAACGATCCTCCTCGCCTACCTCAATATGGTGATATGGACATCAGTGTGATAGACGTGGTTTTATACTAGTACTCGAGAATCGCTGTTCGTGGTACGTGTGCAGAGTTCTCAACAGGAAGGTCGGACTCTTCCTGCACCTGGATATCAATCTTATCGATTATCGAACTGTGTGTTTCCCCATTGCTCTATGTTTTTTTTCTTCCTGGTCATAAGACTCATAACTACACGCCGCACGGATGCGGATGCGCAGGACGGGGATAAGACACAAAGGCTGATTGCTCCCACCTTGCCACCACTTGACATCAGTTGAACTCGTCTTCAATGATAGGACAGAAGGACATGACGCGGATACGTAAAGTAGATGCTCCCAATGAATAGACATCTTCATCAATGGCGGGGATCCCTGCATCCGTCCCATGAATCACCTCTTCTGCGGTCGTAATTACGAGAACGGTCCTAGTCCCGTGCGCTCTCTCGGCGTGGCGTCTCTGCGAGAGCGAGGTGGCGATGGGGACCAGCTATCATTGCTTCAGCGGCAACGTGGCGAGTCCCGACGGTGACGGGGAGGCGGAGATGGCGTCCGGCTGTCGTCTCGCTTGCTGCGACTCGTGGAACCACGCCTATAATGACGGGTGGGCAACGAGTGGGCGACGAGCGGGAGCAGTAATCGCGAGAGTTCTGACGCGTCAGTTTCGCTGTCAGAGTCGGATGAAGGAGTTTCAGACCGTTCCCTTCAAACGGTCAGAAATGGGGATTCGACGTTCTATAACGAAGAGAGGGGCGTAATAGGGAACAACCGGAGACTTCCGAAGCATACATATACAAGGAGGAAATGTATGGGTCCTTTAAGAGCACCCTCATCATCGTCCTCACTTTTGCTCTCCATTGATCCTGGCGTGAGCCGCCACCAAGGACGTCTAACTTGATTTCCCTGTATTCGGCGTATTTGGGATGAATCTGAAAACATAGCATGTTGAACTCGTAAAAGGACCAATGATACGGTGTTGTAATGTGTCACGCCACGGCACACAAACCGTGGCATGGCAACCCCTCCGGACTCAACCGACCCTGAATCCGAAAACTGAGCACTGAAAGGTGCCTCACGGACGCGCAAAACGCAATAGAGAAAACAAAGGTGAGCATTGGTCAGATCCATATATTCAATAGCAAACTTCTTCAAGTTGTTGATCTCTAAGCTTCAATTTCCCTCAAGGTAACACTGCAATGGCACGCGCAACAGTAGCAAATGCATCTGTAAGTCCACCGGGCGGGCGTCAGATGCAAGGAGAATTCACGCCGAACATCTGCAGACGCATGCGCAGTTGCAAAGAGGTGGGACCCACCCAATCGACGACGGGAGCGCACTGAAGTCACCACCCAAGAAATCGGTAGCGCGAGATTCCAACCCGGAAAATCACTCAACATTTCGCTTCGCAATGACAGCATCATATGGATATGCTCTGACTGTTTTGTTTTTTACATGAAGGAAACATGGCTGATCAAAATTGTGTCTGCGGGTGGGATGTATGGCGCGAGCGCGACCGACTCGGAGCGCAAGGGAAAGGAGCGACGGCCGCAGCTGCCAGCGGCATTGTCTTCTCTCAGGTACCCAACAAAGCTCGATGCTTCACAACCCCCAAGAGCGTCGCCTTCCCCGATCACGCACAATGGACCAAAATGCCCACACGGGGGATGTACCGTCGTCGTCAAGCGCAACACCACACCGCGATATGACGACGATCATCTGCCAAAGGAGTTCAGGACCCGTCCCGCACTGCACCGCGTCATCCGAATGATGCCGCGATGATTCCTCCATGACTGAAGAAGCCCTCACAAGGTGTGGCGAAGTAGCTAACAGGTAGGACAGCCAATGCTAGCGCGGTGGGAGGGGAGGGAATTCGATGGCACAGCGCGCCGTGATGTAGGTGGAGCTAGAAATGCAATATCGTGATCCGAAGGAGTGCGAGATCAAGAAGTGGGACTGAACCCTTAAGTTGTGAACTTGAACGCGGCGTGTCGATGGCGGATAATCGATAATCGTTTTTGCTTTAGCCTGATATTTTGTTATCCCAGTATTGAACGTTGAACTCCTGTGCGCGATGCGGACATTGAGGATCCCGTGATATGGTAGGCCTTATTCAGGAGTCATACCGGAGGACCGTTACCGTTCTCTGATGAGAATGAAGCGTTGTGTCCGCTGAGAGTACAGTCGAACTTCTCTTAACCCATACCTCTGAGAACCCATAACCCCTCAAATCCCATACATTCTTTCAGTTACAAACTTGAGTTTTAGGCTGTAGTGATAACCCATAGCTCAAAGTTGTGACGGAGGGGTATGGGTTAAGAGAAGTTCGACTGTAGCAACCTGGCGGAGTAACCGAGACAGGCTCCGAGTCCCTTTAAGGTGGCAACCTTTCTTGTTGACTGTTTGCCCGACTCGGAAATTCGGAATGCACAAGATAAGAAGACCCGACTCCTGCACCCCATGGATCCGAATACCGTGACCTATCGCAGACACGATAGACTGCATCGACATAATGCCTGGACTTCAAGTTATGAGTTCCCTTGGCGGCTACGGGGGCAGCTACTAGTATCAAATTCTCATTCTCCGCGCCCAAGCTCTGCTGCGTAACATGTGTTTCGATTACTGCTGGCGAAACTCACGGCTGAGCGTCTATCATCTATATCGGGTATGGGCTGTGTGTAGTGTACACGCACAGACCAGGCAACCCGCAACCCAAACGTCCTCACTGAGCGCAAGGAATCCTCGTCTAATCCCTTTTCCCGAAACATTTTCTACTGCTACCAGTATCCTTCCACGACGAACGCTATGTCCCAGACACCCACAGCGACCACCTCAACATCAAATTATCAAGTCATCTTCGACAATGCCCTAAAAGCCTACAAGAAGAAGACAAAGAAAGATATCCAATCCCACCCACTGCTTCCCAAACTCCAAGCCTGCAATTCTCCCGATGCCGTCCTTACGGTCCTACAAGAGCAAATCCCTGTGCTCAACCAATCTCACAGTAGTACTAATGACAAGTTAACCAAGTGGTTGAATCCGACTGTTAATGTGCTCTATGTCTTCTCCGAAGCTATCGGGGCGGGTATTAGTCTGGTCAGTATGAGAGCGTTTGCCATTTACCAGTTCAAGGTCTGATTTTCGCTCTCGCACAGGTATACCCACCCGCGGGAGTGATATTCACCGGGATAGGTGTTCTGCTCTCAGTGAGTATCTTCTCGATCCCATTGCTTCGACAACTTGACTCGAACACTCCCTCCCTAAGGCGACCGAGGCCGTCTCTTCCAACCAGGATACGCTCTTCAACGTATTTGAACGCATCGAGAATTTCTTTCGACGGCTTGAGACCTATGTCCAAGTTCCGCCGACGGCAGGGATGACCGACATAATCGTTAGGATCATGACCGAGGTGCTCTCAATCCTAGCCATCGCGACAAAGGAGATTAGTCAGAGCCGAGCGAGTAAGCTGCTCGTTTATATGAATCGTCACCATCGACCGATCGTTGTTCAGAGAAGTATTTGAAGGAGGTGATCGGGAGGACCGACATCGAGGATGGGCTGGCTCGACTGGACCGGCTGACTGAAGAGGAGGCTCGGATGGCAGCTGCACAATGTCTGAAGGCCACGCATGTGGTCCATGATGGGGTGATAAGCGTCGACAACCATATTCAGCAGGTCGACAACAGGATGCAGGGTGTCGGCAGCGATGTGCGACAAGTTGATATCCATGTTCAACAGGTCGACAGCAAGGTACAGCAAGTCGCAGATGACATTGACCATCAGAAGCGTTCGTCGTCCAATTATCTCATCTGACTGGCCATGAAGGCTCAATTACTCTCACAGGGGATCGGTTACGAAAGGACCTCAGGAACTGGCTTTCTCCCCCGGATCCATCTGTAAATTATAACACTGCAAGTGATGCTCGCCACCAGGGCACCGCCCTATGGTTCATTGGGTGTGGCGCCTTCAAGGATTGGAAGGCGTCTAATTCATTGCTGTGGATTTACGGAAAACGTATGTTTCCTCCACCTCTTCTTCGCATTGGCCAATGGACCTTTATTTCTATAGCTGGTTCGGGAAAGAGTGTTCTCAGGTTCGTCACACCTCAAGGTCGTTTGGCCGGGGTTGCTGATCTCCCCCCAGCTCATCGATCATCCAGGATCTTGACTGTGTCGTTGGCACGGGTTCAGCCTACGTTGCTTACTTCTTCTTTGATTTCAAGGACACGGGAAAGCAGGATGCCCACGCATTACTCTCTTCTCTCCTCGTCCAGCTCAGCCATCAATCTGCGTCTCTCTGCGACATTCTTTCTGCATGTTATTCCATCCACCTATCTGGCTCCCGACAACCCAGTGACCGCGCCCTCACCCAATGCCTCCAAGACATGATCAGGTTTTCAGAAGGAGTCCCGATCTATCTTGTTCTCGACGCGCTTGACGAGTGCCCCAACACGACTGGAATTCCGTCCTCACGTGACAAGGTCCTGGAACTTGTCGAGAAACTCATCAGCTTGAACCTTCCAAACTTGCACCTGTGCATAACAAGTCGTCCGGAGATCGACATTCGGACCTCCCTTGAACCGTTGACATCGAATCGTGTATCTCTTCATGACCAGACCGGACAAAAGAAAGACATTGTTGACTATGTGAATTCTGTGGTCTACTCGGACAAGAACATGCGGAGATGGCGAGAGGAGGACAAGAATGTGGTTATTGATGTGCTCTCAGACAGGGCCGATGGCATGTGAGGACGCGTTTATATATGTTGAGTCCCAGTTTCTGACACTTTCAGACAGGTTTCGTTGGGTATATTGCCAACTGGAAACACTGCGTCACTGTCTCCCGGCCAGCGTTCACCGAATTCTGGCGGAATTGCCAGAGACATTGGATGCGACATATGAGCGGATATTGCAGGAAATCCCAAAGTCAAATCAAGTACATGCTCATCGTCTCCTGCAGTGCCTCACCGTTGCGGTTCGTCCACTTCGTGTGGAGGAGCTAGCTGAGATCCTTGCGGTTGACTTCGACACATCGGAAGGGATTCCAAAGCTGAATGAAGCTTTACGATGGGAGGACCAAGAACAGGCCATTCTTTTAGCCTGTTCTAGCTTGATTGCTGTCATCAAGGGCAAGTACGGTTCCCGTGTGGTCCAGTTTTCGCATTTCTCTGTCAAAGAATTCCTGACTTCCGATCGTCTTGGCACGTCGAAGATCGACGCCTCCCGCTATCATTATATTCCCCTCGAGCCGGCACACACGATCATGGCCCAGGCTTGTCTCAGTGTCCTACTCCGATTAGACCCCCACATCGATAAGTCTAGCATCAAGGACTTTCCTCTAGCTCGGTATGCTGGCGAACATTTCGTCGACCATGCGGAGTTTGAGGGTGTTTTGTCGCATATATGGGATGGGGTTGATGATCTCCTCGACGCAGACAAACCACACTTTGCTGTATGGTTCCGGATTCACGGAGACTATTGGAGCAACGAGCGCCTGGATGTAACTCCCCTGTACTACGTTTCGGAACATGGATACTGCGGCTTGGTGGATTTCCTCATTTCAAAGCGTCCAGAGGATATGAACGTCAGAGGCTATTACGGGACTCCATTGCACGCAACGTTGGAGAAGGGACACGCCGATGTCACACTGTTGCTTCTCCGGCACTGCGTTGACGTGGATATTCGGGGCTATCAGGACCAAACTCCATTGCACCTGGCAGCAGGTCATGGGTTCCTCGGTGTTACTCGCACGCTGGTTGAGCGCAATGCGGACACAAATACGCGGGATCGTTATGGCAACACACCACTACACCGGACAATGTACCTCTGGTTCCAGCAGTCTGAGAGAACTCAAGACTGCCGTCTTGATGTGGTGAAATTTTTGCTAGAGCATGGTGCGGACCCAGATGCAAAGGATGATCTTCGCTGGACCCCACTGCATGAGGCTTCAAATTACGGATCCGTCCAGGGTGCACAGTTGATGCTCGAGCATGGTGCAAATATCCATGCACGGAACGCGGAGGGTCAGACTCCACTACACCGAGTCTTGTACAATTTGAATGACACTTTCACTAACTTGGATATGTTTTTGGATACCATGCGATGCCTCCTGGCACATGGCGCGGACATTGATGCTCGGAATAACGATCACGCGACCCCGCTGCATCTGGCGTCACGCCACGGTTGCGCCAAAGGTGCACGGCTACTATTGGAGCATGGCGCGAATGTGCATCTCGAGGATGAAAAGGGTAGGACCCCCTTCCAAGTTGCGTCGGAGGAAGGTGAAACGGATATCACGCAGTTGTTGTCGGAGCATTTGCAGAGTCAGCAAAACATGTGACAAAATTCAGGTTACCATGTTCTCTAAATTACCTAAGACGTTCTATCTCGTTTTATGTCGTGTTTTGGCATTTTTATACTTGAATATGGTAGCTCCGAAGTCGCAAACGCGTTCTCATTTGGTACATGTTCCAGGATACGTCCCAACGTGACAAGAAAAGTCATTTAAGCACTTACTGGCACCGAACCAGCACCAACGACCTACCGGACTGTGAGGAACAAAAATGATGCCTCAGGAGTCTTAGAAAGCGGCCAAATTAAGATCCTTAATAAGATCATCCTAAGGAACGTAGCTTATATGATGCAATGCAGGAACGCTCGAAGGTGGCACACGATTTTCAAGAATACGGGGATAGACATATAGACAGAAGCACACGACGCGGACACGTAAAGTAGATACTCCCAATGAATACACATCTTCATCAACGCCGGCGATCCCTGTATCTGTCCCGTGAATCATCTCTTCTGCGGTCGTAATCACGAGAACGGTCCCGGTCCCGTGCGCTCTCTCGGCGTGGCGGAGAACGTGAACGCGAACGAGGTGGCGTCCTCGAGACCGAGTCGCTGCGCCGACGAGACCACCCGGCGGGGGGTGGTGACTCGCGACGATTACGCCCGTAACCACTTCGACCGTCAGGGCGTCGATTGTCGTCTCTGCGAGAGCGAGGTGGAGATGGCGACCGGCTATCATCACGTCTGCGCCGTGGCGAGTCCCGACGGTGACGAGGTGGCGGAGATGGCGACCGACCGTCATCTCGTCCGCGACGAGGGGAATCCCGCCTGTATTGACGCGGTGGGGTTGATGAACCCCAGTCAGAAATGGAGCGAATCGGATCGAATGTGAATGAATCTGGTAGATGTTGTAAGGTGAGGATCGCGTGTGCCCTCGGATCGGCGCATTCCGGACCACGTGACGCCTGCGTCGCTGTCGACGACTCGACACGTCAGTGCCCCGCCGCAACGCCCTCACACGCCACGCCTCCTCCTCTTTGTCCCCCTCTTTCTCGTCCTTCGCTTGATGTTTCGCTCTCGCCGCCACGCAGGTCCCCTCACCGCCAGACCGGGAATCGCCGCCGGCATCACTCGCCACACCCGCCATCGTTAGCATGCGCCACAAGACCGCATGTCAACCAACGTCACACACGTCGAGCTCAACGCTCCGTGCCTTCGGCCCTTGTTCGGGTCCCCACGCCGCTGGACTTGTAGATCGCTGGATTCGGACTTGTTAGACCTTATTCGTAGGTTTCTTTGTATCTCTTTTCGCCTTAGACTCGTCGCCCCCTCTTGTTAGCCCTTATTAGCATCTCTGCCATCGGACATCGATCCACGCCGCTCCCTTCGACCCCGCGCTCGCTGACACGCCTCGACATACCATTCATTCCCGCTCGTTCTTTGATCACCGGACACTCTCTTCCATACGACGCCGAGCAGACTGTCGCCGGCAGAATATCATTCCTTTCCTTTCCCCTCTCGCCGATTACTCGCTTCATCGCGTAGCATACATTGTCTCCCATCTGACTCAATTATAAATATCTAAGCCCAGCCCTGGCGAACGCCAGGCAACTGTGGCCCCATCTTTTCCCCCTTTATCTGTGTGTGCTGGGCAACTGCGGCCCGTCTTTCTCTCGCTTCACGACGTTCTCCGATCGACTCGTAACGCCCTCGACGAACGCTCGCGCGTGGCAGCGGGGATAACAACCCGCGTACACCGCTCCCCGTCCACTCTCAGCGCGTGCTCGTTTCCGGGAACGCAGCTTGGTTTTATTTCCTCTCTCCCCCTCACGAACTCTCGCACGGACTATCCGTCTGCGATATAATGTATATAATCGGATTTGACAGAATTAGAAAGTGAGACTGACATTAGATCGGGAGTGAATCCCATCTAACTCCTTCTAATCGCGTTCTTTCGTATTCGTTTGCATTAATTGCATTCTTTCTCATTATTTGCATTAATCGCATTCTTTCATATTCATTCTGATTTGTTCTGATCTGTTCTGATTCGATTGTATTCCATCTACGCTACTGGTTTTACAGTGAAACTTTCGAATAGGATTGAATCCCATCAAACTATGCAAATGCCATCTAATTATACAGAAACTGATTGGGATTGAATCCCATTGAATTGCTGCCAAATGAGAGCGGAGCTTGTGGAAACTTGTGAAGAGTACGAAAACGCGTTGCAGCTTGCGAGAGGAGAGATGACGGATGTTGGCAATGGTTCGATGAGGACAAGAAAATGAACTAGAGGGTGTTGTGAGAGCGGATTGGGGGGGGGGGGAGGGGGGGAAGCAGGTCTCATACCAAGGCGAAGCCCACCACAGCAACTAGTTGGCACCGTTGGCTCTCCTGGGGGGAAGATGCCCTTTCTGTGTGGCCTTTGCCCATGATTAGAATGCTGGCCAGGAAATCGATTCGTTGTACTCACCTTTATTTCAGCCTTCTTCGCCACCTCTCTTTCATCATACCCCTAGAAATGTATGTGACATGTGTGAGTGATAAGTTGTACAAGACAGACAAGTAGGACATACCTTTTGGAGATCATTATTGAGGTGGTCCCAGCATACATTAAATTCTCTGACGGTACCCCCAGGGTTTGCGGCGCACCAATCGACAGAGCACATGTCCCTGAGACCAAAGTCAGTAATGAAATGGTCTGAGGAAAACACTTATGCTGCATGTATTCTGATGCCAGGGGTTTTTATCTGCGTATACTTGTACCTCCTGCTGTGCAGATCCTTCATCCTTGCGGGTTGCTCTGTGATGGCTGGCATGTTGGTGTCGTCTGCATCGGACAGCACGATCAATGGGACATTACTTGCAATAGGTGGGGTGCTTGAGCCCTGCGTGTCGGTTATTGGGAAGACATATGATGGATGGGATATTCCTGGGCCTGAGATATGAGGCGGCGGGACACCTGGGCCAGGGAGAGAAGTCACAGAGACGCCTGGGCCAGAGATAGAGATGCCTGGTCCAGGGATAGAAGTCGCAGACACGCCTGGGCCAGGGAGAGAAGTCACATGCAGAGACGCCTGCGCCAGAGATAGAGACGCCTGTGCCAGGGACAGAAGTTGCAGAGACACCTGGGCCAGAGATAGAAATATGAGGGACCACTGGACTCTGTGTGTGCGTGACCACGCTAGGCGCATGATCGGAATCCCTAGTATTGTGAGCATGGTCGGCAGCATGTGTACCTTGGATAGCATGTGATGTTTCACCTAGCAGCTGGAAAGTTGGGCTGCATTTGTCGAAGGCATTAGCACTGGGGGAGGATTGTTAGCACAATCAACAAATTATTTGAGAACCTACAGGGGATCTCTCAAAGGCCTGGCCTTAGGCCTCGAAATACCCCTTGACAAGCCCTCTTGGACATTGTCTTTGAGCCAAGATGTTACGTTCTTGGGCCTACGCAGGGTGCATTTTTCATTTTCCACCTGCTTACTAAGTCTTTCCCATCACGTGACCAACCACCCATCCATCTCGATCACATGACCAATCACCTGACTAGTCACCTGACCACTCACATGACCAGTCACATGCCACTTCAGTCATCCGCTCCTCAAAGTCACCTGTCCTATATCACCTGCTCCCAAGTCACCTGCGTATCATCTGATACTCCCTCACCTGACCTCACATGACCCTATCCCTACCCCTGACTCGTCTCTATTCGCTTACCTCAGTCTCGCTTCCGGATTCTCGGCCCGCTTACTATACTTTCCTCATAGCCTCGTTTCACGACTCATATTGACTCCCTTCTTGTTACCTTCATGCGTGAGTCAGTTCTGCAGTATATGACTCCATTTCTTGGACTATGACTCGTTACTAGTACAAGTACTCGTCGTATTAGTCCTTAGTCATACAGCCTCCTCACATGTATATAAACCCTCGTGTTTTCC
>Ga0307510_10003644_pt1 | contig 17978 bp, 14 predicted proteins | sample 12_EM_MG_FD_207224 | JGI IMG/M metagenome (GOLD analysis project Ga0307510, IMG submission 207224) | Populus trichocarpa ectomycorrhiza microbial communities from riparian zone in the Pacific Northwest, United States - 12_EM | ecosystem: Host-associated > Plants > Roots > Unclassified | place...
CTGGTGGGCTTGTCAGGCGGGGAAGAAAATTGAAAATGAGGGCAAGGATTGTGGGATGTGGAAAGAGATGGATGCGAGGGCTGAGGGGAGGGGTCCTTTTGTCGGGGACTTGGTGACGAAAGATGCCGCCCGACCTGCAGAAAACACGTAGTATCCAGAAGTATATTAAGCAGATGCCCCCATCAGCTTTGTACATGTTTGTTTGATCGGGATCGGCTCTCGCCGAGTCACCATTCCGCTGCTCACCCTGTTCGGTTCACCCATCCAGTCGTGCGCCGTGCGGTCAGTGGCTGCGCATCGGAAACACCACCTGGCTCCCCTCCGTTGGAGTATTCGTGGATACTTACTATATTTATGACACATTTATGAGCCACAATAAATTTAATTTTTGAGTATATTAAGATGTGACACGAACCTCACCTCAGACTCCTGCATTCCCACATTCGCCCCCACTGTTCCCACTGGCGCTGATCGCTGGGTCACCGGTCAACTCCCGCTTTCTCGGCATCACCTCGAAACCTGGGCGACTGGAAGCTTGGTTCATCATCCGTTGGCCCCAGGGCCAGATGGCCAACACCCGGTTTGCCCACAAATAATTTGAATTACCTGATCAGGTGGGTTTCATCCGGTTGTGTCCCTCCAGTTGTGGCCCAGGTAGACGTGAAGGGACGTTGAACGTTTGGGTTTGGGATTTGTGGGTGGTCCACAGGTGAGTTGGTGTACCCTCATATTTTCGTTCAGGTTGCCTTATGTTTCTCTCTTGCATACATCCATCGGGAGGCTGGGATTTTGTTCATTGGTTTCACCACCACGTCTCCGGTAAGTACACCGACAGGTATTTTTGTACTTATCTGTTGTTCCCAGGCCACCCACGCCTATGTGACCCGTGGTCTCGGCGGGTAGGGTGGGAATGCCTGTGCGGCACATCTCTCTCTGCCTCTTCGCCTGTGTCTCCACACCAGAAACAAAACCCGAACGGTGACTCAACGGACCCGCTCGACTTCTGTGGTGCTACGATGGCACCGCTGGGCGCTTTCAGCCAACAGTGAGTTTTTCCCGTAATCAGATTTTGGATCCTCGCAGCGCCTCTCGAACATACTCGGTTTTCGTTTCTTCAACGGTTTCTTCCAATGTTTTGGCAAACGCACACTAATTACTACATCAATTTTTTACAGTGTCAGCATGTCCATCGTAGTGAGAATGCAGTGTAGGTGTGGTCGCGTGTGTCAAAGGCACCGTTGTGGGGTGGGTGTCCGGCCACTCAAACTATTAGAAGTTCCATTGATTTGGGTGGCTCGGTGTATGATGAAACACGGGGTGGTCATCTATTAGCTGAAAACTGCGCCGGGGCGAAGCCCGGCTAAGCTTGTGGTGATATCTCAACGCTCAGCGCCCAGCCATTACGTTACCGTCCCCAGTATCCGCGCCGAGGTCTCGTGTGTGTGTGTGTGTGTGTATGTCTATGCGCCGAGGTCTCGTGGCTGTGTCTGGCTTTGTAGCATTCGCATTGCGAACGATATCTGCCCATCTCTCCCAGCTACCCAAGCTCTCGCATCCACAAACTATTCCAGACGAAACCATGTTTAGAAAACGACGTTCGACAAATCCCCGGGCCTCTGGAAGTGACGCCGATCCGAACCCATGTGAGCCGATTCAACGCCTTCCGCCGAGTAAACTCTTTGACCGTTCGAATCTCACAGCAAAGAGGCAAAGAGTTGCTGATCTCGCAAAGATCCTCCTCGATGTTGCGAAGGAGTCCTCCGATTGGTTCCCTCCCCTCAAGTCCGCCCTCGGTGGAGTGAGCGCACTCATCAAGCATTACGAGGTATTGGTCGAGCTGGTAGCCGTCGCACACAGCTGACACAGATGATTGCAGCAATCCGAAGATCTCAGGGAGAAGATAGCAGATTTCAAACCCCAGTTGGACAGGTTCAAACAATGCGTCACCACAACAACTATCGACGGAGACCCCGGAGAGACGGAACGACGCAAAGAATTGATCAGGTACGCTCGTCGATTGCTCGCATCGCGACACCTGTCAACGGCCTTTGCAGCGTGTTGGGAGAGATCGAGAAGCGATCCAATGAATTGTTAGAAAAGGGCAAGGCAGCTCGATTCGTGGATAAGGGGAGGGATTCCGGAAAGGTGGTGAAACTCGTTGAACAACTCCGAGACGCCATCACCCACTATCAAGTGAGCGAGGACTTATTTGTTTCATCAAGTACAGCTTACACTGTAGGACAGGTCTCACAACAGCAAGCGATTTATGACCAAATCACAAACCTCACTGTGAGAAATTTCCAGCTTGTCTTTATCATTATACTGACGGTCGGTTCCGTCATCAAGTCTTCTTTCAACACCCTCTTGAGCATTCATGAGGTGACGCGGGTCACTGAGCCTGTCGCGATATTCGCTAACTCTTTGACAGAAATCCACGTCGTTGAGGAACAAGCTGGATTCCACTATTGCGCGGCTTGATCGGTTGTACTTACAGGACGACGACCACGGCGGAATTTGGGATGGGGACGGGGACGAGCAACGGGCGAAGCTGTTCAAGTGGGTGTTCAGGGTCAACTATAAACTATCATCGCGCTCATTTTCTACCAGCACTCTAAGGCTGATCAGGGATACTGGGAACGTGCTATATGATCGCATCAACACCGAGGACTACGAAGAATCTCAAGACGATATTCAGGTTGTGTCCGAAATTGCAGATGACATCCGTGGTGCGCTCCTTGGCTTTCAGGTTTGTAACGACGGACCGTATGCGGCTGGGGCAACTAAATCAGAACATTTGAACAGATGGCACAGCAACGGGCGATATACGACCAGAACCGCAAGCTTATTGTGAGTCGAATAATCCGCCCATTGAGTGTGTATCTAACGTTGATCCTGGCTTTTAGGATACTGGTTCGGTCCTTCGGTGCTTCTCCTCGAACCCTACTGACCTGTGCATCACACAGCGGACCTATCGGTCCTTAACGCCTGCCGCCGCGCACAAGGAGCAGAGCACAGCCATGGTGGTAGACGCGATTGTCTCAAAGGGACGCGAGAGACTGTGCTGAATGAGATCGAGTCATGGGCCAAAGACTTCAACCAGTCTCCCGTCTTCTGGCTGAACGGGCTCACAGGCACCGGCAAGTCCACGATCGCTCAGACGGTCAGTGAGCAGATTTTCGCCGATGGACAACTCGGGGCGTCATTCTTCCGTTCACGCGATTTCGAGGACCGCAGCGACCTGCACTTGATCTTCCCCACCCTCGCCTTTCAGCTGGCTCACAAATTCCCGAACTTCCGATCCGTCCTCGTCCCCCTCCTCCAATCAAATCCGGATGTTGTGCACGAGTCACTGTACAGGCAGATGGAGAAGCTGATGGTCGAGCCATTGAGATCTGCGGATGTTCCAACAATCATTATAATTGATGCTCTCGACGAATGCAAGGACGAGGAACCATCGTCTGCGATCCTCTCCGTGTTGGCTCGGTTTGTCGAACAGATACCCAAGGTCAAATTTTTCATCACCGGGAGGCCCGAGCCGCGGATGAGGACCGGATTTCGTCTCCCGATACTCGTGAACTCGACCTCAGTCTTCGTCTTACACGATGTCGATCCTCCTCTGATCAACAGCGACATCCGGCTGTTCCTGAAGCACGAACTTTCCGAACTCGCGGCACGGCGTCAGTTAGGGAGGTGGCCTAGTGACGAGCAGATCGACTTACTATGCAGGAGGGCGGCTGGACTGTTTGTCTATGCCGTTGCGACTGTCAAGTTTCTGGACAGCAATATCCATCTCCCTGAGCATCGGTTGGATGTGATCGTAAAGCTTCCAGAATGTACAGCCCCAGAAGGGAAGACGCGGTTCAACCCCAAGACGACTCTTGACTCTCTATACGCGTCAATCCTCCAGTCGGCGTTCTGCGAGGGAGACCCCGAGGTGTATTCCAGGATCAGGTCTGCCCTCGGTGCCGTCGTCCTCCTCGTCAACCCCCTTCCGCCACCTGCGATCGCCAAACTTGTCAGCCTGGACCCTAGGGAGGTTTTACTGTTCCTCATGTTGGTACAATCACTGCTTGCCCTCGGCGAGGATTTCACCCAGCCTGTGAAACCGTTTCACAAGTCATTCCCCGACTTCATCACCGACCCATCCCGCTGCACCGACACAAGATTTTACATCTCACCCAAGAACCTGCACCTCGAACTGGCCATGAACTGCCTGAGAATAATGAACGATGGGTTAGAACAGAACCTTCTATCACTCCCAGATTACGCTCTGAACTCGGAGGTCGAGGATCTCGAGACGAGAATTGGTGATCGGGTCAGCATCGCCCTTCGATATGCCTGTTTGTCCTGGCACAACCACCTCACCGAGACGGAGGGAGATGTCAGCGGTGTTGTCTCCTATCTACGGATTTTCCTGGAGGAGAAATTTTTGGCCTGGTTGGAGGTGGTTAGTGCCGTTGGTGCTGTAGGGGGAGCTGTTGTTGCACTCGAAAGGCTGGTGCCCTGGTTAGAGGAGGTTCGTTTTTTTCCTTCCCTATAACATCACCCCATGATAACGTACCATGAATCAGGTTGTAAAATACGAGCAGCTTCTTGATACGGCCAAAGACTACTTCCGGTTCGTGACCAATTTTTTCGAGGTCATCAAAGTCTCGGCTACCCACATCTATCACTCCGCGCTGGAACTATCCCCCACGTCGTCAATTGTCCGAAAGTTGTATTACCATTGCCGCACCACTCGCTCACCAAAGGTGATCGTTGGAATCCTGGAATCATGGGCCCAGAGTATAGCCATTTCTGGCCGGGATTACTATAAAAGAGTCTGTTGGTCACCGTGCGGTCGGTTTGTTGCCGCTCAGATAAGACGAGCTGTGGAGATCCGGAACCAACTCACTCTGGAATTGACCACCACCCTCCAGCCCACTCAGACAACCTATGATCTCACGGGCCCGCTTGCCTATTCGCCGGACGGACATTCCATCGCCTGCGCCTCAAATACTGCCATCGTAATCTGGGATATCCAGACGGGTGGAGTGGCCAGAGAAATCAGATGTGGCGCCAACAATATCTCACTGGCGTGGTCATCGAACGGAGGGATAATTTGTACCATTGACTCCGAGGACTGGGCGACCTCCACTGTGCATACATGCGACGTTTCCTCGGGCATGGTATCGACCCCCGGCACACTCCGGTCCAGACCCTTACACCTCTGGACGGTCGATGAATCTTTCCGGGTTATGACGATGGTGCGGAGCGTATACGACATTGAGACCATCGACATCTTCGAGGTCGGATCTACTCTCACCTGGATCCAATCGTTTTCCCTTCACTTACCCAACACCATAACCAGCCTGTCCTTCTCCCCAATCACTCACCATCTTTCCATTTTGGCTCCAAATACACTCTCTATCTCCGACGTTCGGAGCTCAGAGAATTTGCTACATACAGAAGGACACTTCTCCTCCCAATGTTTCTCTTCGGATGGGAGTCTCTTCGCAGCCTCCAAGGGGTACATCGTATCTGTCTGGAAGTACGATTCCGGTCATTACACCCTGTATGGGAAATACCAGTTTCAGAGCTCGTGCTATTCTCCTCTTCAATTATCGCCAACTCCGTCGTCATCAATCCTGGGCTATTCCGAGAATACTCTCGAGGTGTTGCGTTTATACGAACTTGCCACCGCCCCCGAGACCCTTCGTGAGCAGTATGTGGGACTCTCGCGCTCCGGTACTCGCGTCGCAACCGCCCACGAGACGGGAAGGATCGTCACAACCACCGACATCCTCGCACAAACCCCTCCCCAGTTCATCGACACGGGTATGGAAATAGAGGGATTATTCCTCACTGGCAATGTTCTCTTGGTGAAGGGTTCAGAACAAGCCGTAGCTTGGTTGCTCACAGAGGAGGGGCTGGTGGATGGTGTCACTGGTGACAGAAGGGTTAGCCGTGGAAATAGCATTTGGACCACACCGTGTTCCTCTGGGTCAGGGGTCCAGGTTAAAGGTCAAATTGGAGTGATTAGGCTAGGAGACCGGGACGCCGACGAGCTGCAAGTCTACCGCACAGACACTGGGGAGGTTCTCCATCCTACTCAAGAACTTCGCGGTATTAGGGATACCTACAACAAGCATGAATATGTTCTGAACCACCTCTACTTGCACAATCTGTCTGAGTGTAATGCTCCCCTCGAAGAAATGTGGCAAACTTCATTAGAGGGGTGGGTAAAGGATGCCGGGGGGAAACACCGATTGTGGATTCCTGTAGAATGGAGGTCGGACCGGGATCCCGAGGGTTGGCTTCTCGGGGCTTGGCTTCACGATGTTACAACACTGTTCAGCCGTTTGGGAGGCAGACCCGTTATCATCAAGTTCTAGCTGGGGGTCCCTCCACCCTCGAAACGCAGCTCATGGCGAATATTGACAACGTTGAACGTTGACCTCTCGTATCCTCTCATCATCACGGTCCCATTTGATTATATTCCCCTCAGGTCAAACCGCTCTGTTTGTATAGTAGCTGCATCGTACGATAGTGTCGCTACATTTATTTGTTTAGTACTTGAGCAATACTACGAGAGGTGCTGTCGAGTGGCCAATTTTTTTGGACAACGTGAGGGTTTCGCAAACGCAACTTGCCTGTGACACGCACAGTGGGGATTCTGGTAGCTCGCTCAGGCGAGATGGCGGTAGTTAGATTAGTCGTGTTCCACCCGAATCCCCCCGCTTGTATTAGGGGGGCGGTTTGGGCCGCGGCTGGCAAGGGGCTTCTTACTTTCCGAAAAGTCCGCTTCCTACAGTGGCATTGACATTTCATCTGTTCCGTAAAACACTCATCCGTGCATGATCATCACGTCACACTGCCAGGTGACTCCCTGCAGGCCCCGTTTCGCGTTCATCAACACGGGGAAGACATCCTTGCGACCCTACTGCGATCTTTCCGTCGGGCTTTAGTTCCTTCACAGAATTCCCTTTCATTCTCGGCTCAGTGGGGAGATTTTTCATCTTGGTGAGGACTTCATCGGAGGAAGGTTTGCTCGAGGTGATTAAACCCCCCGAGTTCGTCACTGTTAAAGCTGCGTGACCTCGTACCCGAACTTTGCGTGCGTAACCCACGAACTTCTGCAGTCATCAAGTCGCTTCCCCGTACTTATGTGAAGACGATCCTAGCCGAGTTTTTTCACCTGTGGAAGTGACGCCTGGCATCTTCACAGGTAAATCCCGTGATGTTTGTTTCCTTCATCGACTTCTGCGAGCGAACTGCGGGGAACCTGCGATGGGACTTGGGTATATGGCGCGGGGAACCATTCCGAGAATGCTCTCGAGGCCTCCATATAGCCCGCAGAGCCGCTCTGCGCACTTTTTTGTGTGATTGTTTATCGCCACGAACACGCGCGCAAAGTGGAGAACATTATCAGGCCCATGAGGTCCGAGACAGGGGTCAGGGGGAGAAACATACACGGCATTGCTGAAGACGGGTGTCGATACCCCGAGGCGATTGCTCGCTATGGATAACAGAACGACAGGCGGGTTCGACGGCGGACAGAACTCAGAGTGCTGTTTAAGGTGACTCAGTGGAAGGGCAGCCGACGGGAGCGAGAAGGAGATGTCACTTCAACGATCGTGCTGTATGCGACCAAACTCTGTAGACTTCTCAGCCCCAGCCCACTCTTCAGCTGAAAAATCAGATACACGAACGACTCTTCGAACCAGACCGCGTCCGGTTTGATTGTCCCGCCAGCCATTGGCTGCTCCGACTTTCTCTCTCCCGAGAGAAGGACCACGGAGATTCATTGAGAATTCAACACCTTTTCATTTCTGTCGTTAAAAAACTCAGTAGAGTGGGAAACGAAGTCGAATGGATGAAGAATGGTCGTTCCAAGTGGTGTAAGGTTCAGGATGGCCGAGGTCATACTGCAGAACGGCAACAGCATTATCGAAAAGAACGGTAGGTGGTTCGAACCGGTCGGAGGGTCGAACGAGAGTTCGGGAAAATGCGGGCCACGCTGTATTGGGTGGGGGCGCGCGGAAGGGAGGGTTGGAAAGGACACTCACTCCTCCTGTCACGAAGGCTTATGCCTAGGTCTCCACGTCTTCGATGACTGTAACGCAACCCGTCAATCAAACCAACTGAAGCACGCACACCAGTACGCACTCTTCGGGGTAACAACCAGAATGTTAGCCCAACCTCCGGGGTTCTAGGTGATTAGGAAAGTGGTCTTCTGCGGGATTATGCTCTTTGACCCGGGTATCCGGCGGCTTTTCTCCTTCCTTGATCCACTCGTATTTCCACTTGGCAGGTCTTCGCATTCGCAGTAGCGAGTTCTGAGACCTGTACTTTCGGTCAATGAGGAGCTTTAAGGTGAAGGCAAACGACAATGTAAACCGTTGTTCGAGACCGGGCCATTAGCGGGCACGATTGGACAATCCCTTTTGTTTCGGTGAAAAATCCCTCGTCGCGAAGATTCACTGGCAGTCAAGGGTGAGAATGGGGGAGTGAGTGTGTAGCGAAAAAAAGTCGGCACCTGTTGTGGACTAGTCCCTCTCACCTACTTGAGTTGGGGGTTATCGAGTTTCACTTCAAGATTCCTAGGAGTTGGCACGAGTGAGGTAGTTCAAGATCTTCGTTGAGAAGAGGAGAGCGGAGTGGCGAACACGTTGCTCCCCAAGTATGAACGTCGTCAAGATCAAGTCCAACAGATGACACGAATGGTACAGGAGCGTGATTATTCGAAGGCTCTCATCCCTACGCCCGCGGCACTGATATCGGTGACGACGCGCTTGACCGGGAAACGGGCGGTGCCGTGGGGTAACATGAAGACAGGACTCAGTGCAACGACGGTCGGAACAGCAGGGGGTGAAGGGATGAACGAATGAGGATTCGAGAAAAATCGCGAGTCAGAAACGGCATATTTCATTTGCACACCCCACCTACCACCTACGGGGAGGTGATTTGAGGAGAAACAGTACTATCAGGTCAATGGAGAAGGGAAACGTAGGAGGTCACAAGGGAGATGTGGGACCCACCCTGAAACCATCCAGAACGTGTGCAATGGAAGAATCCTGAGAACTAGAAGGGAAGGTAACATTTTCATGCTTGGGCGATATTCCAGGTTTCGAACCGGGATGGCAAACTCGGTTCTGCGCCTCCAAGACCACAATCGGCAAGATGGGAACTGTACCGCATCGTTCCAATTGCCGGTGAGAAAATCATATCATCCGAGAAATTTCAATGAACAAGCTGACTCGGGACCTCTTGAAACCAGAGGCTTCGCGTGTGCCACGAGTGGCCACGGATGTGGATCGGACGAGAGGGGTGGATGTCGATCACGTTTGATTCACCACTCTCACCTGGCGAGACCGAGTACGCTCGGGTTGACAATATCCCGTCGGACAATACAGATACCAGCGAAGCGCCTTCCAACGCGCCCGATTAGTTCCCCCACCACAGTCTCGTTCCGTCCAACTCCGTCTCTTACCTCCGACTCACCATCCCACCACGCCCGGCTATCCTTCAAAATACCTTTTATCCGATGCTTCCATCACGAGACCGTGAGTTCGCCACTCCAGAAACATCCAGTAGACAGAAAGAGGCTGAGAGGAGAGAGTAGGACTTCTCGCGGTGCGTCCTCACGAATATGTCACCAGCAAGGCGGTTGATGTAAAGACGAACGGTATATTGTAGCTCGGATTCTGGTTGAAATCGCCGAGTTCCTAATCACCAGAATCTTGAACGGTTTAAAGAGAATGTCGGGCCATACGTTTTCTCCCGGACGCGGTACGAGAGGACCGTCGAGGACTTGAAGGTATCAGGGGCCGTGCAAGCACTCGTATGTGACGCGTCATGTTCTCAACATTTTGCATGCTCAATTTCTGACAGGAAATGAATGCCTTTTAAGTGGCTGAGGGGACTGAGCACTCGACCAACGCAGAGACCGTGCTCGAGGTCATCAAGTCACTAGAGGGCAAGACCGACCCCGGAACAACACCAATGCTTGCGACTTCAGAGGTGGTATACTGGAGGATATGGGGATGCCCGTACTCGAGAACCTCTCTTCCGAGAGGAAACCGGACCGTTTCTGGGATCATGTTGACTGTTCTGACAGATTGTAGTTCTCTCACACGGACCACCGCACTTTTATTACATGAGCCATTATCTCTGCAGCACCCATCGGACTACCAATATACGACGTATCGGAAGGAATGTTGGGGAAATCATCAGTGCGAATTATCCTGCAACCGGGGGGCTAGCTCAAGTTTCCCACCCCAAAGGTCCTGCTCTGTGCAGCGTGGAGGAGTGTTAGACGATGCTCTGGTGTTCTGCGTGCTGGGACCTTCGGGATCCGACGGTGATGCAGATGTCCAACAGTTCGAGGCGCGGAAACATTTTATCGCGAGAGAGCAGTTAACCCATCCTTCTCCAAAACCGGCCGGTCTTTTGTAACAACCCAGCAGAGCGAAACCTCCCAGACGTGTGAAGGTGTTGGATGAGCCCTAACGCACATTCACACCGATTGCCCTTCTGAACGAGTGGTCCGATAAATGGTCGTTGGCTTGAGTGGTCACTTCGTCACCGCTGGGTCGGTCAGAACCTCAATGAAGTGGTCAGTAGAATGCGGGCCCCGACCCTCGGGTCTGAACCTCGAATCTAATGCGGACGGAGAGGTTCACCCTCCACGATCAAAGGGTCCGCCGAAGCATCGAAACTCGAGAGAGGTATTGACTCCATTTTCTAGATGTAACGGATGGAACGATTGGAAGGCGCCGTTCACCACCTGTTGTCGGGCCCGTGTCTGTAAGGTGTCGGTTTAGGTACCCCGCCGAAGAATGTTATCCTGTTTAAACGGGCGGTTTGCATTGAATCACGCCTCCCACAGTGTGGTCGACTTCCTGCCCCAAACGGTGTGAATCGCGCTCCCAGCTGTTGTTTCGGGAGTGATTTTAGGGTTCTTGCGGAAACTGATGAGGATCTCGAACATTCAGTGCGTGATAATCGATGATGGTGTCGATTCGTCGTGTGCGCGATTTTGGATGACTGGCTACAGAACTATAGTAGCTTCTCGCGATGCGGATTGGTGTCTACGGAACGAGGGTTCGTAATTCATTCCAAAATGCACAAGACGCGCATGGGGGTGGGTCCGGGGAAGTGCCAGTGACTCGGCTCGTTCAGATGCAGGTCCGGCGTTTCCAGAACGAGAACACAAGGTTTTCAAGTGCTTAGTTTGACGGTCGTGGTTGGGGCCAGTGCTTCAAAGGCTGTCAACTTCTTGAACGACATATCTTACATGTGTTCGAGAATGGCGGGTCGATGGTTGATGAACTCTGTTTGCAGTTGCGGTGCTTCAGGTCATTCGCCAAGTAAGACGATTATTTTCCCGGACGAGCATTGTATGAATCTGAGAGTGATGAAATCGCCGGTGGCGCTGTGTGTTAGATTGAATGCCAAGGTCGGTGACCGGATCGTGACTTGCGGCAGTCTACCGCAGGTGGTTGGGCTCCGGTTCCTGAATAACTTTCCGAGGTGATTAATTGATTCAGGCCAGGCAGGAGAATTCCGGTGGTGGAGCTACTGTTGCCGATATTTGGCCCAGAGACAACCGAGAGCGAGTTAAACCGGCTCGTGATCAGAAACATCCGCTGGACCGTATTCCGTCCCCGCGAGCATGTTCGAAATAAACGTCACTTGGTCGTGGGCTGTTCGGGGAGAGATTGAGAAGGAACGCAGGGGGACAACGCTAGGAGTTCTGGTTGACCAATCACACCCTCACAACCAGCGTCTCGGTCCCGACAGAACTAGTCGGTATGACCGTAAGTATGCGTGACGGACGACGGAAACACATGTACAGGGACTTACCGGATGGAGGTCGCGATATTGCGACCGACCTGGATATCACAAACACACGAGGCACCGTCATCGACATTGTTCTCCACTGGGGGATGCCCCCATTGTCTGACTGAACCACTTCTCACAGCGTGCATTGGTCAAACTAAACTGTGCATGTCTCAACAATGGCGTAACCCGGCCAGGTCCTCGATGCAAACCGTTTCGAAATGCTTTCAGCGTCTGGCCACCGCCGCTCACTGCCTCACCGACTGTCGACGAGAGGTTGGATGGCCTGGGATAGAGGGCAAAAGCTTGGTGGCAAAAATGAGTTCCGGTTCAAAGACATGATCTGTACAGATGTATGCAATGAGGTTGACGAAGTCCGTGTTTCTCTAGCCCGCCAGCGTACTGTGTGCGTAGCCAATCGGTGAAGTTGACATGTCGGACGAGACTGCGACCTGCCGGCTCCCCGTTGTCGAGAGACGGGTGTCAATCACGTCGCTTGGTTCGCCTCGCGTTCCCCCCCTGTGCCCTCCTCCCCTTCTACACCGTGCCCCCTCAGCCTCTGAACTCGAGGCCGGACTCCAGCCAATGGGGAAAGCCGCAGTCCCAACTTACCATGTCAAATTCATTCTCTCTATAGAACGTCACGATATTGTAGAGGCGTAGGGAGGCGGTGATGTATAGACATGGCATGCTGGAGGCCGGGTGGTATCTCAACGCCAGCGTTCAGCGCTAAGCCATTACGTTACCGTCCCCAGTATCCGCGCCAAGGCCTCGTGGCCTTCGCATTGCGGACGACATCTGCCCACCTCTAGATCTCTCTCAACTACCCAAGCACTCACATCCGCAAACCATTCTAGACAAAACAATGTCTCAAAAGCGACCTTTGACGGATCCCAGGGCCTCTGGAAGTGACGCTGATCCGAATCCATGTGAGCGGATCCAACGCCTTCCGTTGAGTAAACTCTTTGACTGTTTGAATCTCACAGTAAAGAAGCAGAGAGTCGTTGATTTCGTGAAGATCCTGCTCGATGTTGCGAAGGAGTCCTCCGATTGGTTCCCTCCCCTCAAATCTGCCCTCGGTGGAGTGAACGCGCTCATCAGACATTACGAGGTATTGGTCGAGTTTGTAGCCGTCGCATACAACTGACACGGACGCTCGCAGCAATCCGAAGACCTCAAGGAGAAGGCAGAAGAACTCATACTCGAGTTGGACGGGTTCAAAAAATGCATCACCACGACAAGTATCGACGGGGATCTTGGGGAGGCGGAACGGCGCGAAAAATTGACCAGGTACGCTCGTCGATTGACCGCCTCGCCACGCTTATGGACGGCCCTTGCAGCGCGTTGGAAGAGATCGAGAAGCGATCCCGTGGATTGCAGGGGAAGGGCAAGGCAGCTCGGCTCCTAGATAAGGGGAGGGATTCTGGAAAAGTGGTGAAACTCGTTGAAAGACTTCGGGGAGCCGTCACCCGCTATCAAGTGAGTGAGGACTAGTTTGTCGCTTCGAGTACGATTTACACCGCAGGACAGGTTTCGCAACAGCAAGCGATCTATGACCGAATCACAGACCTTACTGTAAGAGTTTTCCACTCTGCCATCAACCCTTACACTGACGATCGGTCCTGTCACCAAGTCTTCTTTCAATACCCTCTTGAGACTCCACGAGATGGTACGGATCAGTGAGCTTGTTGCGATATTCACTGACGCTTGGACAGAAATCCACGCCGTTGAAGAACAAGCTAGACTCCGCTATTGCACGGTTGGATCAGCTGTGTCTACAGGACGATGATGGCAACGGACTTTGGGATGAAGGCGGGCACAAACAACGGGCGAAGTTGTTCAAGTGAGTGTTCGGGGCGAACTACGACTTATCATCGTGCTTACTCTTTACTAGCGCTCTGAGGATGATCAGGAATACTGGAAACGCGCTACACGATCGCATCATCGCCCAGGACTACCAGGAATCCCAAGCCGATATTGAGGTTGTGTCTGGAATTGCCGAAGACATCCGCGATGCGCTCCTTGACTATCAGGTTTGTAGCCACAGACCGTATGCGACTGTAGTACAACTAAATCGAGACACTTTGATAGATGGAACAGCAGCGGGCAACAGATGCCCAGAACCGCAAGCTGATTGTGAGTCGTATAGTCCATCCGTCAAGAGTGTACCTGACGTCTACCGTGGCTCTTAGGATACCGGTTCGGTCTCTCGATCCTTCTCCTCGAACCCTGCTTACCTATACGCCGCGCAGTGGACTTAGCGGTGCTGAACAGCTGTCGCCGCGCACAAGGAGCGGAGTATCGTCATGGTAGCCGCCGCAGCTGTCTCAAAGGAACGCGAGAGACTGTGCTGAACGAGATCGAGGCATGGGCCAAGGACTTCAATCAGTCTCCCGTCTTCTGGCTGAACGGGCTCGCCGGGACCGGCAAGTCCACGATCGCCCAGACGGCCGGCGAGCGGATCTTTGCTGATGGCCAACTCGGAGCATCCTTCTTCTGTTCGCGAGATTTCGAGGACCGCAGCAACCTGCACTTCATCTTCCCTACCCTCGCCTTCCAGCTGGCACACAAGTTCCCAGAATTTCGATCCGTTCTCGTCCCGCTCCTTCAATCGGATCCGGATGTTGCACACGAGTCGTTGTACAGGCAGATGGAGAAGCTAATAATCGAGCCGCTCGAGTTGGCAGATATTTCAACGGTGATCGTGATCGATGCTCTCGACGAGTGCAAGGATGAAGAGCCATCATCTGCGATCCTCTCCGTGTTGGCCCAGCTTGTCGAGCGGATACCGGAGGTGAAGTTTTTCATCACGGGCAGACCCGAGCCACGGATCAGGGCTGGGTTTCGTCTCCCCATACTCGCCGACTCGGCCTCGGTCTTTGTTTTGCACGATGTCGACTCCCCTCTGATCAACAACGACATCCGGCTGTTCCTGAAGCACGAACTTTCCGGACTCGCGGCACGGCGTCAGTTAGGGAGGTGGCCGAGTGACGAGCAGATCGATTTACTGTGCAGGAGAGCAGATGGACTGTTTGTCTACGCCGTTGCAACTGTCAAGTTCCTGGATAGCGGTACCCATCTCCCCAAACATCGATTGGATGTCATCGTAAAGCTTCCAGAGTGCACAGTTCCCGAGGGCAAAACCCGGTTCAACTCCAAGACGACTCTTGACTTTTTATACACATCAATCCTCCAGACGGCATTCAGCGAGGAAGACCCCGAGGTGTATTTCAAGTTTAGGTCTACCATTGGCGCCGTCGTTCTACTTATAAACCCCCTTCCATCATCTGCGATTGCCGAACTCGTTGGCCTGGACCCTGAGGAAGTTGTACTGTTCCTCACGTTGGTTCAGTCGCTGATCGTTCTCGGAGAGGATCTCATCCAGCCTGTGAAACCTTTTCACAAGTCGTTCCCCGACTTTATCACTGATCCATCCCGCTGCACCGACACAAGATTCTACATCCCACCCAAAAGCCTGCACCTCGAACTCGCAATGGGCTGCCTGAGAATGATGAATGACGGGTTGGAGCAGAATCTCCTCTCACTCCCCGATTACGCCCTGAACTCGGAGGTGGAGGATCTCGAGACGAGGATCAATGATCGGATCAGCATCGCCCTTCGATATGCCTGTTTGTCCTGGCACAACCACCTCATCAAGACGGAGGGAGATGTCAGCGGTGTCATCTCATATCTACGCATTTTCCTGGAGGAGAAGTTCTTGGCTTGGTTGGAGGTGGTTAGTGCCATTGGGGCTGTAGGGGGAGCTGTTGTTGCACTCGAAAGGCTGGTGTGCTGGCTACAGGAGGTTCGTTTTTGTCCTTCTCTATAGCATTACCCTATGATAACGTTCTATGAATCAGGCTGTCAAACACGAGCAGCTTCTTGATGCGGCCAAAGACTATTTCCAGTTTGTGATCAGATTTTTTGAGATCATCAAAGTCTCGGCTACCCACATCTATCACTCCGCGCTGGAACTATCCCCCGAGTTGTCAATTATCCGAAAGCTGTATTACCGTTGCCGCATCACTCGCTCACCAAAGGTGATCGTTGGAACCCCGGAATCATGGGCCCAGACTATAGCCACTTCTGGTGGGGAAGAATACGACGGACCCTGCATCTGGTCACCGTCTGGTCAATTTGTTGCGGCTCGGACGAGGCGAGCTGTGGAGATCCGAAATCAACTCACCCTGGAATTGATTACCACCCTCCAGCCCCCCGAAACAATCCCTGATCTCACGGGCCCGCTTGCCTATTCACCAGACGGACGTTCGATCGCCTGTGCCTCTAATATTGCCATCATAATCTGGGACATCCAGACGGGTGTAGCGGCTAAAGAAAGCAAGCGTAAGGCCACCACTACCTCACTTGTGTGGTCGTCGAACGGAGGGACAATTTGTACCGTCGACACTGAGGACTCGGCAACCTTCACTGTGCATACATATAGTGTTTCCCCAGGCACGGCATCATCCTGTGGCACACTCCAGTCGAAATGCAAGCCACTCCTCTGGACGGTCGACGAATCTTTCCGGGTTATGACGGCGGTGTGGGGCGAATCCAACAGCAAGGCCATCGACATCTTCGAGGTCGAATCCACTCTCACCAAGATCGAATCGCTCTCTCTTCGCTTGATCGGCCCCATAAGCGACATGTCCTTCTCCCCAACCACTGGCCGTATTTCCACTCTGTGTCACAGGAGACTTTCTATCTTCAACATTCGGAAACCAAGGAACCCAGATAATTTGCCGGATAAGGCCAAATTCACTTCCCAATGTTTCTCTTCGGATGGGAGTTTCTTCGCAGCTTCCATGGCGAACATGGTATATGTCTGGAAGTATGATTCCGGTCATTACACCCTGTATTGGAAATCTCAGTTTCAGGACTTGCACGATCCTTCTCTCCAATTCTCGCCAACTCCGTCGTCATCAATCCTGGGTTGTTCCAAGAAGATTCTCCGGGTGTTGCGTTTACACGAACTTCCTACCGCCCCCGAGACCCGTCGTTGGCAGTATGTGCAACTCTCTCGCTCTGGCACTCGCGTCGCAACCGCCCACGAGACGGAAACCACCGTCACAACCACCGACATCCTTGCACAAACCCCTCCCCAGTTCATCGACACGGGTATGCAAATAAAGGGATTATTCCTCACTGGCAATGTTCTCTTAGTGGAGGGTTCGAATGAATTCGTAGCTTGGTTGCTCACAGAGGAGGGGCTGGTGAATGGTGTCACTGATGACAGAAGGGTTGGCTTTGGAGAGAAGTGTTGGACCGTATTATTTGATTCCCCGCAGCAGGTCCGGGTTAAAGGTAAAATTGGGGTTATTGGGGAAAAATATAGGGACAAATCCCACGTCTACTGCACAGACACCGGGAAGGAGGTTCTCAATTCCAGAAAAAGACCTCACAGCGTCCCGGATGGCACCAACATTTCCCACTCGGGTCGGAACCATCTCCACTTCCACGGTTTGCCTCAGTGCAATGCTCCCCTCGAAGACAGGTGGCAAACCTCACTAGCTACGGTGCGAGAGGGGTGGGTAAAGGATGCCGAAGGGAAACATCGATTTTGGGTGCCTGTCGAGTGGAGGACGGACTGGGATCCCGAGGATTGGCTCCACGATGTTACGATACAGTTCGGCACTATAGGAGGCAGACCCGTTCTCATCAAATTCTAGCTGGAGTCCCTCCATCTTCGAAACGCAGCTCATGGTGAATGTTGAAAGCGTTGAACATTAATCTCTCGTGCCCTCTCAGTATCATGGTCTCATTATATTCCCCTCAGGTCAGACCGCTCTGTTTGTATCACAGTTGTACTGTACGATAGTGTCACTATATTTATTTGTTTAGTACTTGGGCAATACTACGAGAGGTACTGTCAACTGGCCGATTCCTCTGGAAAACGTGAGGGTCCCGGTCGCCCACTCAGGCGAGATGGGTGGTAGATGGATAATTCGTGTGTTCCACCCGAATCCCCCAGCCTGCATCAGGGGGGCGTCGACGATGGTTCAGGCCGCGGTTGAAATACAATGACAAGGAGTTTCTCACATTCCGAAAGGTCCGCTTTCTACAGTGACATTGACATTGGATCTGCTCCGTAAAACACTCATCCGCGCACGATCATCGGGTTACACTGCCGGGTGACTCCCTGCGGATCCCGTTTC
>Ga0307510_10003645_pt1 | contig 17974 bp, 10 predicted proteins | sample 12_EM_MG_FD_207224 | JGI IMG/M metagenome (GOLD analysis project Ga0307510, IMG submission 207224) | Populus trichocarpa ectomycorrhiza microbial communities from riparian zone in the Pacific Northwest, United States - 12_EM | ecosystem: Host-associated > Plants > Roots > Unclassified | place...
ATCAATTCATAGGCGCAACAAAGCCCTGTGATACCCGCCCCTGCAACGATCACTTTTTTAGCAGCCAGCGTTGTTTCTTTTGCTGACAGAATTTGCGGAGCAACAACTACACCGGCTCCTGCAATAAGCGCATCCTTAATGAATTTTCTTCTTTTTATTTTTTTCATGGCTGACCTGGCAGAAAAGTTTTATGCTATGCAATATAAAATTATTTCTAATCCTGCCATTAAACCTTCTGAAAATAAACCCGTTTAAGATTATAATGAAAAAAACGTTTACTTATTTTTTTATTTTTTCGGGTTTGATGCTGGCGATTGCCTGCAAGAAAGGTGGCAGCACTGATCCGGGCACAGGGACTCCCGGTCCAACAGGTAATACTGATACCACGAAGCTATATTTTCCACCAATTACAGGTACAACGTGGCAAACTACGACAGTGGCTTCGCTCGGTTGGGACCAAACACAGCTGGATGCGCTTTATCCTTATTTGCAAAGCGTTGGCACCAAAGCGTTTATCATTGTTAAAGATGGCAAGATTGTTTCCGAAAAATACTTCGGAACATTTACTGCCGACAGCATCTGGTATTGGGCATCGGCCGGTAAAACAGTTACGGGAATGCTGGTAGGTATTGCCCAGCAGGAAGGACTGATCAATATCAACGACAAAACCTCAAAATACTTAGGAACAGGGTGGACATCAGAGCCATTGGCAAAGGAGAACCTGATCACCATAAAAAATCAACTCACCATGACAACCGGCCTGGATGATGGCGTATCTGATCCGGATTGTACGTTACCCGGCTGCCTGGTTTACAAGGCTGATGCAGGTACACGCTGGGCCTACCACAATGCGGCTTATACCCTTTTGGACGGCGTTATTCAAAATGCCAGTGGCGTTTCATTCAATACTTATTTTCAGCAAAAAATCAGAGACAAGATAGGAATGAACGGTTTATGGATAAAAACACCAAATTCAAACAATATTTACTACAGCAATGCCCGCAGCATGGCACGGTTTGGTTTGCTGATGCTGAATAAAGGCAAATGGGATAACACAACCATATTAGCCGATACTAATTACTTCCATAGCCAGGTAAATACTTCACAAAACCTCAATCTGAGTTATGGTTATTTAACGTGGCTCAACGGGAAAGCCAGCAGCATGCTGCCACAAACCCAGATCGTGTTCCCGGTTTCGATCATTCCAAATGCCCCGGCCGACTTATTTGCTGCTTTGGGTAAGAACGATCAAAAGGTGTATGTGGTGCCATCGCAAAAACTAGTAGTCATCCGCATGGGAACTACCGCCGGTGGAGTCAACTTAGCAGGTGACGATTTTGACAACACGCTTTGGGGAAAATTGAAAACGATCATTAAATATTGATATAGATTTAGGCTTCACGCTCTCTTCAAATATTTAAATATCAACATTCCATAAACAAGTAGACTCACTGCGGAAATAATAGCGCTTACTGTAATAGCGTGAACAATAGCCGATGATCCTCCATTAGCCATTGCCCCAAACACAGCCACGCCGAGCGCACCTGCTGCCTGCCGGGTAGTGTTCAATACGGCAGATGCAATACCCGACCTGGCTTTATCCACTGTAGCTAATATACCGGTTGTCATGGCCGGAACTGCCAGGCCCATACCCAACGGAATAGTAATAAATGGAATAAGCAATTGCCAATAAGGTGTGCCGGCTTTTGCGATCAGTAAAATGATAAATCCGGCAACAAAAATAGCTACCCCGGTTAATATAGGAACACGTATCCCATGCTTAGCTATTACCCTGCCGCTGATCAGGTTGGATATGATAAAACCTGCGGTAAGCGGGAGAAAAGCCATCCCTGCGGTAAGTGATGTATAGTGGAGCACCTGCTGCAGGTATAAGCTTAATACAAATATGGTTCCGTAATAGGCTCCGTTTAGCAGCATACCCAGGCCCACCAGGAAATTAAAGTTGGACATTTTGAAAAGATCAAGGGGCAGTATAGGTGATCTGGCTTTTTTTTCGATCCAAAGAAATAGGCCCAGCATGCAAAAACTGAAGATAAGTCCGCCGTAAATCAATGGGTGCTTTAGTCCCAGGTGGTGCCACTCGATAATGGCGGCGATAAGCGCGGTAAGCGCCAGCATCCAGGTAAATTGGCCCGGCAGGTCGAAGCTGCGTTTAGTTTGACGTCCGTTGCCAGTGAGCCTTACACTGCAAATAATTCCAATAAGGCATAACGGCAGGTTGACGAAAAAGATCATCCGCCAGTTGCTGATGTGGATTAGGATACCGCCAAGAATGGGTCCGGCGGCAATGGATACACCTCCGGCAGCAGTCCATAAAGCTACGGCGCGGGCCCTGTTTTGGGGTTCGTGTGAAAAGCTTTGATTTAAAATAGAAAGGGAGCTGGGTATCATGATCGCCGAGCCCATACCCTGTAGTACCCTGAAAGCGATCAGGCTAAGAGGGCTCCAGGATATGCCACAACCCATAGATGCAATTCCAAATACCAGCAATCCCAACTGAAATAAGCGTTTGGAACCCAGCAGATCACTCATGCCTCCTGCCGAAAGCATCAGCACGGCAAAAGCAATAGTGTATGCGTCAACGATCCATTGCAATGCGCTAACTCCGGCTGAAAAAGACTTTGATATTTGCGGTAAAGCTATATTTACAATAGAAACATCCAGTTGCGAAACCACAAAGGCCAGGCTGGCGGTACCAACAATAAATCCAAATGAAAGCGCTTCCCTGTTCTCCTTTTCCATGGGCGCAAATCTAACCCATTGCCCAATTCATTTAATCATCCAAAACTGATGAATGAAAATACAAGCTACCCCCTTCAACAAAAAAGAGGTATTCTTAGTTTATGGAAAGACATCAATCTGCCAGGCAAACGCTGAGCGTAAAATTTCCTTTGCTTAAAACTATTGCTTTTCAATGCTTTCGCTTTTCATTAACTTGTGCAGTGTAATCCCGCTTAATTCATCCTTCAACAAACGCGTCAAATGAAAAAATACAGTTACCTGCTATTATTGCTTATCGGTTTATTTAGCAACAGTCTGTTTGCACAGCAAACAATTGACAGCACTTACCAGGTTAGAGGTTTCGCCATCGCGGCCCCTAAGCCCAGCGGCCTGGATGATTTTATAAAATTCATTAATGAGGAACTGGCACCGCGTAAGGTAAATACATTGATACTCCGGGTTGATTTTAATTACAATTACAAAAGCCATCCTGAGCTTCGCGATTCGGCAGCATTATCTAAGGGTGAGGTAAAAAAGATAGTGGAGGCTTGCAAGAAAAATAATATAACTATTATACCACAGATCAATTTGCTGGGGCATCAATCATGGGCGCATAAACTCAACAAGCTATTGGAGAAATATCCTGAATTTGACGAAACGCCCTGGGTAAAAATGCCTGCGACCGCCGCTGAATATAAATGGCCAAATGCTGATAATCTGTATTGCAAAAGCTATTGCCCGCTTCATCCCGGAGTGCATAAAATTGTGTTCGACCTGGTAGACGAGGCGATGGAAGTGTTTGAGGCCAATGATTTCCATGCGGGTATGGATGAAGTGTTTTACCTGGCTGATGATAAATGTCCCCGCTGTGGCGGTCGCGACAAGGCGGTTATTTTTGCCAATGAGGTACAGCTTATCCGCGATCATCTCGCAGAAAAGGGTCGCGAGCTATGGATATGGGGCGACCGTCTGCTCGACGGCCGTGCAACGGGTATAGGTATGTGGGCAGCAAGCTATAATGATACTTACCGGGCGGTTGATATGATCCCGCGTGACGTGGTGATTTGCGACTGGCAGTATGACCGGGACAACCAGACAGCAGTTTATTTTGCGGTGAAGGGTTTCCGGGTAGTAACCTGCGCCTGGAACCGCCCGCAGGTGGCTGTAAGCCAGGTAGAGGATCTTTACCGTTCAAGAACGTTATCAGTCAGCCCGATGAGGGGCCGGTTTTATGGGATTGCAGAAACTGTATGGTCCCCTTCTGTACAATTCCTGAAAGAATATTATAATAAGGACGCAGCTAACCCAAATACCCAGAGTAATACCTTTAGAGCGCTGTTTGATAAAATGTCGCAGTTGGACCAGGCGGGCGTAAGTAAATAGTTAGGCTAATCAATTTACAAAAATCTCATCCACAAATACCCACGATGGTTTGCCTTTGGCCGGATGCCATGCAGGTAACTTTTTGATTGTTTTTGCAACAAATTTTATGCAGGTAATGGGCTGGCCCTCATTTAATTTACATACCAGTCCCTGCAACAGGTTAGGGTCACCTTTCTTTTGCAGGGCTGTTGTCAATGCCCCGATAACTTTCATATGCTGCTGATCTGTGCCACCCCAAACCTGTATATCTGTAGGAAAAAATATCTGGCTGCCTATCATCTTGAGACAATTTAAAGTTAAAGTACGCGGCTTTACAGGATTCTTAAAATAGAGCATTACCTCCATATCTGCCTGGGTGCCCAGCCATTTGTTATTGCCAAAATTCATTCCGCCCAATTCACCATCTGTTAATGTTCTGGCGCCATCAGCCTGGTAGAGCTGGTTTACAGGTTTTATTAGCGAGATGCTATCCGGCGTAAATGTGTTTTTATAAAAAGAATAACTAACCACATCACTTCCATACCATCCGGTCTTGTACGCTTTGGCTTTGATGGTTGTATTATCACTTATCATAATACCCGGCTTATACAGGGCCGATTTTATACTGTCGGGATCGCTTCCATCCGTGGTATAACGCAGATCGACACCTTTTATAGGATTGGTCATTACAAGCTGAACGGGTTTCGTAAAAACAAAAGCAGTATTTTTCACCTGTGGCGGTATCAGCTTCATCGGCTTGCCATCATCCCTAAAGCCTTCGATAAGAGTTATGCCCTTATTATTTTTTTGAAATGCCTGTAAATCCTGCTGACTTAGTCCCGTATTCCATAACACCACCTCCTTTAGAGCCTTGAAAGAATGCAGCTGGGTAAGTGTCTGTGGATTCAGCTTTGTTCCGGCAAGTGACAGAGAGCGTAAATATTTTAATGACGTCATGTCTTTTAAAGTACCGCCTGTAATATCTGTAAAGTTGAGGTTTAGGGTGCGAAGATTCTCAAACTGCGCTATGGTTTTTAGTTCCGAATCTTTTACAGGCATTTTATTCAGATCAAGTGATACCACTTGCTTTTTGATACCACCTAATTCACTCAAAATTTTAGGGTTGTACGTGGTTTTATTATAGATATTAACGGCCAATGCGGGTGAGCCTGTTGCCAGCGAATAAACAACACGGTAATTATTGTTCAGTTTTTTGATGTCCTTTTCGTTGGCCGCAGCAAAATCATAATGCTCTTCAGATGATTCGGCAGGCTTTAAAAATACGGATGCCATTAGCCTTAATGAATCTGACACGGGCAGATCGGTCACTTTCTTTTTGAAATCTGCGTTTTCTTTTATCCATTGATAAAGAACGCTCATTTCAGTAGCGGTTAACTGCGTCTTACCCGACGGCGGCATATGTTTTTTTTCTTCTTCGGGAAGATGAATGCGTTGCAGTAGTAAACTGATCTGCGGTTGACCTGGTACAAACAATTTCCCTGTTTTTCCGCCTTTAAGAATAGATTTCTCATCGATCAGCATTAAGCCGCCTTTTAATTTATCCGGATTATGACATGCGATACATTTATTCTCAAATATGGGTTGAATTACATCGCGGTATACCAATGCCTGGTCTATCGGCACTAATTGCCGGGTGTTTTTCATTACAGGCGCAAGTACAAAATTGTCGCCATGGGTGATATTTGCCCCGTAATGCCCTCCGAGCAACAGGAATAACAACATAACTACTGACCCCGACTTTGCTACCGGCGGGTTATACCATGATTTATCCCTAACCAAATAAATGCCCGAGGATACAAATACGATACACATCCCAAACCATTTATGCCATTGCACACTGCTGCTGTCATAGCCGGACTCCCTTGACAGGAACAAACCCATAATAGCGGTTAATGCCGCCAACAACGCTCCTGAAAGTAATATGGTTGTAGTTAGTTCCTGGTAAATCTTTTCAGCAACAAAGGCTGACCTGAAACGGAAGAATTCCATCAGCATAGCCAGTATCAATAACACTATCGGGAAGTGAAGTATTAATGGATGAAGCCTGCCCACGGGTTGCAGCCAGCGTGGCACCACCAAATGATCGCCTGCCAGTAATAAAACGACGATGAAAATATTTAGCGCAAATAACAAATTACCTGCAAAACCCTTATGGCTGCTTTTGATCATTTATCGGGTAGCAAATAATTAAACACGCGTAAATTTATAAGGGTATACTTTACCTGACGCCCATTGCGCCACATATAGGTTCTCATCCCTGTCTACACATACGTCATGCGGGTTCAGGAATATTTTTTCGGCTTGTGACATGGGCTGCAATACTCCATCTTTATACACCGGCTCGGTGCCGCCAAGATTGGATACAACTTTGTTGTTTTTATCCAGTATAGTTGCAAAGCCTGAATTTTCCTTACCCAGGTCGGGTGAGCGTAATACTGCAGCATATAAATGATCGCCTTTGATGACAGGTCGGCACACACAAGCTCCGGGTAGTTTGATCACCTCAAGCAATTTACCATCCATGCTGAACCTTTTAAAACAGTTGCGTGTACGGTCGGTAACCAATAATGTCGGCATAGTGTTACGACGATCGATCAGGATGCCGTGTGCATTGTCCAGATGCTGATCTCCATCACCCCGCCCTCCAAAATAGTTCTTTATCTTTCCGTTCTTATCATAATGGATAACGTATTGAGATCCATAACCATCAGCAATATAAAAATCACCGTTGGTATCTACAGTGGTTTCAGTCGGGATAAATTCCTTTGCAGCTTTGTAAACACCTGTTTCCAGCGGCACATCAATGGTCATCAGTATTTTACCATCAATAGTTGTTTTGTATACCTGGTTCTTTACGGTGTCTGTTATAAACAGGAACTCTGTGCCATTTTCATTAACCAAAGTTAAGCCGTGCGCACCAGGGAACTCATGCCCCCAGGTATCCAGCAGTTTGCCCGAAGTATCGTAAATCAGGACGTTATTTTTTGTTTCATTGGTCAGTAATAATATTCTCCCCTTTTTATCCTGCACCATTTCATGGCAATCATTCACCGGGTTGATATTCGGATCGGCCTTGCTCCATTTGTTATCCATGCGATAACGCATATTGCCATGCCCGTAAATCGGTCCGTCATCTTTTGCTAGTAAGTCTTTTGCAATAAAAAAGCTTGCCGAAGCAACAGCGGTTGTCTTTATAAAATTTCTTCTTTCCATGATCTTCTAATTTTTAGGAAATAATATCCCTCACCACATTACCGGCTACATCGGTCAGCCTGTACCTGCGTCCGAGACTCTTATAGGTTAGTTTGGTATGATCAATACCCAATTGGTTCAAAACTGTCGCATGAAAATCGTGCACATGCACCGGATTTTTCACAATGTTATAGCCAAAATCATCCGTTTCGCCATAAACTACGCCCGGAGTAATACCGCCGCCCGCCATCCATATGCTGAAGCACCGTGGATGATGATCACGCCCATAATTATTCTTTTCCAGTTTGCCCTGGCTGTAATTGGTACGACCAAATTCACCGCCCCATATCACCAATGTTTCATCCAGAAGGCCGCGCTGTTTCAGATCGGTAACCAAAGCAGCCGATGCCTGGTCGACATCTTTTGCCTGTCCTGCCATCTCCATCGGAAGGTTGGAATGCTGATCCCATCCCTGGTGATATAATTGCACAAACCGCACCCCATTTTCAGAAAGCTTACGTGCAAGCAAACAATTGGCTGCATAAGTACCCGGCACGAGGCATTCCGGACCGTATAGTTTTACGATATCATCGGATTCTTTTGAAACGTCCATAATTTCAGGTACCGCAGTTTGCATGCGGTAAGCCATTTCATACTGCTTTATTTTAGCTGTGATTTCGGGATCCTGGAACTCTTTGTAGGACAGATCATTCAGCTCTGATAACTTGTCCAGCATTTTGCGTCGCTCAGGACGATCAAGACCCTCAGGATTATTCAGGTAAAGCACCGGATTTTCGCTGCTGCTGAACAACACGCCCTGGTGAATAGAATCAAGAAAACCATTACTCCACAATTTGGAATATACACCCTGGCCATTGCCCTTCCCTTTTGATAATAAGACGGTAAATGCGGGTAGATTCTTATTTTCGCTGCCAAGACCGTAGCTTACCCATGAGCCCATGCTTGGCCTGTTTCCCTGTTGTGCACCGGTCTGGAAAAATGTAAGGGCCGGGTCATGATTGATAGCCTCCGTGTAAATCGATTTGATAATACAAATGTCATCAGCTATACTCCCTATGTGCGGAAAAAGGTCACTCACCCACGCACCAGACTTGCCATATTGCTTAAAATCATAATAGGAACCGGCTAAGGGGAAAGACTTTTGCAATGCCGTCATCCCGGTTAATATCTGGCTGCCGCGAATGGAAGGTGGCAGCTCCTGCCCGAACATCTCGCGCAGTTTGGGCTTATAATCGAAAGATTCCAGTTGTGACGGCGCACCATCCTGGAAAAGGTAGATAACTCTTTTTGCCTTTGGCGCAAAATTCGGTATACCCGGAATAAAATCGGCCCCATTATCGCTATTGATACCCGATAAAAGATCAGGAATAAGTAATGAGCCCAAGGCAACACTACCTAAGCCAAGACTTAGCCTGGATAAAAATTTACGCCTGTTGATACTGAGGCCGTGTTCTAAAAATTCTTTTTCCATGGCTGTCAGGTTTTTGTAATAGCTTCTTCTAAATTATAAATCGTATCGATCACTTTCATCATCGCTGCCAGGTTAATTTTATCTATTCCAGCAGGTATCGGAGACTCACCCACTGCCAGCAATTTTTCCGCATCTTTTTTATTGATCGACCTTAACTGATCAGCATAATAAGCATTAAGAATGCCCATCTCCTTTTCAGTTGGCTTGCGGCAAATGATCCTTCTGAAAGCAGTAAATATTTTATCCTGGGGCCTATTATTGTCCTTCAATAATTTAGCAGCCAGCACCCGTGCAGATTCAAGCATGGTTGGATCATTCATCATTTCGAGCGCTTGCAGCGGCGTGTTTGTCCGCAATCTTTGCACTTCGCACTGATCGCGGTTACTGGCATCAAAAATAGCCATCTCCACTGGCGGCGAAGTACGTTTTATCAGGGTGTACATTCCCCTGCGGTAAAGATTCGCTCCATGTACCTGCCTGTAGCTCGCCAATTGTCCACGCCCCGACGTCGTGCTTTCCCACAAACCCGGCGGCTGATAAGGATTGACGCTCGGTCCCCCTATTGTCCTGTTCAGCAAGCCGCTGCTGGCCAGCACCATGTCCCTTATAAACTCGGCAGGTAAGCGGTAACGGGGCCCACGCGAAAGCAATACGTTATCAGGATCGTTTTTTAATTTATCAGGTGTAATAACTGCTGATTGCCTGTAAGTGGCCGACATGACAATCTGCTTCACCAACCGTTTCATATTCCAGCCATGTGATTTGAAATCAACAGCCAGCCAATCCAGCAATTGGGGGTTTGATGGCAGATCGCCCTGCATACCAAAATCGCCCAGTGTTTTTACAATACCTCTTCCAAAAAACTCTTCCCATATTTGGTTTACATATACCCTTGCTGTTAGCGGGTTTTGATCATTGAAAAGCCATTCTGCTAATCCCAGCCTATTCTTTGGATAATTATTGTCAAAAGGTAAAATAGACTTTGGCGTGCCAGGCTGCACCTCATCGCCGTGTGAATCATAAGCGCCGCGTTTCAATATATAAGTCTTACGGTAAACTTCGCTATCGCCCATTACCGACACGATCAGCTTGCCCGTATCTACTTTGTTTACAAATTTCAGGATGCTTTTTACATCATCATTACTGATCTGCATCATCGGTCTTTTGGCGTATGTTTCGGGACCGCCAACTGTAGATTGTATCCCCGGCTCTTTTACACTATTAAAAAAGGAGAATACCTGGTAATATTCCTTTTGAGAAAAGGGGTCGTATTTATGATCGTGGCAGTGGGCACATTCCAATGTAACGCCCAGCAATGCTTTACCAAAAGTATTGGTGCGGTCAGTTACATAGCTTATGCGGTATTCTTCGTCAATTACGCCACCTTCTTCCGTAATTTTATGATTCCGGTTGAAGCCCGTTGCCAGTAATTGCTCTTTGGTATGATTGGGCATCAGATCGCCTGCCAATTGCCAGGTAACAAAGTCTTTATAAGGCAAATTTTCATTGTAGGCATGTATCACCCAATCACGCCAAGGCCATTGTGTGCGATAGTTGTCATCCTGGTAGCCATGTGAGTCCGCATAGCGCGAAACATCCATCCAATGCAGCGCCATTTTTTCGCCATAAGCCGGGCGTGCAATTAACTCGTCTACCATTCTTTCATAAGCATCGGGCCTTTTATCGGCCAGAAAACGGTCCATCGTGGCAATATCGGGTGGCAATCCATTCAGGTCGAAGCAAAGGCGTTTTAATAAGCGTTCTTTGTCAGCCTCTGGGTTTGGTTTAAATCCTTTTTGCTCCTGCTTGTGTAATACAAAATTGTCTATGGGATTTTTGGGCCATGATTTATCATCAACCTCAGGAACGGCCGGAGATTTAGGCGGTACAAATGCCCAGTGTTTTTCATATTTAGCACCTTGTTGTATCCATTTTTTTATCAGCTTTACCTCGAATGATGTCAGCGGTTTCAGGTTGGATTTAACGCTTGGCATCATATCGCCTGAATCAGTAGTAGTGATCCTACGGTAAACTTCTGATGCACCCGGGTCGTCGGGAACTAGTGCATGTTTGCCCGGATCATCTTTTAATGCGCCGTATGCATTTTCGGGAATATCTAACCGCAGGTTTGCCTGGCGTTTGTTCGCATCCGGGCCGTGGCACTTAAAACATTTATCGGAAAGGATGGGCCGGATATTGAAATTATAACTGATGGTATCAGGAATATCTTCGGCCGCAACTGTGCTTTCGGATGAATTATGACAAGCATTAAAGCTGATTATCACCCCGGCAAAAAAAATCGCCAAATAAATTACCGCTAAACGCATATCAGCAATCCTATGATTTATAAGTTGGTTATAATTGAGAAAAACTAAATTATAAATTTAATTGCTATATAAGTAGCATTGTGTCTAAATTATTACGTTGATTAGGATAAGTATCACGATTACTTTAAACCAGCAACATCAGATAGGTTTAAAATAAGTGCGTTTTTTTCAGGATAGATTTTAACTACTGAATTTCCATCAGATTTTCCGAAAAATCCTTTCGATGCCTTCAAAAAATAGCTCATACCCTCAAAATTACAATCTATCTGAGTGCGGTTGATCTTTGTAAAAGGCAATTTTGCATTATCTGCAACGGATAGGTCCATAAACCAGTTGGTTATTTTTTCGCTTTTGATAGTCATTTTGATCTGGCGCTCCTCCAGGTCGATCGACAGGGTCCCGTCAACAGATTTTAGCGGCCATGATATATGCAGCTTGCCCTTGACCGGGCTGGTAATTACAGGGTCGCCGCCTTCTAAAAGGGTTTCCTTTCCATCAATAACAGTCTTAAATCTTAGTCCGGCCAGTTGCTTCGCATCGCTCCAAATGTATCCGTCAACAAAAGGCAATGTAAAAAACGAACACTCATTTGAGGTAGCTTTTTGTTTCTCATAAACCGATGGAAATTTTTCATTAAATAAATGAATATCCCGCACTCTGAGACTACCATTTTCCCACAATAAATTAATGCGGTAAAACCTGCTGTTGTACCAAACGGTTTTCCTGTCGCTACCTTCAATATCATTATTTATGGTAACTGATGTGGCGGGGGTTAGTGGATAATGTTCCTTAAACCACTTGCCGGATGCCGCCAGCGTTTCTACCCTGATTTTACGCTCATCTCTTAAGCGCGCAATCAATGGCATTTGCAATTCAAACCCTTTTGCCATGGCATCCCACGTAAACGAGTTCTCCTGCCCTGCCTGGGTGTAGGCATATTCCATATCCTCACCCTTAACAAATTCTTTAAAATACCAGTTTACCCAGGTGGAATCGCCGCCGCCAAATTTATAAACCGGCTCCAGTGTTACTACGCCCTGGCGGGTTGTCCCAAGCCCGTTATCATACTGGCGCACTGGATCGCTCCCCAGCATCCTGAATATAGGCACGGAAATTTGATTTATAGCATGCTGGGCCGGCATATAAGAGTTGATCTTGCTGGGGTAATAAGCCTGGTTCCAGTAGCCGCCCCAAAGGGTATAGCCATCAGTGCCGTACTGATCCTTGCAATTTGCTGAAGCAACGATCTTATACTTCTGATAAAGATAATTCAACGTGTGTGCATCAATAAACCAGGAAGCTACTGATTTTGGGTAATAGCCAAATATCTTTTTGAAATCGTGCATATAAACATCGGCCAGTTTTTCGCGCTCTTTTGGTGTATAGCCTGTCGAAAAACCAATATTGGCGCGCCAATCCCATGGATAACGGCCCCGCCATTTTAGTCCGGCCTTTTCGACCAACGGCTGGGGAATCTCCCACCATGCACCTATTTCGAAAGAATTGCGGGGCAGGCTTTTTAACAGTTTTTGATACCGTGGGTCTATCAGTGCATCATATTGCAATAAAAATGAACCACCCAGTTTGTACTTTTTCATCATTTCAACCTGCTTAACCACGGTTTGGTAAAGTACATCCTCGGTAATCTTTGGATCGCGAGGCTCCAGTAAACGAATAAAATTGACGATGTTTACTATTTTCGGATGGTCATTATGAGCTTTCGTTCTATTATGTGTGTCAGTAAATGAACAAAGCAAACAAAAACCCGTTATCGCAAATAATAATCCTATCCATTTTATGCGTTTTGTTCCTTCCATTTTATTCAGTTTTCAATCATAAAAAATGCACCAGTATTTAAAAAAATCAGTTTTTTAATTAGCTTGGCTGTCCCCGATAAAAATAGGCTATTTGTTACAGTAACAAAATATGGTATCTATTAACTTTAAATATTGCAGCCCGACCTATGTTTTGAAACCATTTTATAGTGCTTATTTATTTCGCGTTGTTCATGTTCATTACATATGAACGCTCATGAACACCCATGAACGACTGATTATAAGCCATTTACATTTTTAAAACTACTGACAATACACTGTCACCAAAATATTAAATACGGATGCCTAACTTTGTATATACCGATGCTGAAGACCTGACGCCCTGGTATCTTACCTGTTTGATAATTGTATCTGTTAACTTAAAAAGACCATAACTCGACCTATGTTTTTAAAACTATTTCAGTCTATACTTCTTTATTGCTGCATTGTTCTTTTGCCTGTTGAAGCAATGGCTAAGGTGGAAACGATCAGCAACCCCAGGATCACTATGCAGCTTGATTATGGCGATAAGGCAAGTATCACTTCGCTTGTGGTGAACGGGCAAAAAGTGATCAGCAGTGCCGACGGTATATTCACCTCGGTAAAAATCGGCGGTGTTACCTATTCATCATTGCATTTAAAAGGAACACCATTGCTGGTAAAAGCCGGCAATATTATTAAGCTAACGGGAATAAGTTATGGCAATAAAAACCTGACCATTAAAGAAAACTGGATATTTACCATCACCGGTAAATCTATAAAATGGACACTGGAAAGAAGCTGCTCCAAACCTGTAACTATCGAGGAAAGTGCGTTGCCAACTTTCAATTTTGACAGCATTAATACCTGGGAGGGGACTTACCAGGGCTATGGCGGACTGGCATGGTTCTACTTATTTAATGAAAAATTGTGCACCTATGGTGTCCACACACGTTCATCCGATTTTTGGAACAGCAAAAACGGCAACGGGTTAAATATTACTGTAAGTGCACCCGGTAAAAATGTTGCCATGAAATATACCCGGACCAATGAAGATAAATTGGCTTACACTGTTACTGTGTCTGACCACGAACTGGCCCCCAAATCGGATACCGGAACAAACCGCAGAAGATTTATCCGTGGACGGACAGACGTATGGGCGGCGTTTAACCTGGCAGCAGGAAATAGCAGTCAGAGCATCACTTTAAGCTATTTTGATTTTAATGAAAAATACGGCCGGGGTAAGTTCAAAGGAATTGATGGCAACAAGGTGAGCGCCGTTTTAAATACCATAGCGCGGATCGGGGTAATTGACTCTTTGCATTTTGGCGGCAACAGCTGGCATACGCCCTATGGTCCCATTTGCCTGCATGAACAATATATTGCACAACTTGGGTTGGGTATTAACGATCCCAAATACCTGATGGGTTATCAAAGTTGCCTGGACTATTACCGCGACCATGCCATAAAACCTGACGGTCGCGTATACCCCCGCTGGGCCTATACCAATGAGGATGCCATGCCCGGCAAATTCAATAAATATGGTTTTTACGAAGCGCAATGGGGTATTCTGTTGGATTCGAACCCGGATATTGTGACCAATGTTGCAGAGTTGTATGATATGACGGGCAATAAAACCTGGGTTAAAAGTCACCAGCTATCCTGCGAAAAAGCTTTAGACTGGATACTGAAAAGAGACGGCAATCACAACGGTCTTGTTGAAATGACGAACGATAACTCAGGAGAAAAACAGAGCAGCGACTGGATCGACATCATCTGGGCATCTTATGAAAATGCATTTGTAAACGCAAAACTATACCAGGCATTGGTTAAATGGGCCGCTATTGAACATCAATTAAACAATGAGCCTAAAGCAAAATATTATGCAGCATTCGCGGCCAAATTGAAAACAAGCTTCAACAAATCGACCAAAGATGGCGGTTTTTGGGACGAAGAAAAAGGGTGCTATGTTCATTGGAGAGATAAGGACGGTTCCATTCACGGTACCAACATGGTAACGCCTGTTAATTTTATGGCTATTGCCTATGGGATTTGCGACAACGACGCACGAAAGAAAACCATACTGAACAGCATTGAAACGCAAATGCAGCAGGAAAAACTTTTCTTCTGGCCCATCACCATGACCTCCTACGCGCCGGGCGAAGGAAAAGAATGGCAATTCCCTTTCCCTAATTATGAGAATGGCGACCTGTTTTTATCATGGGGGGCAATTGGCGTAGCGGCATACGCAAGTTATAACCCTGCACTTGCTGTTAAATATGTAAAAAATGTATTGGAGCAATACGGCAAAGATGGCCTCGCTTTTCAACGCTATGGGAGGGCAAAACAGGATGGCCTTGGCGATGATATCTTATCAGGAAACAGCTTATCAATTATAGGTTTATACCAGGCTATTTATGGAATAAACCCTCTGTATAACCGCTTTTATCTCAACCCGCACATTACGTCTGAACTTGCCGGCACTGCTTTAAAATACAATTTCGGAGGCAAGCATTTGGTAATCAACCTGGATAGCAGCAGTTATTCCGTATCTGATAAAATGTTCAAAGTAACTGCCCCTGCAAACTTTGGATTTAATACGACAAAAAATCAGTTATCCTATTTCAACAGGAACAAAACCGATGTTTCTATGCAGGCTACTACAGCAGCTCATTTAAGCATCAATATTAAAAACTGGGATACCAATAAAATGGAATGGCAGCAAATCGCTTCCAAACCTGTTACGTATGTGCTGCATCAATTAAAACCTAATTCGACGTATTCATTAGTGATTGACGGGAAACCTGTTAAAAAAATCAAAAGTGATTTAAAAGGGCAACTGGTATTAGATAATAATTCAAGATCAGCTAACGAAAGGATCACCGTCATTAAAAACTGACAAGTCTGATTTTGCTTAACCAGCTCGAATTGGTAATCATTATCCTGATCCTTGTAGAAGTACTGAATATTTTCGCACAGAAGGTATTTAGTTGAGTTTTAAAGAGTCCCCTTTTATGCTATTCAACTTAATGCATAACAGAGAAAAATAATCAAATATTGTTGGGGACAATTCTATGTTGCGAACGTTTAATTAGCCAATTAGAAACTTTAATACTTGCTTCCATGACTTCGAATTGAAATTTTGGCTCGGCAGCATTTTCAGAAATTATTCTATTAACCAAATCAACTACTCTACCATCCTCGCTACTTGTTTGGTCGACAATAAAAAGGAAAGACTCTAAATCAATTACGGGTAACACATTCTCAATAGGAACCGGAATAGGCAAGGTCTTGTGAGTAACGATTATCCCTTTTACCGAAAAGCCCGTTATATCTGCGGTTCCAAGCTTAGTTATTTTCGATAAAGCTTCCAAGTAACCACTCACTTGGGTTATAGCCTTTTTAAGCTCTTTCATTTTGAAATCGACCTCAGAAGCGGTAATTGGTCCTATGAAGTGCTTATAATCTGCTACTAATAACCCCTTATTCTCAAAATCAATTAAAATGATGTCAGGCGTGTATTGCCGCCTATCGCACTTAATTGACTTTTCGATAAAGCATGAACAATTTTTGATTCGCTTTAAACGTTCGTGAATGATTTTTAAATTCGCTTTCTCGATAGTATTTATCAATTTATCGTAGCGCTTTTTTTTACTTCCCTTGTTCAAGGCTCCAATAATCATTCTTGACGGTTCTAATTGAACAAATAGATTGGGCAGAATGTAATAAATACCCTGTGAGGAAAGGATAAAGGGTTGAATGGTTACGCTGGAATGAAAGTTGGATGGGTTGAAGGTTAAGTCCGTAATTATATTTTTTGAAACACTTTCGTCAAGTCCAGTAAGCACAGAAATAAATTTCTGCAGTTGCCCAAGGTTAAACTCCAAAGGGTTTGAGCCGAATGAGAGATTTTCAGGTTGAGCATAAGAGTCCAGATGTCCTTCTACCCATCGAATGAAATGGAAGTTTAAAAAAACAAGCGTGTAAAATTGCCGTAGTTCTCTAAGGCTGTATCCGTCAAAATCAGTAGTCTCTTCAAGTTCCGGGAATAACAGCTCACACAATTTAGAATAAAGTAGCGGGTAGCTTTGCGATGTCTTTGCTCTTTCCCATCGCACATGATTAGCAATCGGCGGGTTCTTAAGGTCTACGTCTTTAAGCCAACCATTAAACTCGGACTCAATGATTTCATGCGGATAACTATTAAAAACGTTTTGCATTCTAGTCGCATAAAGTAATTGCTTCCCATAGATTTTACTATAGTCAAAGCCTTCTGGGTTATAGAATATTATCGACCTTTCTTCCTTGTTTAAAACTGCCTTTTTAATATCACGGGACCAAGCAGTAAATTCCTGTGCAATCATATGATAACCGGTTCCCCATCCAAGAAAGTCAGCAGCCATTTCGTGAATCTCGGGATATGTTCCGTCAAAATCTTCCTTTACAGGTAGTTCAGGATTTTTATTTATTAACCACCTTATACAATGACCTAGACCGTGCATCATATTTGAAAGGTAGGTAGCTATATTTGTTTCTGTATGGCCACCCTGCACTAAGTCATCCCTAAACCTTTCTGTATCCCCAACGACCTGAAGTAAATATGGAATTACAATGCCTTGGGAATAACCAAAGAATTTATAACTTTCGTGATGGTGGTCTAAAATATCGCGTTCAAATTCCCTTATCAGTTCCGAATCTCTCATGCAGTTTTGACTGAGCCCGAATTTAAAAGATAAAAGATTACAGCCCTTTTCTTTTGTTACTTTTATTTAAGGCGCTTGAAAAAAAGAAAAGTAGTCGCCGCCACGCTATTCAGTAATATGCTACTGGTAGATTGGCACTCATAAATAACTGGCTAGAAAACATTCTTTAATACCTTATTATGACAGATGAAGAAATGCTTAACCAATACTTAAAGTGGAGATTATGATGAATGAGACCACACTATTTCGGCGCAAGCTGACCCGCTGTTTCGGGGCAAACTGACCATGGTATTTCGGGGCAAACTGACCCACCAAAATGCGTAGCAAATGCTGTAGAAGCAA